>VTLG01012235.1_pt1 | contig 44441 bp, 69 predicted proteins | sample 4694571 | NCBI WGS metagenome assembly VTLG01 (sample SAMN12604809, study PRJNA352737) | marine metagenome | biome: ENVO:00000447; feature: ENVO:00000209|ENVO:00000569|ENVO:01000036; material: ENVO:00002151; isolation source: viral sequences binned using virsorter ...
GTGGAGCTGTTCCTACATCTTGGGAAGCTGAAAGTGCAGGAGATAGAGCAGCAGGTTTAACTGTAAATTTAGGAGATAGCACATCAAACGAATGGTATATAACTGGAGTCCAGTTAGAGGCAGGTCAAGTTGCAAGCGACTTTGAGTTCTTGCCAATTGATGTTAACTTAGAAAGATGTAAAAGATATTTTCAAACAAAAGGAACATCTTTATCACCTAACGCATTTACCAATAACCAAACAGTTGCTATGGGTTTAGCAAGAACAGTCAGTCAGGCTCAATGTTACATGGAACTTAATCCAATAATGAGAAGTGAGCCTACAGTTAGTGGCATAGGAACTTTGTCAAATTTAAAATGTCATACTGCTACTGGCGGTAATGTAAACACATCAAGCATAGGTTCAGATGGAACACCTAATAGACAGCAAGTAACATATCTTGCAAACAATCTAACATCAGGTCTTAATAACAATGAACCAATAAGACTTTATGGTGATTATACAATAACATTTGATGCGGAGTTATAAATGATAGTTTCAGTTATAAAAGAATATGGAATAACAGATAATACAGATTTTAACTATAGAGTAGAATATTCTGATGGAACCGAGCACATAGTTCCACATTCAGAGGCAAACAGACACTATCAAGAAATACAAGAGTGGGCCGCAATAGAAGGCAATAACATTATCGATTCAGGAGCGTAACCATGGCTTTTGGACATAGTTCATTTTCAGGCGCAGCCTTTTCATCAACTGGAAGTACACCAGGAACAGTTGTTGTTACAGGTATATCTCTTACAGCTTCTTTAGGTAATACAACAACACAAGCGAATGCAAATGTATTTCCAACATCAAACTTAATTACCTCAGCTATAGGAAGTGTAAGTGTTGCTCTAAACACACCTGTTAATGTATCAGGTTCTCAACTTACAACTAATATTGGTAACTCAATTATATCTGGTAATGCTAACGCAAATGCAACAGGTTCATTATTAAGTCTTTCAATTGGAAGTGTCACAACAATTGCTAATGCAAACGTAAGTGTAACTGGACAACAATTAACAACTTCTCTAGGTAATACTACTCAGATTGGTAATGCAAACGTTAGTGTAACTGGACAACAGTTATCACTCAACATTGGTAATGCATCAGTCGACCTAAATACTCCAGTCGATGTAACTGGTAGCTCTTTAACCACTAATGTTGGTAATGTAACTGTACAAGCTAACGCAAATGTAAGTTTGACAGGAATACAGATGGCTACAAGCATTAATTCACCATTAATTATAGCTTGGGCTGAAGTAGATCCTGGAGTCACCAATACATGGACAGCTGTTGATCCAAGTGTAACAAATACTTGGAATGAAGTAGATCCAGACGTTACAAACACTTGGACTGAGGTTGATATAGCAGCTTAGGGGAGTTATAATACGATATGCCTTCAACATTTTCTACAGATTTGAAACTAGAGCTCATGGCAACCGGTGAAAACGCTGGTACTTGGGGAACTAAAACAAATACAAATCTTAATCTTGTTCAACAATCTATAGCAGGTTTTCAAGAAATAGATGTAGCGTCAAGTGACGTTACACTGGCAATGACAAACGGTAGTATATCTAATGCAAGAAACATGATCCTTAAATTTACAGGAACTCTTGCAGCTAATAGAACTGTAAATTTTCCAGCAAGTATAGAAAAATATTTTTCTGTGATTGATGGCACTGATCACGCAGGTAATTCATTAACATTTAAAGTAACGAGTCAAACAGGTTTTAAATTGTGTGAGGGTCATTCTTATATTTGTCACTCAAACGGAACAGATATTATCAAAAACCATGAAGAAAAAGTTTGGAGAACTATTAATGCAGCAGAGACAGTGCAGGCAGGAGCACAACTATTTGTAGATACTTCTTCTTCTGCTGTTACAGTAACATTACCTGCATCACCATCAGTTGGTGATGAGGTAACTTTCTTAGATTCAAAATATAATTTTGATACTAACAATTTAACTGTAGCAAGAAATTCTAGTAAATTATTAAACGCAACATCTGATTTAACAGTAGCAGTTGAAGGAGCAGCTTTTACATTAGTTTATGCTGATGCTACTATTGGTTGGACTTATAAGGATAAATAATGTCAGGATATTCAGAAACAAAATATTCAGCATCGGGTGTAAAAACAGGGACTATTGTACCACATGGAAGTACAACTGTGCCTACTGGTTTTTTGTATTGTGATGGATCTGCTGTATCACGAACCACTTATGCAAGTTTATTTTCTGTAATCTCAACAACTTATGGTACAGGTGACGGAGCTTCAACATTTAATTTACCTGATCTACAAAACAATGTTCCTCTTGGAAGATCTGGTACAAAAGCACTTGGCTCAACCGGTGGCTCTGATACACAAACTCCTGCAGGAAGTGTAACTGTTGCAAATCATACGTTGACGGTATCTCAAATACCTTCTCACAACCACACACACCCTGGGCATAGTCAGGAACAAGGAATTAGACACAGAGATGGAACTGATAGAATTCCACAAAGAGGTGATCAGGGTAGTGCAAGTGGTACCTTTTCATTCAGTAGTACTGGTGGTGGTGGAGCACATAATCATGGAGGATCCTTTTCTGGTAATAGTATGTCTGTCTTACAACCTTACCTTGCTTTAAATTATATTATTAAAACATAGGAGATTATATGCCTTTAAGAAGCGTATCAATTAGAGCAGGCATAAATAAAACCGACACACCTGCAGGTGCAGAGGGTCAATGGATTGATAGTGATTTTGTAAGATTTAGATATGGACAACCTGAGAAAATTGGTGGCTTTGAGGCTATAGGTCAAAAAACAATATCTGGCCCTGCAAGAGCTCAACACACTTGGAATGATTTAGAGGGTAGAAAGTATGCTGCACTAGGGACATCTAAAGCTTTATATATTTATTATGAGGATGCTTTTTATGACATCACTCCTCTTGATACAGCTATATCTGGTGCAACATTTACAACAACAAATACATCAACTACAGTTACAGTAAACAAAACATCACATAATTTAGAATTAGGGGAGTATATAACATTCACATCAGTTACACCTCCAACTGGAGCAGGATATGTAGACACTGATTTTGAAAATAACACATTTGAAGTATTGAATGTGGCAGCTAATACTTTTGATATTACAATGCCCTCCGCAGCATCAGGATCAACTTCTGCAACAGGTAGTGGAGTAATAAACCCTTATGTTGAGATTGGCCCTACAATACAAACCTATGGTTATGGTTGGGGTACAAGCACATGGGGAACTGTAGCATGGGGAATTGGTAGCACCTCCACACAAGTAATTCTTGATCCAGGTTCTTGGTCTTTAGATAACTTTGGTCAGCAGCTTATCGCTACAATTAAAGATGGTAAAACTTGGGTCTGGGATGCAGGTCTATCAAATCCACTTGAAAGAAGAGCTGTCGTTATGTCTGGTGCGCCAACTGCATCAAGACTGACAATAACTTCTGATAGAGATAGGCACGTTATTCATTTTGGTACTGAGACTACAATAGGTGATGCAACAACTCAGGATCCCATGTTTATCAGATTTAGCGATCAAGAAGATTATACGACTTATGCCCCAACATCTACTAATACCGCAGGAACATTTAGACTAGATACTGGAAACAAAATAGTAGCGGCTGTATCTGGTAAAGATTACAATTTAATTTTAACTGATCAAGCAGCTTACGTGATGCAGTTTGTTGGACCACCTTTTACATTTTCTATAAGACAAGTTGGTTCTAACTGTGGGTGTATTGGTCATCATGCAGCTGTTTATGCAGATGGTCAAGTCTTTTGGATGGGCAAAGGAGGAGGATTTTTTAAGTTTGACGGTACAGTAAAACTTTTACCCTCACTTATAGAGGATTTTGTATTTACAACTTCTGGTACAAATGTTGGTGTGAATTATGCATCTAATGAAATAATCTATGCATCTCATAATTCATTATTTAATGAGATCGTATGGTTTTATCCTGCGGGGACTCCAATCAGTGATCCATCTTTACAGAATAATAGATCAGCAACATACAACTATATAGAAAATACTTGGACCACAATGACTTTATCTAGAAGCACATACGCGGATGCATCTACATATGCAGTACCATACGCAACAGAATATGACTCAACTGCTGTACCTTCTGCTTCAAATTTGTTTGGCGCTACAAATACTTTTGGAGCTACAACTTATTATGCACATGAGGTTGGAGTAAATAAAGTTGATCTTAATTCACAAGTTACAGCAATACCCGCTTTTGTTACTTCTGGAGATTTTGATTTACCAACGGAGGGTGATGGTCAATTTTTGTTACGAGTGAGTAGGTTTTTACCAGATTTTAAAAATTTACAGGGTACTGCAAAAGTTACTTTAAACACTAAAGACTTTCCAATATCAGGTAATACAACCACCGCTCAATTTGATGTAACTACTAGTACTAGTAAAATAGATACGAGAGTACGTGGTAGGTTAGCAAATCTTAAAATAGAAAATACTTCCACAAATGAAACTTGGAGGTTTGGAACATTTAGAGCTGACGTTAATATTGATGGTAGAAGATAATGGCTAAAATAAATGTATATATACCTGAACCTCAGCCAGAATATTCTGCAGAAAATTTTAGACAAATTAACCAAGCTATAGAAACTGTAGAAAATCAATTAAATACATCATATCAACAAGACTTGAAAAATGAACAGGATGCGTTTAATTACTTTTTATCATGACTATAAGATATAAAAATCAAGGTTTTGTACAAACTAACACAAATAAAACAACAGTGTTGACGTGCCCAACTGATGCAACTTTAATTGTTAAAAGTATTTATTGTGCAAACAATGATGCATCATCAGCAATTTTAGTACACATGAATATTAAAGACGCTTCTGATTCTAATACAGAATATGAATTTTTTAGAGATGATGTTGGAGCGAAATCACAAGTTAACGCTTCACCACAAGGTTTAAATTTAGAAGCAGGAGATGCAATTACAGTTCAAGCAGCTACAGGAAGTAACAAAATACAAGGTTTAATAAGTTATGCACAAATAGACAGATCACAGGAAAATGGCTAAACGTAAGTTTGTAAATTTTACACCAAGACCAAAACCTAGAAAGCGTCCACGAAGACATAAGAAAAAGCTTTCAAAAGATGAGAAAAGAAGTTATAAGAAATACAACAGACAAGGAAGGTCTCAATGAAATTTAATTTTGACGGTAAAGAATATGATTCTGAAAAATTATCAGACAATGGAAAAATTTGTTTAGCAAGATTACAAAACATAAAAAACAAAAAAGATAGTTTAACATTAGAGTTTAGTGAGTTAAATGTTATAGAAAAACACTACGCTGAAGAGTTAAGAAAAAATTTACCAAAAGAAGATAAGGAAAAACAACAATGAATTACGTTATAGTAGATGGTAAACAAGTTCCAGTAATTCCTGCAAAATCTAAAGAGGAAGTTTCTAACAAGAGAACAGGACAGAAATATGAATCTAAACAGGAATTTGATAATGATGTGGCCAATCCTGAAACAGATACAGTAGCTGAAGATTTAAGAGTTGATCATACAATAACTGTAGCATCATTAGTCGTTGCTGGCGATACCCAATAATGGAACCTCAAGGTGGCACAGAGCTACAACATGCTTTTCTTGAAAAGTATGCAGATAAAGAACTGTTAGATCAAGTTCAAATATGCACCTCAATTCCAGGTAAAGTTTCAATCGATCCTAATAAATTAAATATACTTTGGCAAAAAAATTCATATGATCAAGGTAATTTACAAGAATTTTTTTCAAATAAAAAAAGACATGATGAATATGATTGGTACGTTTTTAATTCTCATTGGAATTATGAAAAGTTTAGATTTATTTTTGATATTCCAACAGAAAAATCTATAGTAATTAAAAATGGCATAACACATTTTCCAAAAATAAAACCATACAAAAAAAATGATCCGATAAAATTAATATTTCATCCTACACCTTGGAGAGGTTTAAATGTTATTTTGTTAGCAATGCAATATGTGAAAAACCCAAATGTATCTTTGGATGTTTATTCTAATTGTGATGTATACGGTTCTGAATTTAAAGATTCTAATAATTCAAAATTTCTCAAACTTTATGATCAAGCAAAAGAATTACCAAATGTAAATTATATTGGTTTTAAATCTCATCAATATATTTTAGATAATATTTCTAATTATCAAATATTTGCTTATCCTAGTATATTTGAAGAAACTTTCTGTATTTCTGCAGCAGAAGCATTATCAGCTGGGTTATATACAATTGTGACTAATTATGGTGCTTTATTTGAAACTTGTTCAGAGTGGCCAATTTATGTTAACTATGAAACTAACTATGAAAATTTAGCAATAGCATTTGCTCATGCAATTGATGTTGCAGCAGGACATCTACATGAAAAATATATTCAAGAACATTTACAAGAACAGCAAAACTTTTATAAAAAATTTTATAATTGGGAAAAAAAAGCAAACGAATGGAATAATTTTTTAAGAGGAGCTATAAATGCAAGATCAAGATCCAAGTAAACCTATCTGGAGAAAAGAAATAAAAAAACCACATTTATTTGTCGGAACTCCAGTTCATAGTGAGGTATCAATACACTACACACAATCTCTTTTAGAATTACAAAAATCTTGCTTTTATAAAAGAGTAAAAATAGAATTTAGTTTAATTAAATCATCCCTTGTTACTCAAGGCAGAAATTTATGTGTAGCAGGATTTTTAGATTCAGATGCAACGCACCTTTTATTTATTGATTCAGATATAAGCTTTAAAGAGCAATCTATATTCAAAATGATTGAAAAAGATATGGATGTAATTTCTATTCCATACCCTCTTAAAAATTTTGATTGGGAAAAAGGTTTTAATAAATTTAAACAAAATAAAATTATGGATGCTAGATCACTCTCTCAATCGTTCAATCAATATCCAATGAAAGTAGCAGAGCCTGATAACATCACTATCGATAATGGTGTGATAGAGGTAACTCACAGTCCCACAGGTTGTATGCTTATAAAAAGAGAAGTATTAAAAAAAATGATAAAAGAATATCCACATTTGATGATAAAACAAAAGACAATCATCAATGGAGGAGTTGTTGACCGATCTAATTTTTATAACCTATTTGATACTTTATTTGATAAGGAAACAAACACGTATCACGGAGAAGACTTTGCATTTTGTAAAAGATGGACAGACATTGGTGGTAAGTGTCATGCGTACATAAACGATGAAATTACGCATGTTGGAGAGCACTCATATGTGGGGTGTTTTGGTGATGAGTTGATACGAACTACTTAATTTGTTAATATATGCTATTATTAGGAAAATAGTATATGGATCCATTTACGATAGCTTTAGCCACATTTGGCATACAAAAATTACGTGGTAAATCTACAAGAACAGCGCTTAAAGATGCAGCCCTTATGGGTGGAGGATCTTATGCTGTTGGTGCTTTGACACCAAATATTCCTCAGCTAAGTGCATTAAGACAACCTGCTTTTTCATCTTTAGGATTTAACACAGGAACTACAACTAGTGGAAATTTTTTATCAAATGTAGTTGGTAAAAAACCTATGTCCCTAGAAGTTGCAAAAGAACAAGGTTTAAAAGGTAAAGCTTTAGAAAAAGCTGTTTCAGGTAGCGGTATCATGGGTTTAGGCACAGGTGAAAAATTAGCTATCGCAGGTTTTCTTACACCTTTTCTAGGTGATGATGAACCTGGACAAGAACCAGGTTATTCTGAAGAGGATTACAAACAAGCCTACAAAGAACAATCTATGAAACTACAAAATAAATTTAAACCAGTAGAAGCTAAATTGCCAGATGATGTTTATGTTAGAAATCCATCAAGTATGTTTTACGCAAATGAAGGTGGTTTAGCTACTATGCTTCCTAAATATAATCAAGGAGGAATAAACTATTTACCTTCAAAAGTAAGTCATGATGAAAATGATGTCAATAATTATGTGCGCGCTACTGGATATGTGGAGGACGGATCTGGTAATGGTAACAAGGATGAAGATACAATGTTAGCGCAATTAGCAGACGGTGAATTTGTTTCAAGAGCGGATGCAGTATTAGGAGCAGGGATTTTATCTGGAGCAGATCCAAAAAGTTTTAAAAGTATGAGAATGGCTGGTGCTGATTTTTTCTACGATCAACAAAAAAAATTTAAAAGAATTTATGATTTAGTCAATGCAAGCAAAAAAGAAAATTAAAATAAAGAAACAAGTTGTTGTTTTAGAAATTTTACCAAAAGATGTAGACAAGTATTGGTCTTTGGTAAATTTTATATTAAGAGAAAGTTTAAGATTTGAAGGAGATCCATTTAGTATAGAAGAATTAAAAAAATATATTAAAGACAGAGCCATGCAACTTTTTATGATGTTTGGATCAGATGATGGTAAACAACATAAAGTTTTTGGAGTATGTGTAACAAGAATTTTACAGTTACCAAATTTTCCACAGTGTGAAGTTATTTTGTTAAGAGGAGAAAAAAGAGAATTGTGGCAAGACGAACTTGCTGATACAATAGAGGATTTAGCGCATGAAACAAATTGCAAGAGAATTGCTGTTCATGCTAGACCAGGTTGGCAACCGTTTTTAAAAACAAAAGGTTGGTTGCCTAAGAGATATTTATTTGTAAAGGAGATTAATACATGAGTTTTATTTTTGGTGGGAATTCACAACCTTCAACAACCGGTACAACAACCACAATACAAAGAGAAGCTCCAGGTGTTGAAGCAAGAAAATTAAGTTTATATGATGAAGCAGCAAGATTAGCTTCGAGCCCTGTTAATTTACCATCAATACAAGTAGCAGGTTTATCTGGGTTAGAAAGATCCGCACTTGGTTTGGCAGGTCAAAGAGGTATTGGCACTGGCACTGTACAGGGAGGTATAGGAGCTATAGGTGGTGCATTACAAACAGCTATTCAAGGACCTAACGTACAACAATTTTTAAATCCATTTCAATCCTTTGTAACAGATGAAATTGCAAGAAGAGGACAGATGCAACAAAATCAATTGTCTGCAAACGCCATACAATCAGGAGCGTTTGGTGGTGGAAGAGAAGGTGTACAAAGAGCTGAACTCCAAAGAGCTACACAAGCAAACATAGGACAATCGTTAGCACAAGGATTTCAAACAGCTTTAGGAGCTGCTCAACAACAACAAGGTCTACTCACACAAACAGGTCTTTCTGCTGCACAACAGCTAGGTCAATTAGGTGCTCAACAACAAGCAATGAACTTAGCAGACATACAAACACAAATGAGAGCAGGTGCATTGGAAAGAGGAATAGGTCAAGCCACTTTAGATGCACAAAGACAAACAGCTTTACAAAGAGCTTATGAGCCATTTCAAAGAATTGAATTCTTAAAAGGTATTATGACAAATTTACCAACAACACAGAGTACACTAACAGCAACCACGGCTCCAGGTTCTAATCCTCTAGGCCAAGCTTTAGGTGCAGGATTGGGTGCATACTCAGCGTTTAATTTAATGCAACCAGGAGCTAGGTAATATGGATAAAGTTTTGTTAAGACCTATGTTTAAAAAAAGATATTTACAAACTTATAAAATAAAAACATTTAATCAAGGTGGTATAGCAGAAGCTTTACCAAAATTTCAAACTGGTGGTTTAAGTTCAAGGGAAAAAGCGATTTATGCTGCAACGTTTGCAGGTCCATTATTACAAAGCAGACAAATGCAGGGCGAGTCTAGAATTGGTGCAACTCTTAGATCTTTAGGGGAAGGTGTAAGTGCACTTCCTGCCACGATGCTTAAACTTGAAGAACTAGATGTAAAAAAAGCAAAAGCTTCAAAAACAAAATCTATTAGATCTGCTACTGCAGAAGAAAAAGTAAGTTTAGGTTATAATGCAAAAGATAGATTGGTAGTAAAAACAGAAGGAGACAACATTATTGGTATAGAAAAAGCTCCAACTGCAGGTGAAATGAAAGATGCAGCCAAAAGACAATCTACTTTAAAACTTGCAGATGACATTCTAGTTGATTTAAAAAAAGGAGCTGATTCAGGGCCTATATCTGGAAGAATAGAAAAAGTGAAAGCAGCTTTGGGGTTTAGTCCAAAAGCTGCAAATTTTAATACAAAACTTGAAACATTTAGAAAAGAAGCAATAGCAGCCCTTAGAGGAGCACAGGTTGGTCCACTAGAGGAAGCAAGTTTCAATGCAATTTTACCATCAATAAATGATCCTGAAAATGTTATTAGAGAAAAAATAAGAGTATCAGTAGATAAGCTAAATGAAATTGAAGATAGATTAGGAGCAGGTGGTGTAGTCACAGATCCAGGTAATATGGATTATTACACGTCTGCTTTTCAAAAGTTTGGTGTGAGTGTAGATGATTTAAGTTATGATCCTTCTAAAGATTTTTATTCTTTTAATGAAGAAGGTGTTCTTGTTAAGGAGTAATTATGGGACAAATAAATGTAAAAGGTTTAGGTGTCGTAAATATTGAGGGTGAAACTCCAACCGTTGAAGAATCACAAAAAATAAAAGAAGCCATTTCATCACTTAATTTTGACAGGGGCACAGATAAATTAGCAGAAGAAGCCACAGATGAATATATGAAAAACCCATCCATGGGTAGATTACTTACAGAAGCAGGTTTATCAGTCGTAGGATCTTTAGCTTTGGGTGGAGCATCTCTACCTGGTTTAGCAATAAGAGGTGGTATGCTTGCACGACCATTTATTTCAGCACTATTAAAATCTTCAGCAGGTGCAGCAGCAGGTGGTGGTACTGGTGCAGCTTTAGCTCAATCTTTTGATCCACAAGAAAACGTAGTAAATGAAATTGTAAGAGCAGCAACAGAAGGAGCTGCAGCTGAAATAATTGGTGGACCAATAGTAATTAAAGGTGGCCAATATGTTTCTAAAATTTTAGGTAAACCTAGACAGTATGCAAAACTTTTAGAGGGCGCAGAGGACGCAGAAACAACTTTACGACAAAAAGCAAATGAGATTTTATATGGTAAAGAGGCCGCTAAATTTATTGCTAAAACAAGTGACGGTGCAATTAGAGGTTTAGATGATCAAGTTAAACTACAATCAAAAACAAAAATTAGTGATGAAGCTATAAAAGAATTTGCCGAAAAAAATGGCATTCCAGAATCGAAAATTCAACAGCTCAAAGATTCTGCAATAGAAATGCAAAAGGGCCTTACTCCAGGAGTTAAGACAGAAAATAGAAGTATTAATATTGTAGAAAATATTGTTTCTAAGGCACTATTTGGTGGCGGTGCATTAAATCGAAGAAGACTTGCTGCACAAAATATGGGTGATCTTGTAGCCGATGATATAGTTAAAAATTTTAATCAAGTAACATTAGACGGATCAAAAATAACTAATAAAGAAGAGCTAGGAAATTTTTTCTATAAAACAATAACTGACGCAGAAAATATGTTTAAAGCAGCAAAAGATGGAATGTATAAAAGAGTTGATCAAGCTTTGATAACAGCATCAGGTAAAAATACAAAATTTATGCCCTCACTTCCAATTGAGGGTAAAGGTGGACTACAAGAAACTTTATTAACTCTTAAAAGACAAGCAGGTTTAGGTATAGAGGAATTAGACCCAACCACTCCTTTACTTAATGCTATGATGAAAAAATTTAATGAAGCTAGCACAGAATATGCAGGTAGACTTAGTTATGCTCAGGCTGGTGCTTTAAGATCAAATGTGGCTGAGACAATACAAAGTTTTAAATCTGCAGGTCAGTCAAAAGCTGCAGCAAAACTTGATCCACTTTTAAAATCTTTTGATAATTTATTATCTCCAGAAATGATGGCAAAAAGTGGTTTAGACCCAAGTGCTGCAAAATATTTGAAGGAGGCAAATGAGTTTTATGAAGGTGGTATGGATATATTTCAAAGAGGTAGTTTACAAGCTGTGTTATCGAAAGGGGTAGGTAATTCAAAAGATATTGGAGATATTTTTGCATCCGTTTTTAAAACAGGTGATAAGTCTGATTTAGTTGGAAAAGTTGTAGATGAAATCAAAGCCCTTCCTAAATTTACTGGGTATACAGATGAAGTTGGAAGATTTCAGCAAATTACAAAAAAACAAACTGATGATCTACTTCAATCATTTAAAGGACAATTTTTAAATCAAGCTTTAGAATCATCAAAAACTGTAGATCCTCAATTTGGTAATTTAATAAACGCAAAAAAATTTGCTGATAGATTGGAAAAACAAAGTTTAAGTATGAAAAAAATTTTTAACTCTGATGAATTAAAAAAAGTAAACAACTTAATAGAAACTTTAGCTTTTGCTCAAGGAGATTTAACAAGAATGAAAGGTTTACCTGGCGGTGTTTTCATTCAATTAAAACAAGCAGGTGCAGCAGGACAATTGTTACAATTAGGTGGAGCAGGTTTTGGATTAGCCACAGGAAATATTTTACCTGCCGTTACTGTTCTTGCAGCTCCTGCTTTTTTAGCGAAGGGTTTATTAGATCCAAAATTTCAAAAACTTTTATTTAAACAAACAGTTGGTGGTGAACCACCAAGTGCACCAAAAGCTGCAGCAACTATGAGACAGCTTATTGGTAGAATGTTTTCAGAAGGATACATACCAGAAGATGAGAGAGATTTAGCTCTTGAACAGTTAAAGGTTTATGAAGAGGCAGCCAAAGCAGGAGGAGTTTCATTGACTATGAACGAACCAGTGCAACTGCCTGATGTAAACCCTGCTGATTTTCCAGTTATAAATCAAGCTTCAAACATACAAGCAAACATAGGCTCAAGAACAGCACTAGCTGGTAATGATCCCTTATTACAAGGCATAGCAACCAGACAATTAAACAAAGGTGGAATTGTAGATGCCAAGAAGAACTTCTAAAGACTCACTAGCTCATCAAAGAATTGACGACCATGAAAAACTTTGTCGTATTATGCAAGAGGAAACTAACAAAAAAATAAAAGACGTCCACAATGATATACATAGACTTGAAAAAATATTAATCTCTTCAACTGCATTTATGATTACTACAATGGTTGGAATAATAGTTGCACTTATTTTAAAATTAAATTAAAAGGTTTTGTGCGTCTTATACAAGAAAATAACAAATTTACAGTTACAGACTTAGTAAAAGAAAACAGATATGAATATGTATCTCTTACTAGAAACGACAATGACGGGCCACGAACTTATAATGTAGGGATGTTTAAAGTACCCTCTGTTACAACTATTTTATCTGCAACACAATCAAAAGAAAAAAAAGCATCACTGGATGCATGGCGTGCTAGAGTAGGGTATCAAGAAGCTCAAGCAATTACAAATAAAGCAGCCACACGTGGAACTGAAATGCATTATGTCCTTGAACAATATATCAATGGAAAAGGATATTTAAATTTATCTGAAATGGGTGAACAAGCAAGAATGATGGCTCATGAGATTGTTAAAAATTTAGGTCCTTTTAAAACTGTTTGGGGTAATGAGGTTAATTTATCTTATGAAGATAGATGGGCAGGATCAACAGATTGTGTAGGACTTTACGATGAAAAGCCAACCATCATTGATTTTAAACAGGCAAATAAACCAAAAAGAGAAGAGTGGATTGAAGACTATTATTATCAAATAGCTGCATATTCTTTAGCTCATCAGCACAATTATGGACCAATAGATCAAGGTCTAATATGTATATGTACAAAAGATGGTCTTTATCAAGAATTTAAAATGGATTCAAAAAAATTAGACGAATATGAGAACAAATGGTTTGAAAGAGTTGAAAAATACGAGAAGGCTAAAGCCAATCTTGAGCTTGTTCCCCCAGAGTCTTCGCAGATATCTTAATCTTACCTTCTAACGAAGCTAAAATCATTTCATCAATTGAATCTCTTACGATCAAATCTACATATGTGACTTTAGCAGTTTGACCATATCTATGAGCACGGTCCTCGCTTTGTTGACGGACTTCCAGATTATAAGAATTACTAAAATATATAACATACCTAGCAGCAGTAAGGGTAAGACCATAACCGCCAACAACAGGGTTACCAACGAGGAAACGACATCCGTCATCATGCTGAAAGCTTTCAACAGCATTATTACGAACTTGTACTGAATCTTCTCCGTATATCGAAACCACCGAATCTTTTCCATAAGCCTCCGAAAGTTTATTTTTTATCATATGTATATTGTTAATATAATTAGCCCATATGATACACTTATCTTCGGTCTCCTCCAATACACTCATGAGTTCATTTAATTTTGGATTTTTTTTAAAATTATAAATTTGTCCATCATCAGTTTTAATAAATCCATTTGTTATTTGATGTAATTTTAAAACCTCTGTAAGTTTATTTTGGTACGATACTTCCTCATCATTTACTTTTGCAATCGCTAATCTTTTAAGAGTTTGATAGGTAGATCTTTGTTCATCATTAAGATCAATATATCTTTGTACATACATTTTGTCTGGTAAATCTAAACAATCTTTTTTTCTTACTCTATATGAAAATGATTTCAGTTTAGACTCAAGCTCATCCAAGTTGGTATAATATTTAGGAAACATAACTTGTCGGCCTCCTAAATCCATCGTATGCATGACAGCATATCTTGATCTGTAAGTGAAAAAACTTTCATAGCCAAGTAATTTCCAATCTAAAAATGCACATTGTGTAAATAAATCTAAAGGTGATTTAGTGACAGGTGATCCAGTCAAAATTCTTTTATATTTTACAAATTGCCCAAGTTTACAAATATTTTTTGTTCTTCGAGCGGTTCTATTTTTTATACTTGTGCTTTCATCTATAATCATTAATGATCGTAAACCAATGATACCTAAAATTTTTTCTAACCATTTTTGCCCTGATTTGTGGGACAAAGCCTCCACATTCATCAAAATAAATGTTAGTTTAGAATCATTTAAATCTAGCTTTTTTTCTGAGTCTTTTTTCCATATCCAAATATTGGCTTTTTCTGGTGAGTGAAAATTTATTTCTTTTTCCCAATTTTGATAAACACTGTTTGGTGCAATAACAAAACAATAAGATATCATTTTTCTTTGATATAAATAACAAGCATTATCAATAGCAACTTTAGTTTTACCTGTCCCCATTTCCATGAAATAAGCAAAATTTCTTGAGACGGCTCCTTGAGTTAATGCATGTCTTTGATGTTCAAAAGGCTTTGTTTTATAATTGTACATCTAATTTTTTTATAATTATTTTCTTGCAAAGATCAATCTAATAATATACTGACGCACAAGGAGGTTCTTATGGACTTAGAAGCACTATCCACTGTGTCAGTGGATACAGGCATGTCTAAAGACATTGCCGAATCATGCAATAAGTTATTGGAAACTCAGAAGAAAATATCAAAGACGGAAGAACAATTAAAAAAGTTACAAGAAGTCGAACGAACTCTTTCTGAGCAGACAATTCCTAACTTAATGCAACAAGCAGGTGTACAATTGCTAAAACTTACAGATGGTTCATCTGTCGAAGTTAAGCCATTTTACTCTGCAAGAATCCCTGCATCAAAAACAGAAGAAGCCTTTACTTGGCTCCGAGAAAACGGACATGAAGACATGATTAAAAATCAAGTGTCTTTAGAATTCGGTATGAAGGAGGATAACATGGCTAAATCTGTGGTGGAGGATCTTAAATCTAAAGGTCTAAATGTTAAGCAAAAAACATCTGTACATCCAAGCACTCTTAGAGGTTTCGTAAGAGAGCAAATTGAACAACTTGGTAAAGATGTACCTGCTGATTTATTTGGAACTTATATTGCAAACAAAACAAAAATAACAACGAAGGAGTAACATGTCAAAAGAGCAACATGCAAAACCTCAAGCCAAAGAGGTTGTAAAAAAGGCAGCTAATCTTCCTGCAACTATGGATCTTGAATCCATGTCAGGACAAGGATCGGAGTTTGTTACAGCACGTGATCAAAAACTTCCGATACTTAAAATTTTATATGCTAATTCACCAGTGTTAGATGATACTGATGGAAAGTATATCGAAACAGCAAAACAAGGGGACATATATAGTGAAACCTCTGGTAATTTATGGAAGGGTAAAGAGGGAGTTTTAGTTGTGCCTTGTCTCTACATAAACACTTTTAATGAGTGGAAAGATAGAGGTGATAGTCCTGGAAGACCTGTTAAAATACATACGGATCCATCAATCATGAATGAAACTTCTAGAGGTGATGATAATAAAGACAGGTTACCAAACGGTAATTATATAGAAGATACCGGTAATCATTTCATCTATGTTTTAGATAAGGATATGAATCCTGTTGAACAAGCACTAATTGCTATGAAGTCAACTCAAAAGAAAAAATCTAAAACTTGGAATTCAATGATTGCTTCAAGAAGATCACAAGGTAAGAAAGGTTTTTATAATCCACCTTCTTGGTCTACTTGTTACAAATTAACAACTACTAAAGAATCAAATTCTCAAAATTCTTGGTATGGTTGGGTAGTTGATTTTGTAGGTTTGTTAAATGCAGATCAAAATCTAAAAACTTTAGAAACAACACAAGCTTTCTATAAAAGTGCCATGGTAAGTGATATCTTTGGTAAGGTTGATTTTTCTGAAGATCAAATAAAAAAAGTAGATAGCGAAACAACACCATTTTAATGTACAAGGAACTCTTCAAAATATTTGAAGGAAATCCTAACTTGTTCATCACTACTTCTCTTACGGGAGAGGTAGATGAACGAGGAAAGAGAGAAGCTAAAACAATCACGGTTCACGAACCTGTTACCGAAAGTTTATGGAAAAATCATCTAGATGGAAAACAAAGAATTGGCATAAAACCTGAAAAGGATGAAATGTGCAAGTGGGGATGTATTGATGTTGATCCTCACAGTTATAAAGAATACAATCAAAAAAAAGTAGTAGACATTATTAGAGATTACAAATTACCTTTAATACCAGTCAGATCTAAGTCGGGAGGTTTACATTTATTTTTATTTTTAGATAAGTGGTATCCAGTAACTGATGTTAGAAAAAAACTCGATGAATGGAATAATAACTTTTTTCAATCTTTAGAAGTTTTTCCAATGAACAAATGTATGAACATGCCATATTTTAATATGAACTCTACCACAGAGTTTGCATATGAAGATAATAACACACCTGTCATGATAGGTAGGTTTGTAGATTTAATTACTGAAAAAACTCACTCACTAGAAAAATTACAAAATTTAAAAGTAAAGCAATATGAACCTGAAACTTTTTGGAAACAATACCCACCGTGTGTTCAAAGAATGATTACTGATAAGTGGGCAGGTAATCATAGAAATGATTTATTATTTAATGTTGGCGTATTAGAAATGAAAAAGGCTGACGGACAACTAACAAAAAAACAATTGATTGATATTTTATTAGATAGAAACAAACAAGTATTTGTAAGTCCTATGGATGACAAAGAAATTATAGCAACAGTTGCTAATTCAGTAGGAAAAAAAGATTACAATTATAAATGTCCACCAAAATTTAACGCCATAGCTCCAATATGTGATAAAGATAAATGCAAATTTAGAAGTTTAGGTATTGGCTCACAAGCTCCAGAAATAGTTTCAGATTTTACAAATGTGACTTTTATTAAAAGCACAAAATCAATTGAATATAGTTTTACATATCAAGATCAACACATCATAGTAACCCCAGAAGATATGAAAGATGAAAAGTCATGGCGGACTAAATTACTACGATATGGAATTTATTGGATGACATTACCCAAACCTAAATCTGGGCCACCACCTTTTGAGTTAATGCTTAAAGAAATAGTTACACAAGCAGTAGAAAATAACCAAATGAAATTTGAAGATACTCTTGGTGAAGAAAAATATACGTTTCTTAAAAAGTTTTTTGAATCTCATATTGAAGAAGATGATTATGAAAAATTAAAAGACAATTATGTTGTCTTAGATTCAAAAACAAATACTTGTTATTTTAGAAGAATTACATTCGAAAAATTTCTTGGTAACGATAAAACATTTAAAAGTCCATCTGAAGCTTTGAGTCTATTAGGTTGTGAAAGATTAGAGTATCATGAGGGTGTTAAAAATGTTTGGAAAGTAGAAATGCCATCCTTTGTAGATCATGGTAAAATAAAACAAAAACAAAAGAAAATAAATACTACTTCGGAAATGGATGATGAATACCACACAGGAAAATTTAGAACTTAATAAATTAAAAAAAATTTATCATAAAACAGTAAAAATATTTGGGCCTCCTGGTACCGGTAAAACACATACTCTTATTGAAAGAGTTCTAAAAGGCTATATGAAAAAAAATATTATACCTCAACAAATAGCTTATCTTTCGTTTACCAATAAAGCTGTTAACACAGCTATTAACAGAGCCATACAAGCTTTTCCAAAATACACTACAGATGATTTTGCAAGATTTAAAACCCTACATTCGTACTGTGCTAGATACTTTGAAGAAGAAATTTTTGATCCTAGAGCTTGTACAATTGATTTTGCAATACAAACAAAAATTATTAAAACAAGTGATACTAGATTAGCTGACGATAATTTTACATACAAGGATTGGTCTCTTGCAATATATAGTAAAGCAAGGAATCTATTAAAAGATCCAATCGAAGTTTATAAAAAAGAAAGCTACAAAAGAGATTCACAAACTGTTTTTGAAAGAAAAATAAATACTTATGAAACATATAAAAAAAATGGAGGTGAAAGATCTTTCATGGATTTTGATGACATGATTGATAGAGCTATTAAAGAAATAGAATTTCCTAAACTAAAAGTTTTAATACTTGATGAAGCACAGGATTGTACGCCTTTACAATGGTCAGTCATATATAAAATGGCAGATAAAGTAGATAGAATATATTTAGCAGGTGATGATGATCAAGGCATTTATAAATGGAATGGTGCTGATCCTAAATATTTTACCAAATTTTTTCCAGGTCGGAAAGTAAAGTTAAGAAAGACTCAGAGATTTGGTGCAGCTATTTACAAATTTTCTCAAATAATAAGAAGAGGAATATTAGATAGTGAAGAAAAGGATTATCAACACACACTAAAAGATGGTTATGTTAAAAGTTATTTGTCATTTAAAGAAATACCTTTTGAGCAATTAAAGGAGGATTGGTATATTTTAGGTAGAGTTAACAAGTCTGTTAATGAATTACGGATGTTAGCCAAAGATGCAGGTTTATATTATAGGGATAATAAAGACAATAAGTGTTTTGATGATAAACAATGGCAAGCGATAAAAGCTTGGACTGCTATTAGTAATGGAAAAAAAATTGATAAAAGACAAGCAAGAAATATGTACCAATTTATTAGGGAATTAAAAAGTCCAGATTTTAGATCTGATAAATTTTGGCTATCAGAACCAGATTTTAAAGAGTATGGATTCGTTGATTTAAAAGAATGGTGTGGATTAGATATGGAAGATTCATATCAAAAAAAACATTGGTACTGGATACTTAGAAGAAATTTTAAACCAAATCAAATTAGACATTTTATTAGATTACTTAGAAGATATGGCCAAAAGGAATTAGATAATGAACCACGCATCACGATTGATACAATACATTCAGTAAAAGGTGGTGAAGCTAATCATGTGGTTTTGTATAGTAAGGGAAATTATCCATCACACTATAATTCTAAAAATAGAGAAGAAAAAATTAATGAGAAGAAAGTTTGGTATACAGGTGCAACTAGGGCAAAGAAAACTTTACATTTGTTAAGAACTGATTATAAATACAACTACCCGTTGGGTGCCGACTATCTAATATATGTACAAGAAAAAAATGACTAATTCAAACATCTTTGATGAAACTTTTCCTGATGGTAAACAAATTGGCGGATCTCATTATAAATCGTTTTTGATTCAACCTTGGACTTTCATAAGAAAGAATGGCCTTAATCCATTTCAAGCAAATGTAATAAAATATGTTTGTAGATATTTGAGTAAAGGAAAAACAATGGAAGATTTAGAAAAAATTAAGCATTATTGTGATTTAGAAATTCAACATTTAAAAGATCAAAAAAATAAATAAATGAGTTTACAATTGACTATGACTTTTAAAAAATCAATTTGGAATACTCCCTCTGAATATAAAGATTTATCAAATGCAAAAGAAATAGCAATTGATTTAGAGACAAAGGATGACGGCATTAATGAAGGTTTAGGTGCAGGTTGGGCTCTAGGTAAGGGAGAGATTGTAGGGTTTGCTGTTGCAGTAGAAGGATGGCAAGGGTATTTTCCGTTTGGGCATCTAGGTGGTGGTAACATGATACCAGAACAAGTTAAAAATTATATGAAAAAAGTTTGTAGTTTACCTTGTCCAAAAATTTTTCATAACGCACAATATGATGTTGGTTGGTTAGAGGCATCAGACATTAAAGTTAACGGAGAGATTATTGACACCATGATAGCTGCAGCACTCATAGATGAAAATAGATTTCAATATAATTTGAACAGTTTATCAATTGATTATTTAGGAGAACTGAAAGCAGAGACAGATTTGAAAGAGGCTGCACTTGCACACGGTGTTGATGCTAAGGCCGAAATGTGGAAGTTACCTGCAGAACATGTTGGACATTACGCTGAACAAGATGCACGACTCACGCTTCTTTTATGGCAAAGATTTAAACATGAAATACAACAACAAAGTTTATCTACTATTTGGGAACTTGAGAAAGAGCTACTACCTGTGTTGATAAAAATGCGTCAACAAGGAGTGAGAGTCCAAGTGGAAAAAGCTGAAGAGTTAAAAAAAGAAATGATACTCCAAGAAAAAGAATTGATGTTGGATATAAAAAAAGAATCAGGAATAGACATAGACATTTGGGCAGCACGCCAGATTGCCAAAGCTTTTGAAAAACTAAAGATTGACTACCCACGAACACAAAAAACAAACGAACCATCATTCACACAAAATTGGTTAATAAATTGTAAACACAAAATTGCAAAATTTATTGTTCAAGCAAGAGAGGTAAATAAATTTCACAATACTTTTTTATCTTCTATCATGAAATACCAGGTCAATGGAAGAATACATGGTGAAATAAATCAATTAAGATCAGATACCGGAGGGACAGTTTCTGGTCGATTAAGTATGAGTAATCCAAACTTACAACAAGTACCGGCTAGAAATAAAGAGTTTGGTCCTAAAATAAGAAGTCTTTTTATACCAGACGATGGTTACAAATGGGGGTCGTTTGATTATTCACAACAAGAGCCAAGAATGACAGTGCATTATGCTGCAAGTATTGGTGAAGGATATGAGGGCTCTACTGAATTAGTTGAGGCCTACAATAAATCAAGCGCAGATTTTCACTCAACTGTTGCTGAATTAGTAGGAATACAAAGAACACAGGCCAAAACAATTGGTTTAGGTCTTATGTATGGAATGGGTAAAAATAAATTAGCCAACAGCTTAGGACTGTCGAAAGAAGAAGCAGAAGAGCTAATAGTAAAATATAATCGAAAGGTTCCATTCGTAAAATTATTATCTGATAAATGTATGCATACTGCAAGTGAAAAAGGTGTCATTAGAACAAAAAAGGGTAGAAAATGTAGATTTGATAAATGGGAGACAAAAGACTTTGGATTACATATTGCAGAAACATTTGATAATGCAGTTGCTAAATACGGTAAGGATAATATAAAAAGAGCTTACACGTATAAAGCCTTAAATAGATTAATACAAGGATCTTCAGCAGATCAGACTAAACAGTCTATGTTAGATTGTTTCAAGTCTGGTAATTTACCAATTTTACAAATACATGATGAATTATGTTTTAACGTAAAAGATGAAAGTCATGCAAAATTAATAAAAAAAACAATGGAAGATTCTATTGAATTCAAAGTTCCTTTTGTTGTTGATTATGGTTTAGGAGATAGTTGGGGTGCAGCAAAGTAAAGAATTGATAGCATGGTGTGCAGGTTTGTTTGATGGTGAAGGCAACGTAAATTACGCTCAATACAAAGTTCACAAAACAGGTGGTAAAAAATGGAATGTTGGAATGGAAATAGCAATGGTCCATTTAGAAACAATTCATCATTTTTATAATATAATTAAATTAGGTACAATTAAATATAAACACAATGGTGGTTTAGGTAATAAACCTCAATGGAGATGGAGGTGTGGACATCAACAAGCTCTTAGTGTAGCAAAATTATTATATCCATATTCTTTAACCAAAAGACCAAAACTTTTAAAAATTATAAATCACTATGAATTTAAAAAGCCGATAGGTACCCTAAGAAAAAAGTTTGATTTTTTAAATTTTAATTAGCCCTGGACTAATATTTCTTGAACATCTTGATGTTTAATTTGATTTCTTAATGACTTAATTTCATTCTCAGTCTTAAGCATATCAGTTGTGCATCCCCCATGAGTTAGGAAATCAGATGTCCATTTATTCTCATTGCTTTGCAGCTTTTTCAGCAGCTCCACCTTTTTCGCGCTCAACATAATCGGTCTCCTCGAATGTTAAGTAGACTCTTTTATGGTCATAAAAGCCTTCTTCACTTACCTTGACTTCACCAGAGTCTACAGCTTCAGAAAACTTATTTAAAGCATCCTTATCATCAAGAGCATTAACTTCATGAACTATATAGCTAGATCCCACTCTTGCTTGGATTCTATAAGCCTTCATAAGATATTATAGGATATTTCAAAGGTTTGGTCAATATCTATGCCATATTCATTAATAGCTATACAAGTGGCCTCATAGCGCTCCATAGAGCCCTCTAATTTAAGAATTTTTGATTTTGTTGCCTTACCAACACTGTTAGCCAATGTTTCGCATCTCTGTGCATTTATGAGGTTGTCTTGCAAAAATTGTGTACATTGAGTGCCAGAATCAGTAAAAGTCCAACAAATTGATCCAATCAAAATAAATTTAAGTAACATTTATCTTTGTTTCAGTGCACACAAACTTTATAAAAATTTTATGCTCATTTACCTCTACAGGCCCTATCTCATTTAATTTGTCAATTGATTTTTGATACCCATCAATTAAACAATTGTGAAGATCTATGTAGGGCTCTTTAATAGGAAAAGCAGGTAAACATGTATTACCTATCATAGAACACATATATAAAGTTAATAAATAATTCATTGACTTCTAAATTACTCCCATGTAAATAAGATTTTGCTATATGTATTATTATAACACGAAAAATGGAGGATAACTATGTCATTATCTAATCAAACAGACATTGTGACAAAACTAGACAATTCAATTGATAGTTTATTTGAACAAATAGATAATTTAAAAAAAGAAAATAAATCTTTAAAAGATGAAGTTGCAGCTCTACAACAAGCATTGAAAATTGTTGAAGTTGAGGAGCCTTTATTACTTACAAAAGATATGGAGGTAAAATTATGAATATAGATAAATGGAAATCAGTAGCAGTAAAAAAACAAGACTATCAACTTTTAAAAGGTATTTGTAAAGAAAAATTCAGAGCTCCTGGAGCCATGATATCAAAGCTAATTCATGGCCATATAGAGTATGAAGCAAAAAAACAAAAAATATCTAAAGAGGCTTTAGAAAAAAAACTTTTAAATGGGTCTAAATTATGAGTATGACAAATGAAGATTTAGCTAGAATTTCAGAAAAAGGAAAGACTGGTCCTGTATTGGAAGAATTTTCAGTTACATTTGATAGTGTAAATCATAAGGTTACTCTTAGAGTCAATGGTGTAGAACGAACATTTATTAAATCTAAATTTGCAGAAACTATATTTGAAAAAATGTTAAAGATTGCAAAATATAAATTTATAAAGTTAAGAGAAAGATTTACAAACAATTAATGACTTTCTTTCATGGTTTGGGAATGTTTATATTTTCAATGTTTTGCTTACTAATTGGATGTATTATTGCTTATATAATTATAGATAAAATAGTTCTAAAACCAAAGAAAGAAGTTCGTTGGGATGATCTTGAATGAAAAAATTAAAAGTTCTAGATTTATTTTCTGGAATTGGTGGATTTAGTTTAGGTCTTCATTCAACAGGAATATTTGAAACTGTAAAATTTGTTGAAAATGATAAATTTTGTAAAAAAGTTTTACAGGCAAGATTTCCAAACATTCATTTAGAGGAGGATATTAAAGATGTCAAAGGACAAGAATTCGAAGCAGATGTCATTGTTGGAGGATTCCCCTGCCAACCAATGTCAGTTGCCGGTAGACAAAAAGGGACAAGTGACAACAGATATCTCTGGCCAGAAATGTTTAGACTCATTAAAGAAATTAAACCAGAATTCGTTATTGGGGAGAATGTGCAAGGAATTATTAACATCCAAAACGGCATGGTTCTCAGACAGGTGCAAAACGACTTGGAAAGTGAAGGTTTCGAAGTCCAATGTTTTCTTATTCCAGCTTCAGGCATCGGTGCTTGGCACCAAAGGTACAGAGTCTGGATTGTGGGCCACTCCAAACACAATGGATTACTTGCCGCCGAGAAGCGCATCAGGGACAAAAAAATTAATGGAGGGACACCGAAAAGGCAGGACCAGGCCATCAAATTTAAGAGAACAAGTGGATCCAGAAACAATGAGAATGTATCCAACACCACGATCCTCGGGACAGGAGAATCCAGAGAGTCTAATCAAAAGGAAGGGATGGAAACAAGCAGCACAACACAATCTAACAGCAGCAGTGAAGATGTTTCCAACACCATCAGTAGTTTGCGAGGAGGGAGGAGAACAATCGGACAGAGTGGAGAGGACAAAGTCTGGAGGTTTTATCCTGAGAAAAAAGAACAAACCGAATATGACATTTGGAGCCAAATTGTCGGACGCAATGTTATATCTGGAGAAGCAGACCCTTTATTCCCCGAATGCGAACGATTCGAAAAACTTGACATTTCCAAAGAGCCAGAAGGACAGACACTCAGTAGTAGGAGACATGATGAAAATGAAACTAACAAAACCTGGTGGCAAATTGAATCCGAACTTTGTGGAGTTCCTAATGGGATTTCCTATGAATTGGACAAAGATAGAGCCAACAGAATCAAAACCCTTGGAAACGCAATCGTCCCACAAATTGCAAGAGAAATAGGTCTAGCTATCAAAAAAGTTCTCAACTCTTAAATGTTGTCAAGTCATTGCACTTGTCACCTAACCTACTTACAATAAGTACTTGCAACTTATCTAAATTTTATATATGGCTAAAAGAATAAAGATCTTAAACTGTGATGACTGTTTGGGTCAAGGTTTTATTGTAGCCAAAACTGCAAAAACTAAGCATTTATGCATCTTATGTAACGGCAAAGGATCCACGCTCCACGGACCTTTTTTATCAGAAACAGAGAAAACAATGAGTTTTAAAATAGCTTGGGATTATATTAATGGCAAAAAAGAAGGATGGTATCACTGATCTTGCAAAAATTTTAGCCACAGTTGCGCCTAAGTTAAATCAAAAAACTTTTGATAAATTAGTCCAGGTAATATTTTCATTGATGCATGGTGTCAAATTTGGGTACGATGAAATGGGGCCTAGATTCATAAATGATGCTTTCGATATATATCAATTACATCACGACCCGGTAAAACATACTAAGAAAAATAGAATAAAATACATAAACAATGTTATTAAATTAAAACTTATCAAAGGTGGCAAGCAAGATGTTCAGTGAGTATAATGATGCCATGGATGAATTTAGAGAGATAAAAATTTTTTTTAAGGATAATGACATTTGTGGCGCCGAGCTAACAAGCTTTATAGAAGAAATTCAAGAACATTACGAACTCGCCGATCGATTCAATTGGACAAAGTCTAGGAGACATTACGGTGATTTACTCTCAAAACTTATTAAAAATTATGGGCACTGAAATAGCAGCTGATATTATTGCTGAAAATCATTCTAACAGTGAGCAAAGATTGTGGAGAAATGTAATAATAAACGCTTTTGAAGATACTAGAATTGAAAATACAGATCGTAAATCATCCTTAATTAAATTAGATGCACATGATTGGATTTGTGAATCAGAAGATTTTGAACAGATATGTTGGTGGGCAGGTTGGGATCCAGAAGAGGTTAAGATTAGATATAAAAAAGCAGTTCAGGGTAACGATATTAAATTTTTTAAAAAACATGTAAAATGGCGTGAGTATAATAAAACCTGGAATGAGTTAAAAGTTGAAACTGATAAAGAAAAAAGAAAAGAATTGAGAAAAAAAATTGAATCTTTGCGAAGTAATATTATGGGCTGCACTCATATTTTGATGACTACTTTGTTTAAAGAGGTAAAAGTATAGTCATGGTGGTCTTAAACTAATACGAACAAATCTGTGTAATCTTATACGATTAAACCACATTATAAATTATAACATTATTAGGAATAATTACAATTAAAACCTCTCCACCGAAAAGGTAGTGGAGAGGAGATAACTAAAAAATGGAGTCTTCTATAATGAAAACAAGTTGATTATATATTAAATATAAGGTAGATCAAGCGTGTATCGTGACCCTAGAACCACGGGTCACGGCCCTGGGGTCATTCTCACATACCTCATACTTAGAAAAAAAAAATAAAAAAAATATTTCTAAGGCAAAAATACTAGGAAACTAGGAAAAAGTAAGTAAAATCAATAGTTTTAAAGCAAAATACACTAGGAAAACACTAGGAAAATTCCTAGAAGTTTTAGGAAAAAATATAAATTTTTGATCCAAAGGTTACAATTTTAAATTATTTTTTTTATTTTCTAGGAAAGGGGTATATGTAAAAAATTAAAATATGTTATTGTTGACCTATATGAGTAAAAAACCTAATCAACTAAAAACTATATCCGATTTAACTGTAAAGCAAAGAGCTTTTGTAGATATTTTAGTAAAAAATTGGGGTAAAATTTCTAAAGTAGATGCAGCTAAAGAAGCTGGCTATGAATCAAAGCAAAAATATGGTCCAAAAGACATAGCTAGTAGATTACTTAACCAAGACCTTAATCCACATGTTGTGAGATACTTTGAAAAAAGATATCAACAAGAATTAGAAAAAAAAGAAAAAGACCGTTTAGCAAAATTTAACAGATTTGAACATTTAAGTAAAAAAGCAGAAGAAAAGGGTCAATTAGGCCACGCAATTAATGCTGAATTTAGATCTGGACAAATGGCAGGTATGTTTGTTGATAAAAAAGAAGTTACACATGTTGGATTGGAGGGTATGAGTCGTGAACAACTTGAAAAAAGGCTTGAAGAGCTTGAGAGCAAAATCGGTGAAGCCAAAGATATTATTGACGTCACGCCAGAAAAAACTGATTAAAACTGATAAATGGATGACAGTTTTTAACGAAGTTCATAATTCAAATTTGTCAACCTTTGTTGGTATTGTATCTGTGCTTACTAAGGATAAAAAATGACATTTGCAAAACTTTACTATGCTATTTTTTTCGCGCGCGTGAAACTTTACTATGTAAATTTTTTTGATATTTGCAAAAACCTTATATGTAAAATTTTATGAAAAAGAAAATTACAATTCCAAAAAAAGTTAAATTTGAAATTGAAAAATATCCAATGGTTTCTTGTGAGTGGTTTGATATAGTTTCAAATAGCAGTTGGACTACTTTTGAAGATTTAAAAAAATCAAAATTAGCAACATGTATTACTAAAGGACATTTATTTAGTCAGTCTAAAGGTGTTGTAAGAATTTTTGGTGATTTTTCTTATGCTGATAATGGTAAAGAAATAGAGAGTGTTGGAAATACAACAATTATACCAATGTCTGTTGTAAAAGAGATTAAAAAAATATAATTGAAAAATTGACACTAAATATTATATCCCTTTATCATGGGATCCTTTTTTGCTTATTTACTATTCTACTGTTTATCTTTTCCATATCTTGCAGTTTTTGTGCTTTTTTTAATAATTCTTTTGATAAAATTATTTTCTTGACTTTATCCTAATAATATCTAAATTGATGGGATATGATTAAAAACAAAAAAAATAAAAAAATTAAAATTCCAAAAAAATTAAAAAATTTGGGTTTTAAACAGGTGTATCAAGATAAAGAGGGTTTTTTTATGTTTGGTTTAACACCTGCAAAACTAAACAAAAAAAGGAGTTAATATGGGTTTTGATTTAACAGGGGTAAATCCTAAAGATGCTATATACAAAAAACCAAATTATAAAATTTACAAGACAAATCAAGATAAATATTTTGAAGAGTTAAGTAGATTTCAAAATCAAAAAGGTGCTTATTTTAGAAATAATGTTTGGTGGTGGAGACCACTTGCAGAATATGTAATTACTTTTACAAAAGTCATAAATAAAAAAGATAATGATAAATGGCATTGTAACGATTGTCACTTAGTCGATAATTCTCACGCTGAACAAATTGCCAATCAATTAGATCATCTTATTAAATCTGGACATACATTAAAATATGAAAAGATGTATGAAAAGAAAAGAAGAAAAGCAGAAAAATATAATGAAGTAGTTGAAAAATGTTTAGAAAGCTTTCTTAATCTTATTAAATATCAAACGGGTAATAAAAACATTGTGCCATTAAATTTTGATAAAGATGATAAATTAATTTGGGATAAAATTTGGGATAAAAAAATGTTTAATGCTAGTTATCCCTTTTCAGTAGAAAATGTCAAAAATTTTGCAGATTTTTGTAGAAATTCTGGTGGCTTTACTATTGGATAAAAGAATTTTTTGATTATTTTTTAATTAGATATCTAATATAAAAATAATCTGTATTGTGTCTCTTGGGCGATAACCATTAGAGACACTTTACAAAAACTAACTAAAAAAAATGGAGCGAAAATGACTAAACAAATAAGTAAAGACAATAGGGATTATTGGCAAAGCAAATTATCAAGAAAATTTGATGAAAAGAAAAGCGCCATACAATCCATACATCAAGTAGAAATAAACGAAAAAACTCAAAAAAATTTTCCAACTTTTGTGAAAAGATTGGGAATTGAAAAAGATATAAAAAAATATCTTAAAGTAGAAAAAGAGTTCAACGATTATTCTAAAAATTATGCAAGGAGACTTGAAGATAAAAGGGATTTAGTAAAAAAATTTTATCTTATAATTTTTCATAAATTAAATAATTGGGCTGAAACTCGACAATGGGATAAATATAATCTACCTAATTATGATGTTGATGAGAGACAATATGATCTTAAAGATAGGTTAGACGAATATTTAAAAGATCAATGCAAGTTAGAAACAAAAAATGCATTTTATCTATCTAAAAAAGGTCAAGAGTTGAAAAAACTTGATGAACTTCAAGAAAAAGCAACTGATCTGTTACATTCAGATATGATAGGTGCAGAAGTATTGAAACAAATTTCTTTAATAGCTAAAGAAACTCAAATCAATATGACAATTCCCAGTGACACTATAAAAGCGTTACCAAGTGGTTAGTATAGATAAACTTGTTAAAATATACATTAACTTTGGGGATAGGGAAAAACTATCCCCATTGGGAAGTGCAGATGAAGAGTTAATGTGGAATTCAAAACTAACGCCTAAACAAGTTAATTGGTTGGAGCGATTTATTATTGTTTGGGATTATGCAACTAATCTTGATGTTCAATTAAATAAAATAAGTGCTATGGCAAAAAAGGACTAACAATGGCAAAAACAAAAAAACTTTGCGATAATTGGCAAAAAAGAATAAATAAATATTTAGTAGGAAGAACTATTGTAAAAGTGGAATATTGCACTGAAAATTTGGCTGATGAACAAGGTTGGCATTGTCAACCAATACAAATACTTTTAGATGATGGAACTTGGCTAACACCAACAAGTGATGATGAGGGAAATAATGGTGGAGCAATACACACAAACATTAAAGAACTTCCAATTATACCTGTAATTTGATATAAAAAAGTTGACTAGTTAAAGCCCAACAACGCGAGAGTTTAGTTGGGCTTTAGTAATTGTTGACTTATGAAAAAATCTGAAAGTTTATTATGGCAAAAGATAAAAAAACTAAATTTAAAAGGTCAAATTTTCCGCGTAGAATCTAATACAATTAATGGTATACCAGATGTTTTTTATTTACTAAGGGGTAATTCATTTTGGATTGAATTAAAGTCTAATCAAAGCAACAATTTAGGTCTCTCAAAGTATCAATTTAATTGGCATTTAAACCATTTTAAACATGGTGGAAGATCATTTATCTTGCGCGAGACCCTCGCGCAGTCAAACGTTAAAACTTTTCAACTTTTCGTGATCCGTGAACCGCGAAACTTGGTTCTGGTGTGTGAAGAACCTAAACTAAAGGATATTTTTTCTAAAAATTTTTGACCAAGATGCAACGACCACGCGCCACTCTTCCGCGTGGCGCGTGAAACTTTGCTATGCAAGTTTTTTTGCATGTATATATAACTATATACGCGCGATCGCGTGAAACTTTGCTATGCAATTTTTTTTGTGTTTATACATTAACTAAAAAAATATATTTAAAATATTAGATCTTAAATCTTCAGCTGCATGAGCTACAGAGTCATTTAACTAGTTGTCCAGGAGCCCGGGCAATTGGTCCAAGAGCAGCTGAAAAAAAAAATAAAATTAATTGTTGCATCTTATAGCGTCTTATGCTAATGGGATAGCAACTAACAAATGGAGAAAAAAAATGATAAACTTTAAAGATCTAAAAAAAGGCCAGGAAATAAAAAGCAGCCAGCTGCATCCGATAGCTTTGTGCAGCGGAAAGCTTCTCGAGTCACCGCTACAAGGTCGAGGAATTAAAAAAATAATTTTAATAAACTCGAAGGGCTCCGAGCTAGGTCTATTTGATGAAACTGGCAGCGTATACAGTCATCAAATTAAACTAGCTAAAGTTAACGGAAACTGGGAGAGGGTGTATCATGCTGCTTAATTATTATTCACAAACTAAGATGGCCAAAGGGGAGGCTTTTGGATATAAAACGGCAATTTTGCATCTTGCGCCATATGATTTGAGCGGTCGAAGTGTGTGCCCAAAAGCAACAAAAGGTCCAGGAGGATGTATTGCGCCATGTTTAAATACTTCAGGCCGTGGTCAAATGGGCAGCGTTCAAAGAGCTCGAATAAATAAAACCAATTATTTTTGGAATAACAAAAACGGTTTTTTGTGGGAGCTTTCAAAAGAAATAGAGCAGCTGAAAAAACGGGCAGCGAGTCAGGGCTATAAGTTCGCTGTACGTTTAAACGGTACCAGTGATCTTCCATGGCATCGAATGCGAGTTGATGGCGGTGGCAGCTTAATGGAGTTACATTCTGATGTACAATTTTATGATTATACAAAAGTTTTAAATTATCTTGATCATGATCTTGATAATTATCATATTACTTTTAGCGACTCAGGAACTAACCAGGAGGATCAATTGGCAGCTATTAAGAAGGGCGCAAACGTTGCCGTTGTATTCAAGGACAAGTTACCCACCAGATGGATGCAGCGGAGAGTCATTAACGGTGATAAGCACGACTTACGTTTTAAAGATCCGCGGGGCGTGATTGTTGGGCTTGTTGCCAAAGGGCTCGGCAGGAAAGTAACCGCAGCAGGGTTTATTAAATCTGTAGCATAATGTGGCTCGCTTGGATATTTCTACAAGTTCTATGGAAAGAGATTCTCATATTTAGTGTGATTCTTTTAATACTCGCTCTATTTTAGAATCATTCTAATCTAGCCCAGGCTACAACCTGGGCTAGAAAAAATAAAATTATTTTCTTTACATCTTTTTATATATCTTATATTAATGGGACAAGTGTTTAAATTAAAAAACTAACAAATGGAGGTTATAACATGGCAACACTTATACTAAAAAAAATAAAAAATAAAAAGCAGCTAACAGCAAATGAGGCTGAATTGCTTTTTAATTATGAGAAGGCCGACAGGCATGCAAAAAGTTATGCTAAATTAAAAGCAGATCTTAAAGACTCAGGCGTAGCTATAGTAGACGAAAATGGTGGGCAAGTCTTCGCATCATTTAAAGGCCATAACATACATGCACAAACTAAGCACAAAGAATACTTTGTATTAGATACGAAAAAACTTCTCGAGGAATTGCCTGAAGTTTATGAGAAGTACAAAGTTAAGGCCGTGCATAGTGTTACGCTAGAAGTTAACGCCAATAAAAAGTAATGAAGTACAAAGGCTATAGAATAACTTTAGTACCAAAGAGATCCGAGGGGCTTTGGCAATTGGAACTTGAACGCGGTGAATACATCACCGCGATCACGGTGAGTACACAAAAAACGTTAGTCGAGATCGAAAAAATTGCTTTCGATACGATTGATAAACTAGTCGAACAGGAAATACAAAACTAGTCTTTAACGCTAAGACTTTAAAACTATGGCGTTCTCTTTGGGGCGTGGAGGTTTACGCCCCGCCCACTAATAGAGGTACCAACCAAAAACCAAAACACAAAAAAAAATTTACAATTTTTTTTGACTTTTTATTTTTATATTTATTTAACTTTTACATAAACCTTGTATGACAAATACATGTACACACGGGTCAAAACTTATGGTATAAAAGGGGACTCATGGAAAATCAAAATATAGAACAAGATCATAAGCTTCTTACCACAGAACAACTTCGTTTGAGGCTCGAAAAGACGTGGCTCAAGCATATTAAAATTTGTCAAGATAACTTTCTATATTTTGTAAAGGAAGTTTGGCCCGAGTTCATCTGTAGACAGGAACGTGACTCGAGCAAGTGGGGACATCATCAAATTATAGCGAATGAATTTACACGGATCGCGGATGACAAAAAAGGAAGGCTCATAGTAAATATGCCTCCTAGACATACGAAATCTGAATTTGCATCCGTATTTTTTCCTGCATGGATCATAGGAAAGAATCCTAAAATGAAATTAATGCAGGTTTCACATAATGCTGAACTATCTGCAAGGTTCGGATCTAAGGTTCGAAATTTAATTGATTCACCTACTTACAAACAAATTTTTGGTGATGTAAGATTACGAGAAGATTCAAAAGCAAAAGGCCGTTGGGAGACTAATCATGGGGGTGAGTATTATGCAGCGGGGGTTGGCGGTTCCATCACGGGACGAGGGGCGGATCTTTTGATTATTGATGACCCACACACGGAACAAGATTCATTGTCTGATTCAGCTATGGAACGTACTTACGATTGGTATTTATCAGGACCAAGACAACGTTTACAACCAGGAGGCTCGATCGTTTTAGTAATGACTCGTTGGGCTCAAGATGATTTGACTGGAAGATTGATAAAAGCACAAACGGAACCAAAAGCAGATAAGTGGGAACATATTTCTTTTCCTGCAATTTTAGAAAATGAAAAACCTGTGTGGCCAGAATATTGGTCCTTAGAAGAACTCGAAAAGGTCAAAGCATCATTGTCCGTTAGAAACTGGTCTGCACAATACATGCAAAATCCCACTTCAGAAGAAGGCGCGATTTTAAAAAGAGAATGGTGGCAGCCGTGGCCCAAGGATGTTCCAGTGTTGAAACATGTTATTCAAAGTTATGATACAGCATTCTCTGCAAAAGAGACTGCTGATTATTCTGCAATTACCACTTGGGGAATATTTACACCGTGGGATGGTGCTCCAGATGCTATAATGTTAATCGATGCAGTTAAAGGTAAATATGAATTTCCCGATCTCAAAGCTGTTGCATTAGATGCTTATAAATATTGGGAACCTGAAACCGTGATTATTGAAGCAAAGGCAAGTGGCCAAAGTTTAATACAAGAGTTTAGACGTATGGGTATACCTGTTTCTGAATTCACACCTGGTAGAGGAAGAGACAAACACACACGGGTCAACGCTTGCGCTCCAACGTTTGAGTCTAAACAAGTTTGGTATCCAGAGGGTGAAAAATTTGCAGAAGAGGTTATTGAAGAATGTGCATCATTTCCTCATGGAGAGTATGACGATTATGTTGATAGTACCACCCAGGCTGTGTTAAGATACCGACAAGGATATTTTGTATCAACTTATTCTGACGAGGATGAGATTGAAAGATATCGAAATAGAAAATACGTATACTACTAGGAGAAGACATGTCAAAAAGAAGATTAAGAAAAGCCATAGTTGGCGCTGCAGCTCTTTACGGTTTAAATAAGATGATGGCTCCCACAGCTAAAGGCACCGTTTCTAATGCACAAAAGCAAACGCAATTAGGAGCTAACACACCAAAACCATACAAACCAAAAAGCGATTCAATTAAACTTGGAGAGTCTATTACAGGAGGACCTACTCTATCAATTGGTGTAGATAAAAATGCTTTACCTGCTGAGAAAAAAGCTATAGCAGATAAATACAAGCCTATACTAAAAAAAGGTAAAGAAAATTTTTTGAAGAAGAAAAAAGAGGGAATGTTATCACCAACAATGCCGAAATCAAAAAGCCAAATACGAGACAATGATCCTTTAGATCCTTTTAGTGCTTTTGGTTTAGGTGCTAAAAAAGGTAAGATGGTAAAAGCTCGTGGTGGAGGAATGGCAAGATCAAAACCAACTAAAATGTATTAATGGCCGAAATAGAAAAATCATTAACTGTTGAAGATGAGTCTCCAACAGAAACGGAAGAAGTAACTGTTGAATTAGAAAACAACGATCCATCAAAAGTTACAATGGAAGAAGTAGCAGATGTTGCTGAAGAATTTTATAGTAACATGGCTGAGGATATGGATGAAAGAGTTCTTCAAAGAATTTCAAAACAACTTGTTGATGATTACAAAAGAGATAGAGTTTCAAGAAAAGATTGGGAGACTAGTTATTCACAGGCTCTAGATCTTTTGGGTTTTAGATATATGGATTCTACTAAACCTTTCAAAGGAGCTTCAACCGTTACCCACCCTTTACTTGCAGAAGCTGTAACTCAATTTCAAGCACAAGCTTATAAAGAATTATTACCTTCAGATGGACCTGTAAGAGCAAAAGTGGTCGGATTAGAAGATCCACAAACCATGAACCAAGCTACACGAGTTCAAGATTTTATGAACTATATGATTATGGAAAAAATGGAGGAGTATACTCCAGAGTTTGATCAAATGCTTTTTTACTTAGCACTTGCAGGATCTGCATTTAAAAAAGTTTACTACGATGAAGTAATGCAAAGAGCAGTTTCAAAATTTGTTCCTGCAGAAGATCTCGTTGTCCCTTACTACGCAGTTGATTTACTAGAATGTGATCGAATTACTCATGTAATAAAAATGGGAGAGAATGAAATATTAAAAAAACAAAGGGCAGGATTCTATAGAGATGTTGAACTTAAACCAGTTAATCCAGAAAAATCACAAATTCAAAAAAAATATGAGGAGATCGAAGGGATCACTCCAACAGGGGATAAACAATATACATATCAAATTTTAGAAATGCATGTTGATTGCAACTTAGAAGAATTTGAAAATGAAAATCCAGAGAAAAAAGTTAAAGTTCCATACATAATTACAATTGATGAAGGGTCAGGTGAAGTTTTATCTATATACAGAAACTATGAAATCAATGATCCTACAAATAAACGTAAAGAATATTTTGTTCATTTTAAATTTTTACCTGGTTTAGGGTTTTACGGACTTGGATTAACACACATGATTGGTGGATTATCAAAATCTGCAACACAAACCTTAAGACAACTCATGGATGCAGGTACTTTAGCAAATTTACCTGCGGGATTTAAGTCCAGAGGTATAAGAATTAGAGACGATGATCAACCATATCAACCTGGAGAGTTCCGAGATGTGGATGCACCAGGTGGTAATATCAAAGATCAGTTCCAAATTTTACCATTTAAAGAACCATCAGGTACATTATTTCAACTTTTAGGCTTTGTTGTTGGTGCAGGACAGAAATTTGCAGCAATAACTGACATGGCATTAGGTAACGATGCACAAAATAGAGCTGTTGGAACTACGATTGCAATGTTGGAACGTGGTTCAAGAGTCATGAGTGCTATTCATAAGAGATGTTACGCTTCAATGAAGAAAGAATTTAGGTTATTGTCTTCAGTTTTTTCAATTTATCTACCACCTATGTACCCGTATGCAGTTTATGGTGCGGATCGGATGATAAAACAGGTGGATTTTGACGAAAGAGTCGATGTTATTCCTGTTGCAGACCCAAATATTTATTCTATGGCACAAAGAGTAACTATGGCTAATGAAAATCTAAAAATAGCGCTGTCAAATCCTATCATGCACAATGTTAGAGAGGCATATCGTAGAGTTTATGAGGCTCTCGGGACAAAAGACATTGATCAATTGCTGAAACCCGAAGAAAGACCTATGCCAAAAGATCCTGCAACAGAAAACATGGAATCTTTAATGATGAAACCTTTAAAAGCATTTCCAGAACAAGATCACAAAGCACATATAACTGCTCATAGAGCGTTCATGTCTACTCGAATGGTTCAAATAAACCCACAAGTTTATACTGCACTACAGGCACACATATCTGAACACGTTTCTCTACTTGCTCAAGGTGAGGTTGGAGCCCTGATATCAGAAGATCCTATAATGACTGCCAAATTACAATCAGATCCACAGGGTGCACAGATTGATATAGCAAATATGGTGGCAGCAAGAGTTGCAGAGATAACATTAGAACTAGCACAATCAGAACAAATGGGACAACAAAAAGATCCACTTGTTGCATTGAAACAAAGAGAGTTAGATCTTAAAGCATTAGACCTTCAAAGAAAATCTGAGGAAGGTATTATGAATATGGAGATCAAAGAATCAGAAATAGATGAAAAATTAGATCTAGAAAAAATGAAACTTGAGAATAATGAGGATCAAGCTCGAGAAAGAATAAGAGTTGCTGAAGAAAAGATAAAATTACAAAGAGAAAAAAATAATGTCATTCGAAAAAAATCGTAAAAAAATTTTAAAAGCGTTTCAAGGAGCATTAGGAGAAGCTAAAGAAGGTAAATCAATGTCTCCAGGAACAGGTGCAACTGGTGGTACAAGAGGAAGAGGTAGAAATCCCATGGCACAATTCGAGGGATCTTCAAAAATTTCACCACAGGTAAAAGCAAATTTAAAAGATCAAAGAGATACGCTTAGAAAAACAATTTCACCGTCAACAACAATGGGATCTAAAATTACAGCTTTTGCATTAAGCAGTATGATACCTGGAGCAGGAATAGTTTATAAAAAATATATTGATGCAAACCCTCCTTATTTAAGAGATAAAACAAAAAAAATAAATAAGCCAAATATCTCTGAGAGAGATGGTGGGAATGAACCGTCAAAAGTTATGACACCTTCCTCTAATATTGTAAACACAAAATTAAGTCAAATATTACCAAAACAAAATTTTTTCCCATTTCAAGCTTATAATTCTGGCGGGGTTTCAAGCGGTCCCCCACCTAAAAAGGGTCCAAACTCAGAGGTTCCTCCTATAAAAATGAGAAACGGAAAATTAACTAAAACTTATAAAATGTCTTGTCCACATAGACCTGATGGAATTAGAGGAGTTGGTGCTTCAATAAAAGGACATAAATTTACAGGAGTAAAATGAGTTTAAGAAAAGTTATACTTGAGGCGTTGTCAAAAAAATATGAAGCTGAAATAGCTGAAGCTGATGCTACAATAAAAATATATTTAGAAAATTCTGTTGGTATTGGAGAACATCCACAACATGTTGAAGAAGTTGATAAAGCAATAGATAAGATAGCTACAAATGAAGAAAAATTAAAAATCTTAAAGGAGTTTGACTGATGGCTTGGTTTAGTTTAGCAAAAATTGCAATTAATGCAGGAACACACATATTTAAAAAAAGACAAGAAACAAAAATGGCGATGGCAGATGCACAGCATATGCATGCGAGAAAAATGGCTGAGGGGCAAGAGGCTTACCAAGGTAAATTGTTAGAAGCTAGACAATCAGACTGGAAAGACGAGGCGGTTTTGATTATTTTGTCGGCGCCAATCGCGGTGCTTGCTTGGGCGGTCGTATCAGATGATCCTGCAGCCATGGATAAAGTAAAATTATTCTTTGAATACTTCTCGTCATTACCGTCATGGTTCACAAATCTTTGGATTCTCGTGGTGGCCAGCATATACGGTATAAAGGGCACACAAATATTCCGTAATGGAAAAAAATAAATAATTGCAAAAACTTTTCCAATAATATAAGAAATCATCATGATCCAAGGTGATGGTGAAGAGTATGAACTTTTAACTAAGTGGGCTAAAACTTTACCTTTTTTTTCTAAACCAACATCCGTTTTAACTTGTGAGATTGGAATAAGACAAGGTTTGGGATCAAAAATCATAATGTTAGCTATTCGTGAAAGAATTGGAGACATTCCATATAAACATGTGGGAATTGATCCATATGGTAATTTAAAATATCAACACTACGATTCATCAAAAGCTTATACTGCAGAGTATACTGAAGAAATGAAATCTCAAATGCAAAAAGATTTTTCTGATCACCCAGAATTTAATTTTTTTCACATGAAAGATATTGATTATATGAATTACTTCGCAACCCAACAAAAAAAATATGATTTAGTACATTTTGATGGTCCTCACATGACAAAAGACGTTTTAAGGGAGGCTATTTGGTTTGCAGATAGATCAAGAAATGGTTCAAGATTTATATTTGATGATTATAAAACTTACGATATGGATACAATAAAAAATGCACTTTCTTTTTTTAATTTTAAAACATTAGATACTGGCGTTTCTAAAATATGTTTGCAAAGACATGATACTTGATTACGGTACAACAGATTTAATTAAGAATGAAATTAAAAAGAAAATTTCTTCTACAAAAGACCATATTTGCTATGGGGTTGAAACGGAATCTCAGTTGATGTATGCTAGGGGCAGACTCAGTTCACTTGAAGAACTGCTTCAGGATATTAATAACCTGCAAAAGGAGGATAACGATGGTACAATTGATAAAACCTAAGCTAACAACCTTTGATAATAAAAAGGAAAGCGAAGAGGTTCAATCACAAATTCCTACAGATCCCAAAGGCATCAAAGAATATCTTGGAATCATACCAAATCCAGTTGGATATCGTATGTTGGTAAGACCTTGGTCAGGAAAGAAAAAAACCAAAGGTGGTATAATTCTTTCTGACGATACGCATGATAAAATACAAATGACAACAGTAGTTGGACTTGTAGTTAAGTTGGGAGATCTTTGTTACAAAGACAAAGAAAAATTTCCAACAGGTGCGTGGTGTAAAGAAGGTGAGTTTGTAATATATGGTAGATATTCAGGATCAAGATTTCAAACAAAATACGGAGAACACCGTATTCTTAATGATGATGAGATAATAGGAAAAATAAAAGCGCCAGAAGATATTCTCCATTTATTCTAAGGAGGATAAACATGGCCGAGGCTAAAAAAGACTATAGTGCTGAAGCATTATTGGCAAAAGAAAAAGAGGTAGATCTTGATACCGATGATGTCAAAGAGCAAGATATAGAAATCAAAGACACTGAAAAAAAAGAAGATGATACTCCAAACTTAAATGTTGGAGAGGTTGATCTTGGATACACTGATCATCCAAAAAAAGATGGAGAAAAAAAAGAATCTTCTAATGTGGAAATAGTGGAAGATACTGAAGAAAAAAAAGAGGAGAAAAAAGAAACATCTGAGGAAACAAAAGACTCAGATGAAAAACCGTTAGTTGAACACAAAAAAGATTATCAAAAAAGAATTAATCAATTGGTGTTTCAAAAGAGAGAAGCTGAAAGAAGAGAAAAAGCAGCTCTCGATTATGCTAAAGGTTTGAAAACTAAATATGAAGACAAATCACAACAGTTTGATAAGGTTGATGAGCAATATCTAAAAGAATTAGATGCAAGAGTAGATGCTCAAAGAGAACAAGTCAAAGTAGCTCTTAAATCTGCATTAGAAACACAAGATTCTAATGCGATCATGGAAGCAAATGATAAGTTAACACAATTAGCTGTTGAAAAAGAAAAAGCTAGATTAGAATTATCTAATCGGGCTGAAATTAAGAAAAAAGCTGAAACACAACAACAAAAAAACGTTGAAGCTGAACCTCAACAAACAGCACAGACTACACCACAAATTACACCTAAAGCCAAAAAATGGGCAGAGGATAATTCATGGTTTGGTACTGATGAAGTCATGACTAATGCTGCTATCACAATTCATAACAATATTGCACAAGAGGGTATTGAAGTGGATAGTGAGGAGTATTATAATGAAGTTAATTCAAGGCTAAGGAAGTATTTTCCTGATGCTTTTGATGCTAAGGATGATCAGCCTGTTAAGGAACAACCGAAACCCGTCCAAACGGTTGCTTCTGCTGGTCGTACTCAACAAGGACGCCGAACTGTGAGACTCACCAAATCACAGGTAGCTATTGCAAATAGATTAGGGGTGCCACTAGAGGATTATGCTAGATACGTGAAGGAGGAAAAATGATTGATAAAGTAAAAACAACTTCACGAGATTCTCAAACTCGAGTAACGAAAGAATCTAAAAAAGTTTGGGAACAACCATCCAGTTTGGATGCGCCACCTGCACCGACAGGGTATGCCCATAGATGGATCCGTACCACTGTCCAAGGTTTTGAAGATACAGCAAATGTATCTAAAAAACTTCGTGAAGGTTGGGATTTTGTTCATGTTGATCAAATTGAAAAAGAGATTGGCAAGAATAGATACCCAGTAATAAACGAAGGTAAGTATCAGGGGCATATAGGAATTGGAGGCCTTGTACTGGCAAGGATACCTTTAGAGTTGTTAGAGCAACGTGCTGCGTATTTTAAAAAAATAACGCAAGATAGAATGGACGCTGTTGATCGAGAACTCATGAAGGAACAGAACCCTGCTATGCCAATTAATATTAATAGGCAAAGTAGAGTGACCTTTGGTGGTGGTAGCAAAAAATAAATTTGCAATAACTACCGGGTCTTTAAAATAAACGTTAAAGGAGAAAATAACATATGGCAAACGTAAGTGAAAAGTTTGGTCTAAGACCTTACAGAAAACTAGACGGTACACCATTAGTTGGAGCTCAAAACAGATATACGATTGCAAGTGGATATGCTACTGCAATATACCAAGGTGATTTAGTGGAACCACTAACATCTGGTAATATTCAGAAACATGGCGCTAACACATCGGATGCTGTTGTGGGTGTTTTTAACGGATGTTTTTATACAGATCCAACAACGCAAAAGCCTACATTCAAAAACTTTTATCCAGGTGGAATTGCAGCAGACGATATTACAGCATTTGTAATAGACGATCCTGATGCAGTGTTTTTAATTGATGCTGATGAAGCGTTCACTAGAGCGGATTTGTTCAGAAACTACTCTGTTACAAACACAACTGGTGTAACACAAACAGGAATATCAAAAGCACAACTTGACGTAAGTGTTTCTGGTACTGCAACAACTTTTGCAATTCAAGCAATTGATATTTGTCAGGATCCAGATAACTCTGACACAGGAAATGCTAACGCAAATATTCTTGTTAGAATCAACAACCACTTCTACAGAAGTGGAACAGGCCTATAATAAATAAAGGAGAATAACTATGGCAATATCACGTTCGCAACTAGTTAAAGAACTAGAGCCAGGTTTGAATGCTTTATTCGGCCTGGAATATAATAGATATGAAAATCAGCATGCTGAAATTTTCACATCTGAAACATCTGACAGAGCTTTTGAAGAAGAAGTAATGTTAAGTGGTTTCGCTTCTGCACCAACTAAACAAGAGGGTGCTGGAGTAGTGTTTGATCAAGCGAGTGAAACATTCACAGCTAGATATAATCACGAAACAATCGCTTTAGCATTTGCTATTACTGAAGAAGCAATCGAAGACAACCTATACGACAGACTTGCAGCTAGATATACAAGAGCACTTGCAAGATCTATGTCTAATACGAAGCAAGTTAAAGCAGCTAACGTATTGAACCAAGCACAATTTACAGCTGTGACTGGTGGAGATGGTGTATCGTTAATCAATGCATCACACCCATTAGCATCTGGCGGTACTTTTTCAAACGTGCTTTCAACTGCAGCTGATCTTAATGAAACTTCATTAGAGCAGTCGTTAATCGATATCGCAGGATTTGTCGATGAAAGAGGTTTAAAAATCGCAGCTCAAGGTGTAAAAATGATAATTCCAAAAGAATTACAATTTACTGCTGAGAGATTGATGAGAACACCTCAAAGAGTCGGAACTGCTGATAACGACATCAATGCAATTGCATCTATGGGTATGATTCCTCAAGGTTACAGAGTTAATAACTTTTTAACTGACACAGATTCATATTTCATTATGACTGACATTCCTAACGGACTAAAACATTTCGTTAGAGCGCCAATCAAAACTGCAATTGAAGGTGACTTCGATACTGGTAATGTAAGATTTAAAGCTAGAGAAAGATATTCTTTTGGATTTTCTGATCCAAGATGTATATTTGGTAACGGAAATTTACCAACTAGCTAATATTAATTAACAGTATTAGTTATTAAGGGGCGGTGTTCACATCGCCCCTTTTTTTATGTATAATATAAAAACCTAGATAAATTTTTATGTCGACTGGCTAGGCAGACGGTATAGAGACGACATATTAAAGCTATACAAAGGAGAAAATTATGGCTAACACAACATTTTCGGGACCAATACGATCAGAGAATGGTTTTATTGGAACAACGAAAAACTCAACGACTGGAGCTTTCACAGATAATTTCAAGATAGACGCATCTGGAAACTATGTTGGAACTCTAATGATTGGTCAAGGAATTGCTAACGTACCTTGTGCAGCGACAGCTGGAACAAATGAAGTTACATTTTCACAACCAAACAATACAGTAATAACTTCAATTCAAATAGTTTGTCAATCTGCACCAACTGTTGCTTCAGGTGACATTGGTTTTAAAGTTGGAACTGCAACAGGTGGAGCGCAATTAGTTTCTGCGTTGACTGATCAAATTCTTGATGGCGGAACAACTGTGCCTGCAGGTGCTCACTATCCTTTAACTCTTTTAGATACAACTGGAAGCGATGCTTCACCAGCTGCATCTCCAAGATCGAATGTAAGTGGTGCTGCAAGAAATATTTTTTGTCAAATTACAACAACAACTAACGCATCTGCGGTTGGTAATTTTGCATTTATTATAAATTACAAACAATTTGCGTAAAAAATAAATTAGTGCTCCTTCGGGAGCACTTTTAAAAAGGAAATTTATGGCATTAACAACAGATGTAAAAGCAGTAAGAGTTACAGGCACAGGTTCAGTATTTGCAGGAAGAACTAGACTAAGAGGTATAATAGTTGAAAATACAAATTCATCTGCTGCACAATCTATCACTCTGCAGGATGGTAACTCTGTAACGCAGTTTCAAGTAAGTTGTCCAGCAGGAGATATTTTTGCATTCAATTTACCTATGGATGGTATTATATTTGCAGGTGGCATGACAGTATCAGCTATTGGCGCTGATGTTGCAGCAACAATAATATTGGATAAATAATGTCTGGTGGTGGTTCGTTTACAAGCGATCAATTAGTAGCTCATACTACATCTACTGCTCAAATGGTTCCAACTTCTAAGAGAGCTAGACTGACGTCTATTCAAGGTAAAGGTAACTCTACCAATGGTTCAATAATTTTCAAATCTGGTGGAGCTAGTGGTACAACTATTGCTACATACTTGTTTGGTGAAGAAGGATTAGACATGTATTTACCAGGATCTGGAATATTATTTTCTGAAGGTATTCATGCAACCGTTTCTGGAACAGCGGGTGTAACAATTACATTTACGTAATATGGATTTAAATTATTACTCTGATATTTTAGGTTTAAAAAGAGGTGGTGATGTTCAGCCTCCCAAAACAAAAAAATATTTCAGATCTACAAAATCTGGTGCAGGCATGACAGAAGCAGGAGTTGCCAGATACAGAAGAGAAAATCCTGGCTCAAAATTAAAAACAGCTGTGACTGGTAAAGTAAAACCTGGATCTAAAGCTGCCAAGAGACGTAAGTCTTTCTGCGCCAGAAGCGCTGGTCAAATGAAAAAGTTTCCAAAAGCTGCTAAGGATCCTAATTCAAGATTAAGACAAGCAAGAAGAAGATGGAAATGCTAAATGAGAATAAAGTGTTTGAATTGTAACCATGTTTGTCATTGTATTGGTCAAGGATATTTTCTTAATGTAAACACTTGTCCCGCATGCTCTTGCATTGAGTGTATTCATGAATTTATAATAAGACCAAAAAAGGAGGAGCTAATGATTAAAAAATTTTTAGCATGGGTTTGGAAAATAGTTTCTTGGCCTTTTAAAAAAATTGCTGAATGGCTTTGGACTAAATAATTTATGTCTAACAAACCACTCAACATATCTGAAGAGGCAGCTGTCCAAATGCCTATGAAGACGGTTGCCTCTTTGATCATCATCGTGGCACTCGGCACCATGGGTTACTTTCAAATAATAGAACGTCTCAATGTTGCAG
>VTLG01016257.1_pt1 | contig 44430 bp, 45 predicted proteins | sample 4694571 | NCBI WGS metagenome assembly VTLG01 (sample SAMN12604809, study PRJNA352737) | marine metagenome | biome: ENVO:00000447; feature: ENVO:00000209|ENVO:00000569|ENVO:01000036; material: ENVO:00002151; isolation source: viral sequences binned using virsorter ...
ATAATCGCAGACTACGCAGGAACAGGTGCTACCTCTGACTTAGCCACACAAGCGGAATTAGATGCTAGTGAAACTGCTCTGGGATTTCAGAGTGTTCCTCACATAATTCCAGATACTCTATATCCTGCGGTTGCTGGTAAGCTGTTAGATGGTTCAACCTCACATGGTGCAACGTATGGTGTGGCTCAGTCTGACGGAAGGATGTACTACTACACAGACATCAAAGGTTCCAAGCCCATCAAAGACCCTAGAATTGGCGCACATTTTGGGAGTCAGAGATATAAGTTTAAGTCATTGCAACTGTTAGAACAAGAGACTGCAACTCATGGAAGTGATGTTTATAGTATAGATGGTAGAGAGTGGTTAAGAGGTGTTGGTGGTTGGTCACATTGGAGCGATGCCCAAACATCAGGTGGAGTTATATCGGGAACACAAAATGATTTTTTTGAAATTACAGGGTATTTTTCTAGTGCTAATTATATAGCTTATACAGACACTCATGATAGATCAGTTAGGGTAACTATAGATGGTGGTACTGAGAGTGGTACTTCCATTGGTGGAGCTGGTAGCTCTGGTTCACCTTTAGGTTCTAGATATGTTGATTCTGGGAGTATGCTTGAGCTTACATCAACCACATTAGGAATACATACTATAAAAATACGAAAACAAGGTACTGCTAGTACAACTGCTGTAAATGGCATCGAACTAATAGCCCAAGACACATCCTCAACTGCAAACAAATCCAAAATCCAGATTCCAGCACAGAATGTAGTCTCATACGGAAAGAAGTTTGCTATTCCAGCAACGGCACATCACTATAATCCATTTGCATTTGCAGGAGATGGAACAACCGCAGTAGCAATAGGAAATACATCATCTCATGGTAAGGTTGCTGATGGTTGGACAGGATCAACTGCAACATACTTTGATTCAACTTTAGATACTTCAACATCACTAGGATTATCTGCATGGGAGTCTGGTAGTAATTATTACAGACCTGTGAATGGAGGTAGAATTGTCAAATGGGTAGATAGTACAGGAGCAATTAAGACTTCCGTAAACATGATGCCACCTGAAGCACACTCTATAGAAGGTGGAGTTATTTCAAGTGGTGTCGCTACAGGAAGTGTTTCACCTACAGGACATAGCTGGTCAACTCAGTATCAACCTCAATTTGGTAATAAAACAGTTGGGAGTAATCTTTGGACTGCGATGGCAGACAATTCTTCATATCAATTTTCAACAAGACCTAGTGGTGGACTTAACGGAGAATGGGAAAATACATCGGGTTATGGTCTTGCTTATGTTGCAGTAACTCTCACACAAGGGAAATTATATAGGATTAGATTTGATGCGTCTTCTGTGAGTGGTGTAGCATCATATATTGGAACAGCATCTAATTCCTCTGCTTCAAATTGGAAAAATAAATCATTAATAACTAATGGTACAAATTTAACAAGTGTATTTACAGCAGATTCCGAAACTTTAATGATAGTCATGCACACAGCAAGTGGTACTGCTGGATTTGAATTAGCTAATATGACTCTCTTTGAATTAGAAGAACCATCTTTACAAGCAGAAGTTGCAAAGAATTTCCACTACAGAGAGTTTGGTAATGGATCGGCTAACTCAGCAGGAGGTGGTGGAACAAGTAATACTTATGCAGATGCAAGTACGCTTAATACTGCTGATAATATTGCTTATGTAATGGATGATGGATTAACAAGTCTTTCTGGTACGGCTGCAAATGGAGGTGGGGAATATCTTGCTCTATCGGGAAATCAGTTTGGGTATTTCACTTTTATAGGTACTGGTTTTTCTTGGCAAGGTACAGGTTGGTCAAGTTCTAATCTTGGTTCTGAAACTATTGCACAAAATCTACCTTATGGTACTCATATTGTAAAAATTCACCGAGATGGTAGTAATAATATGACAGTACTCGTTGATGGGGTAACTGTATATAATGTAGGTTCTGGATGGTTTCATCAAACTGATGAAATTTCCATCCACCAACCAAAGATGCCTCCTATTCCAGAAGATGCTGTAGTCATTGCAGACTATATGCTGATGGCAGACCATGTTGGTTTTTCTGCATCAAACTCCACAGCAAAAACAGATATTGTTGAAAAAGGAGTAAGACAAATAAGTTCTAGTCGAGATATTTTTTACGATAGTGGTGCTTCAATAAATGTTCTCCATGATGCAAACGGATTCAAATTTCATAATGCAAACACTACTGGATCGATTAAGTTACCTTTTTTTGGTAGTTCTGTAAATCTCATGGGTGGCGATCCAACAACTAGATTTGCGTCTGCAAGTAATTACTCAAATATTACTTATTCTTCAGGTACAAAAGGTACTGTTGTAGATGTTTCATCAGGCAATGATTTGGCAGGATCAATAAGAATCCCCCTTACAGAAACACATCCAGTTAATACAACACTTACTGCTAGTATTGCAGGAGCATCAAATGGTTATGGTGATAAGCTAGATATTTATAAATTTTACGTTGCCTCCCCAATCCACACCTCACACCACTACCAGACATTTGAAACACCATATCTACATGAGTTAGTAGGTGGCGATAGGAATATGGAGCAGAATAATCTGATCGTTACTCCAGATGGTAAGAGTTGGTCAGAGGTCACTAGAGATACGAGTTACATAGGGAATATAGTATTAAGTAGCACTACTGATCATGCTAGTGGTTGGTCTACTGCTATTGTACTTGATGAATGGAGAGGTGGTTCATCTGGTGCTACTAATAGAAAGAATTTTAATAAAGATTGGGCTATTGCTTATGACAGAATGATTTGTCTTAAAGATGGTACTTATGAAGTAAATGTTTTGACCTCTATGCAAAGTGGTAATGGCTATTTTGGACTTATGGTGAATGGGACTGCAACTGGAGATGCTGAACGTTTAACAATGCAGAGAGCCGGAGCTAATCAAACCCAAGAGGGTTATGCTTGTGTTGTATCACATGACTTTAAGAGAGGTGATACCCTAAGACCTGTAGGTGAATGGGGTGGTGAAACTGGCGCATTTAACTTTCTTCAAATTAAAAAACTATAATGTATATTTCGCACAAAACAAACGTACTTCAGCAAATCCACGAAACCGAGTGGCAATGCAGGAGATTATCAAAAGGAATGTCCAAACCTGAATATGGAGCATGGATTGCTACAATCACAACTCAGGATGATGATGGTAGAGATGTAGTTACCTATCCTTCTGAGGACTTCACAATCGTTGAATGCTCAGATGAGGATGTATATGCAAGACTTTCTCAGTTAGATGATTATAAAAGCATAGAAGGAGTCTATAACATCAAATGGTCAGACAGCAAGGATACATTTGTGATGACTACAGATGTAGATGGTAAGTCTGTAAAAGTTGTTGAGTCAGAAGAAAAAGACGAAGACCCTGAGTCAGAAAAATTTGGAGAGGTTATAAAAACAAACTATAAAATGTCTCATTTCAAGGGTGATGACACAGCTAAAGATGCTCGTATATTGGCAGAGAAATGGGCTAATGTTCGTAGAGACAGGGATCGTAGGCTTGCTGAGACTGACTACTTAGCACTCTCAGATCAAACCTTATCTAACTCTATGAAAACTTATAGGGATAGTTTAAGAGATGTTCCTGAAGATAATGCTGATCCAGATAACATTTCTTGGCCTAGTAAACCATGATCTTTGATCTAGTCTTAGACTCTGGATTAGAAGCACAATTCACAACTGATTTTAAATCCCAGAACAAGTCAATAATGGAACAGGCAACATGGATACTGCCTGAACCTTCCTCAACAACTAATACTCTCCTCCTAGATCCAGAACACTTTTTTATAGACGAAATAGATGAAGAAAATTAAATACCTCCTACTTTCTATTGGATTAATTTTATGCACTAGTGTAATAGTAGCAGAACGACAAAAATATGTTCAATCAGAACACTCATTAGAAGACTATTCCTACACTAGGAATCCTCACTCACCTCCTCCTCCAGAAAAAAGTAATGCGAGTACAGTAGTTGATGATGTAATTAACATAGTATTAGATCAGGGATTTGCAGGAGCAATAATACTAATTCTTGGTGTATGGACTTTCCGTACCGATAAACAAAATAGACTACAACAAGAAAAACACTTTACTAAGTTTGTTGAATTAAATGCAGAATGTAATTCAGCAATGTCAACAGTAGCTGCTAGACTTGAAAATATTGAACGAGAGATTGAAGCAAGTAAACAGTTACAAATGCTAACCTCCGCAAAAGGATAAAAGATGATTGGATTACTCGCACCTATAATTGGTGGAACTGTGAAAACTCTATGTATGTCAATGCTAAGTGAGAAGCTTTTAACTGAGGTTTGTCTAATTTTGCTAGAGCGACTTGTGAAATCCACAAAAAATGACCTAGATGATCAGATACTTGCAAGTTATAAGCAGTCAATAGGCAAATGAAAACAGGTATAATATTTATCCTTTTATCAGCAATAGTTATATATGCTGGTATTAAACAGGCAAATGCTGAGGATAAGTATTTTACTAAGTCAGCCTTAAAGTATAGCACAATAGAGATAAGACAGATGTGGGAGATGTGTTCCCTTCAGTTTATGAGAGTCCATCCTAATGTCCAAAGAATGCAAAGAGTAAAACTCTGTGACTGCTATGTAGATCACATGAGAACTAAGCATACTCCAGAAGAAGTTAAAGCACTATCTCCAGAAGAAAGTAAAAGCTTAGGAAGAGAGATGGCAGTAGTATGTCCTATCTTACCTCCGTATCCACCTCCAACCTCTTAGAATGAAACATGGGAATATCAAGTAAAAACTTTAGCAGTAAAGAATTATCCTGCTCACATTGTGGTGAAAACAAATTCGATCAGAAAACTTTAGATGCCTTACAAGACCTCAGAGAAGCTATAGGAAAACCTCTTTCCCTGAGTTCAGCGTATCGCTGCTCAGTTCATAATCAGAATGTAAGTTCTTCTGGACCTGACGGACCTCACACTACTGGACAGGCAGTAGATATTCTATGTTCTGGTAAAACTGCTCATGAGGTTCTGAGCTTTGCCATGATACGTTCTAGTATATGGAAAGGAATTGGGGTAAGTCAAAAAGGAAATCACGATTCAAGATTTATTCATCTTGATACCATTGAAACTGATCTCAGACCCTGGGTATGGAGTTACTGAATGAAAAAAATAAGAAAACACTCTCGTACTGGAACTGAAAGGTCATCCTCTATAGATCAGCTACTTGAAAAAATAGGAGGTTCTGGAGGTGGATCAAGAAGTAGACTGAAAATTAAAAAGAAACAAGAAATAGATGATAGTCCTAGAGATCCCCGAATAACTGAAAAATTTTTAGAGGATCATGGATATACACAAGCAACAACATCAAGTAGAAAACCTTTTACTTATGAACAACTTACTGACGGAGGAAAGTATAGAATATATACAGGCACAAGTAGTCGGACAGGGAGAGAAGGAGTTTCTCAAACTACTATGAATAATCCTTCAGTAAAAGAATTAAAAGATTGGATGGGTTATTAAAATGTCTTACAGTACAAAGGTAATAGAACATTATGAAAGACCACAAAATATTGGTTCTATGGATAGTGGGAGTAAGTCTGTCGGTACTGGTCTTGTTGGTGCTCCAGAGTGCGGAGATGTTATGAAACTACAGATAGAAGTAAAGAACGATAAAATAGTAGATGCAAAGTTTAAAACATTTGGATGTGGTTCTGCAATAGCAAGTTCTAGCCTTGCAACAGAATGGGTTAAAGGCAAGTCTTTGGATGAAGCTCAGTCTATTAAGAATACAGAAATAGTAGAAGAACTTTCTCTTCCTCCTGTTAAAATTCATTGTTCTGTATTAGCAGAAGATGCTATTAAGGCTGCAATTAATGACTATAGGAATAAATATGTGTAAATGTAAAGATTGTAAATGTAACCCTTGTAAATGTAATTAAAATATGAAAGAAGAAATACTACAATCTCTTTTTGATGCAGTAGCAGATGACCTACTAATAAAAATCAAATCAGGAGAAGCAAAACCAGCAGACCTAGCAGTAGCTGTAAAGTTCCTAAAAGATAATAATATTACATGTGTTCCTACGGATGGAAATTCCTTAGAAGAACTTATGAAGAGTATGCCATTTACTACTGAAGATAAACTTCCTTATAATTCATTTAAGTCATGAGCAGACAAGATTTAAAAATTCCAACAACAGAAGAAGAGCTTTTTTGGAAAAATCATCCTGAATTAGCTAATGATGCACTAGTAGATCCTCGTAAAGAAACAGTAGTTAGTGGTCAAAACTTACCTGAATTTGTAAAAAATCTTCCTGCAAAAGCAGTAAAAAGTCTAGGTAAAGCTACTCCTTTAGGAAGAATAGGTGTATCCGTAATAAATCCTCCTAAAGCAGGAGAACAAGTTATTACTAGTGAAGAAGGAGATTTTATAAGGGATACCAGACCACACGAAAAAAAAGCAATAAGAGATTACCATACAGATCCTAAAAGAGCTACATTTAATAAGAAAACAAAAAGATGGTATGATGTTCCTATTCAAGCCTTCTCTACAAATACAGGAAAAGTAGTAATAAAAGATCCAATTCTACAGAGACTTAATTTAGATTTGTGGGGAAAAAATGAAGAAGGTAAGCAAGGTTTAATTGTAGATAAAAAAGGTAGACCAGTTGCATTTGGACATGGAACTCCATATAAAATAAAAGGGACTTTAGATCCATCTAAAACTGCAAGTAGATCTGAATTTAAAGGTGTATATACTTCTACTATAGAAAGTGAGTTTCCTAAATACATGAAGGGACAAGATGGAAAATTCACAAAAGATTCAAATGTTCATAAGCTTTATTTACGAATGTATAATCCCTTGAGACTTGTCTCTCCAGAAGGAGAAGTGGGAATGGATTCATTTGCTATGAATGAAGAAGATTCTCAAATTGTTTCTGAAGGTCTAACAAGATTAAGAATAGAACTTGAAGCTCTTGATCCTACTGATCCTAATCATAGTACAGATATTTCAAAAATAAAAACCGAAGCTGTTTTTCTTAAAACTCCTATGGAAGTTGAAAGATATTTACATTCTTTAGATAGTGGATTAGAACTTACCGAATTTTTTCAAAGTTTAGGATATGATGGTGTTCTTCAACAGAGTGTTCCTCATGGAGAAAGTGATTATACTGAAGCTATCCTATTTAATAAAGGAAATGTGAAATCTGCTACAGATAATAAAGGAACATTCCTTGAAAATGATGATTTGTACTCAAAAAATAGAAAAAGACGAAAAAAAGATCTTCAAATAGTGGCATAATTAACAAAAGATACCACCACTAACCCATTCATATATCTTAAACCCTTTCTTCTCATACAGAGCGATCTGAGCACTCTCAGAACTATTCCTATAATTTTAGCCTAAATTCTATATGAAAAAGAAAAAAGAACCTAAAAATCCTCTTTTGGATTTTAGGAACTTTGTTTTTCTAGTTTGGGAACACCTTAGTTTACCTAATCCAACTCCTGTTCAGTACGATATGGCTGAATATCTTCAAAACGCTCCTAAGAGAGCAGTCATTGAAGCATTCAGAGGAGTTGGGAAAAGTTATATTACTTCAGCATTTGTTTGTTGGAAATTATTACTAGATCCTGAGATAAAAGTTCTAGTGGTTTCCGCAAGTAAAGTTAGATCAGATGACTTCTCAACCTTTACACAGAGATTGATAAATGAATTACCAATACTACACCACCTAAAATCTAGAGAAGGACAAAGACAGAGTAAGGTAGCATTTGATGTTGGTCCTTGCCAAGCTAGTCATAGTCCAAGTGTGAAGTCTGTAGGAATTACTGGACAACTTTCAGGTTCCAGAGCAGATATAATAGTTGCTGATGACGTTGAGGTTCCAAATAACTCAATGACTCAGACAATGCGAGATAAACTTTCAGAAGCAGTAAAAGAATTTGATGCAGTACTAAAACCTGATGGATCAATTGTCTATCTTGGTACTCCGCAAACAGAAATGAGTCTTTATGAAACACTTCCTGAAAGAGGTTATGAAGTCAGGATCTGGCCTAGTAGGTATCCTGATGAGAAACAAGTTATTAGATATTCAAACAAGCTTGCACCTTTTATTCAAGATAGGCTTGATCGTGGTTATACTGTTGGAGATCCTACTGATCCACTACGCTTTGATGCCGAAGACCTACTTGAACGAGAACTTTCTTATGGTAGGTCAGGATTTGCTCTCCAGTTCCAATTAGACACAAGCCTTTCGGATGCAGATAAGTATCCGCTAAAACTTTCAGATCTCATCGTAATGGGTGTAGACTCTGATAAGGCTCCTGAGAAACCTGTATGGACCAGAGATCCTAGAAATAAGTTAGGAGATCTTCCTAATGTTGGTCTTCCAGGAGACTTCTTCTATAGTCCAGAAACAAAACTTGGAGATTGGATACCTTATAATGGTTCTGTTCTTTCCATAGATCCAAGTGGAAGAGGAAAGGACGAAACTGGATATGCAGTAGTGAAGATGCTGAATGGTTACTTATACGTTACCGAGTGTGGAGGACTCAGAGGAGGATACAAAGACGATAACCTTCAGACACTCTCAGTAATTGCTAAACGTAATGATGTAAACCTTATCCTTATAGAGTCTAACTTTGGTGATGGGATGTTCATGGAACTCCTGAAACCAGTTCTTAGGAAGATTCACAATGTTACTATAGAAGAAATAAGAAGTAATGTCCAGAAAGAGAAAAGGATTATAGATACCTTAGAACCTGTCATGAACCAGCATAGGCTTGTGATTGATCCTAAAGTCATTGAAAAGGATTATAAGACAGTTCAAGATTATCCTGTGGAAACTCAAGCTCGTTACATGCTCTTCCATCAAATGACAAGGATTACAAAAGACAAAGGAGCTTTGATCCATGACGATAGACTTGATGCTTTACAGATGGCAGTCCAATACTGGGTTGACTTCATGGCAGCGGATGCTGAGATGGAGATACGAACACGAAAGGAAGAACTTCTAGATATAGAAATAGAAAACTTTATAAATGGTGTTATGAATAAAAAAGACATAGAATCAACTCCTACTTGGATGTAATTAACTTAACATAATAAACAATTCTCCTACTCTAGATATGGGCTGGTTATAATACATATAGTTCCCTCTTTCTTAGACTTCGGATATAGATGAACCTTTAAAGACAGGAACCACCAATGGCAGGAATCAAAAACAGAGGTAGTCAGATACATAGAGTAAAGACTAAGTTTAGACGAAAGAAATACAACTTTAGAATTGACTATTTCAGAAGGAACAGGATATTTTCAGAAAAATTCTGAGATAGTGTAATCGATAGTGATTGGAGCTTTTACCCCATTCAATTCCTGCGATCCATTTTATTAGCATTGGCTAATTTTTAAAATTAGTGTCACAGATTTTGGTCCTGTTGCAAGGGCTAATCGTCAAAGTTAGTAGATACTAATAAATCTCAGGATTTCTCAGGAAACTTTGGCATGAACTTTGCAATTCCATATTTTATACCAAACAGATCGGAACTTTTTCTGAGATTTCCTGAGAATTTCTGAGTTGATTGAGTATATATTGAATCATCCTGAGAATTTCTGAGCTTGTCTGTCTTTTCTATCTGTGTTTTTTCTCAAAACCATCAAAATCGCTGTAAACGGCACTAAATCGCTCTGTATTGAAAGAAACAACTAAACAGATACAATCATATAGACCACAGTCTTTCCTTGTCATTTCCGATAAACTACACGTTTGTAGGACTTTGTATATATCAAATCAATCAATTTTCTCTGTTTTACATCTAATTTCTTCAATAATATCAGTATTTAATGCAATTAAATGGAATTAATTCATTTTTAGTTTGACAAAGCTGAACTAAACACTATAATAAATGACTCAAACCAAACACTAACCCAAACGGAGCAAGTCATGAATGAGAAAATAACAAGCCGAATATGGAAAGATGAAAGACACATTCGAGGAACTGAATTTTGTCAGGAAGTCAAAAACGTAAAAGCTTTTCAAAGTTATCACCAAAACCCAAAACAAGCTTTTAGATCTAGGAAAAATAATGGAGCTTGTAAAGTGTATACAAAAGCTGAGATTCAGGCATTTGAAGCTAAGTTAAAAAATAATTAATATTTGACTTGACAAAGTTGAACTAAACGCTATACTAAGTGACATCAACTAATCCTAACCCAAAAACGGAGGACATTATGACTAAAGCAGAAAAAGTAAAATTTCATATAGAATTGGATGATAGACACGCATTGAGAGAGATTTTGAAAGATGAACTAAAAAATATTCAAGCTGAGATGATCCATAAAGTAGCTGATGGATTGCTAACCGGAGATGAGGGATTAGCGGAAATTGAAAAAACTGAAAAACTGTTTGAGAAAATAAACGATAAATTCTGGAATAAACAGTATAAGTGAAAATAAACTTATAATTCTAACTAATCGGGAAGTGTAAAAACTTCCCAAACTCAAACCCAAACGGAGAACTAAAAATGGAAAAGACATACACAATAAAATCTGATCAAGTAAACACAGTATTCTCAGAACTAATGAATAAATATAAAAAAGAGAATGAATCTGAGATACTACAATTTAGTCTTGGTTTGATGGTGGTTACTAATTTCCTAATGACAGCATTTCTAGTCTTCACAGTTATTCAGTAAATCTTATCCAATGTATTTCAAGATTCTAATTTGTGTAGGATTTACAAGTGGGATCTTGGGAATAATTATAAACCTATAAAGAGGATAAAAATCATGATTCCTTATTTTGAAACATGGGAAGAGTTCTTAGAATGGCATAAACTTCCACCAGATTTTGAGTGGGAATAATTATAAACCTAAATAAGGGGAAAATATGAATATTTTATCTGATGGATCAAATAATGCAAAAACAATTAAAAGTAACTTATCCGATATTGTAGAAAAGTTTTTGGAAGATTATGAAAAAGCTTTAACTGGTATCGTATATCTTGCTCCGGCAAGCATATCAGGAAAGAATGTCTGTGGGTCTTCAAGTCCTGCCTGTAGAGAAGCTTGTTTATACTCTGCAGGACGGGGAAAGATGTCAAATGTTCAAAAGGGAAGACTGAGAAAAACAATGCTATTTCTCAAATCAAGAAAAGAGTATTTCAATCAATTAAATAAAGATATAGAAAAGCTTAAAAGAAAATCAGCTAAAAACAAAGCTTTAACTTGTATCCGATTAAACGGAACAAGTGATCTACCATATCAAAACATAAAACAAGGGGAAAATAACCAGAGTATAATGCATGATCATAAAGATGTCCAATTTTATGATTATACTAAAGATTGGAATCGTAAGCCAAAAACAAGTAATTATCATTTAACATACTCAAAATCAGAACTTCATACAGAGCAAGATGTTCATGAAATGGTAGCAAAAGGAAATAATGTTGCTGTGGTATTTAGAGATAAATTACCTAAAACATACGCAGGACATCCAGTTTTTAACGGAGATGATACAGACCTTAGATTTTTAGATCCTAAGGGTGTCGTGGTAGGATTGAAAGCGAAGGGTGAAGCGAAAAAAGATGTAACAGGTTTTGTAATTGATTAATAATTAATCGGAGATCAAAATGAAACGGATGAAGTACAGTAAAATAAATGCTAAACTGGCGAGAGCTAATTCAGAGTTTAAGTATGAAAGAGTAGAGAACAAATACTGTCACAGAACAAGGAATAACGCATCCATGAAGGGCTTTAAAAAGATGTTCAATAGAGCACAGAGAGCCTATAATAAATCATTTGTTAAACTGTCATTAGAGGAGGCTATATGAAAGATAATGAAGTTTTTGTTAAGGTAGTTATTGACTTAACACAGGAACTGTATTCTAGAAAAGTCAGAGATATTCAAGTTTACAAAGGAGATCGTCTAGACAGGAGATTTCCAAGTACAGTAGTTGAACATGATCTCAAAGGTATGATGACAGTCACAATGCCTGTTGAGATAACTAATGGAACCGCAAAAAAACGAAGGAGGAAAAAATGAGTATTACAGAATGGAAGGATGTAAGACCTGATGAAGCGCATCCAGCATATAAAGAAGTAGAGATAGAGGAACGGATTGAATTTGGAAATGTTCGTTATTATCCTACGAATGAACTAGGAAAGAAGTTCGCAAAAGTGTTAGGAACTAAAACTCTGAGTATTGAAGTTTTAGATGATTTCATAATTGGAACTTTAGACATTCCAGTAATGTTTAAACAAAAAAGCGTGGAGGATTGGAAATGGAAAAAGATAAGGACATGAAAGAAGAGAACAAGCCAAAAGTAATTATCGATGTTAATCCTGAGGAATCAAGACGGAAAGATATCGACCAGATGAGGATGTACGAAGAATCGTATGATTCCTTTTTAAACAGACGATGAAAGCTTTTATGTTTATTATCGTCTATAGTTACATTTCATTCAATTCAGAGTGGAATGTGTTTTTATTAACTCTATTTTAGGAGAACAAGATGAAAGTTAAATTCATGGTAGAAGGTCAAGAAATAGAAGTTCAAGAAGAACTCGTAAATTATTTTGTAAATTCAAAAAACCTTAAATCATCTCTGCGTAGGATTCCATTTTCACAGGAGAACTTGGAAACTGCAAAGTTATTTGCAAAAATAATTTACAAAAATAGACCTTTGCGTGTACGTTGGAGAGGTACTAGGAAGCATCATCCAGACCACACAATTAAGTCTGAAGCTACACATTTTGATGTGTATGTAAGGTAATAATTCTTGTGCGAGAACAGTAGTTCGGGCTAGGGTGGGTGCAAATTGGGGAAGTATGCAATCTAGATAAGCAATCTGACTGTAAATCAGATGTCGAATGACATAGTAGGTGCAAATCCTACCTTCCTCACCAACTTAAATTGGAGGACTAAATGGGAAAAATGAGTATCACAGAACCATATTTAAGAGGACTTATTTATGAAGAAAAAAACGAATATACAAAAGCATGGATGATGTCATGTTTAGATTTGGGAAGAGACAAACGTGAAGTAGAAAAAGAAAATAGAAGATTAACAAAAGAAAATAATGCACTTTATTACAGATTAAGGTTTATGTGTAAGTGCAAATGTCAGTTAGAAGAATATGAACATGTAACCATATAAACGGAGAACAAAATGGAATCAACATTCTTTTCATTCGCAAGTGGCGTAGATCTGTTTGGATTAGGCATGAAACAAGCAGGACATAAACAAGTAGGACATGCAGAAGTTGATAAATGGAGTAATTGGCTTGCTGAAGAGTTTGCCTTAAAAGCTATAGGAGAAAGATTATGGATAGATGGTTCTTAATATTACCTGACATCTTAGTATTTTTCAGCATATTTGGTTTTGGATTCGTTATGGGAATCCTAGTAACACTTGGGATCGTGGCATACTTTGTGATCACAGGTAACACAATAACTATTACTAAAGAGGAGTTCTAAATGGATGGAAATATTTTTGAAATTCAGAAAAGTTTAGAAGAAGAAATGGTTTATACTGGAGTTGAAAAATTTCAGAAACAAGTGAGAGAAGCTAAGAAAAAAGGTACAGAATCTATTACCTTACATGGCATCTTACTTATGAAAAAGACTGTCATAACTCTGAGTAAAGCTATCCATACTCACCTGAATGAGGAGGTTGCAAAACCAGGTCGGATGAAATCTGTAACTCCTTTCCTAGCAATGCTAGAGAACGATGTGGCATCTTTTATATCTTTAAGAGCCATAATGGATGGAATCTCACATTCTCAGAAACTCATGAACCTTTCCCATCAGATCGGACAGGCTTTATCAGATCAGGTGAGATTTAATCTCTGGGAAAATCAGGACAAAAAATATTTTCGTATGCTTGTAGAAAAGATAGGAAAAGTCTCTGCTTCAAGACATTATCGAAGATACGGCCTGATCCGTACTGCTTCCTACAAGATGGAAGAAGAGATCCCTGTTTGGACTCAGGTAGAGAAAACACAAGTAGGACAGTTGATGATAGACTTAATTATCAGATCAACTGGATTAATTAAACTAGGATCTACTAGATCTAAAGGGAAAAAATATTCTTCATATACTATTGTACCAACTCAGGAAACATTAGATATGATTCAGGATATAATTAATCAAGGGGAACTACTTTCTCCTGCTTATTTACCAATGGTAACAACTCCTAAAAAGTGGACTAATCCCTCAAATGGAGGATATTTATCACATAGATTACCATTTATTAAGGAAACTCATAAGAATGTCAAGACAGACCTTCCATACAGTAACATGGATATGGAATTTGAATGTGTTAATTCTCTTCAGGAAACCAAGTGGAAAGTTAATACAAAAGTTCTTAATGTTATGAAAGAAGCATGGGATCAAGGTAGAATAATAGGATCTATGCCTGATCGGAATGAGTTAAACCTTCCTCCTAGTGATATTCCTAAAGATATAAAGAAAAGGGATATGGATGAGGAAACAAAAATTAAATTCAAAGCATGGAAAGTGAAAGCTACCCAAGTTTATGAAGAAAATATAAGAAGAAAAAGTCAGATCCTACAATTCATGAGGACTCTGAATCTTGCGGAAAAATTTAAAGACTTTGATCAGATTTATTTTCCTTACCAATCAGATTTTAGAGGAAGAAAATATACTGTAAGTTCTTTCCTAACTCCGCAAGGTACTGAATATGCTAAGTCTCTTCTAACATTTGGAGAAGCCTTACCAATCGAAACCCAAGAACAGGCAGATTGGCTTGCTATTCATGGAGCGAATTGTGCAGGAGTAGATAAAGTTTCTTTTACTGAAAGAATCCAATGGGTCTTGGATAATGAGGAACATATTATTAAATCTGCAGAACTTGGATTGGATTATGATTGGTGGACACAATTTGATGATGCTTGGCTATTCTTTGCATTCTGCTCAGAATGGGCTGTATTGAAAAGAAATGGCTTAGGGGTACTCAGCTATCTCCCGATAGCTTTAGATGGCTCTAACAATGGTTTACAGCATTATTCAGCTATGTTGAGATGTCCTATTGGAGGTAAAGCAACAAACTTAACAAATGAACCTATTCCACAGGACATTTATCAGGAAGTTGCTGATGTGGTATTTCGGGAAACTGAAAAACTAGCTGCTGACTGTCCAATAGCTAAGAAATGGCTTGAATCTGGCTTAATAAATCGTAAGATGACAAAAAGACCAGTAATGGTTGTCCCTTATGGTGGAACTAGGTTCTCTGCTATGGTGTATGTAGAAGAGTATGTAAAAGATCAACTCAGAAAAGGTGAGAAGTTTGATATACCTGAAGGTGAGAAGCTTTCTAAGTATATAAACTGGATCACTACCTTAGTCTGGAATGCTATAGGAGAAGTAATAATTTCTGCTAAGGAAGCAATGTCATGGATTAGACATGTTAGTTCTGAGCTTTCTAAAAAGGGTTATCCTGTTATTTGGAAGACTCCTACAGGACTCTACATCTATCAACATTACAAGGCTTTTAAATGGAGACAGATCAATACTACCATTGATGGTAAACTTCTAAAGCCTGTAATTCATGAGGAGGATGGAAAGAAAATAGATGTTCATAGATCTATAAATGGATCAGCACCTAATTTCGTACATTCTCTGGATGCCTCAGCACTAACTCTGACTGTGCATCTATGTAATAAAGAGGAGATTAATAGTTATGCTATGATCCATGATAGTTATGGAACCCATGCCCATAACACTCCTAAGATGGCAAATCTTTTACGAGAAGCATTTGTAGATATTTATTCTAAGAATGATATTCTAGGTGAATTTCGTAAAGCTGCTTTGGAAGTATTGGATGAAGTTCCAGAACCTCCTGAGCTTGGAAATCTGAATATTTATGAGGTATTAAAATCACCTTATTTCTTTAATTAATTCTTTTTACCTACTCTAGATATAGAAAGGAAATCATGGAACAACTTGAATATCAAGCAATAGAAATATTAAAATCAGGAGAACCTTTACCTGTAGATATTTATATTGAACTTAACAATTCTGGAATAGATCCAGAATATCTTATTAACCTATTTTCAAAAAAGGAGGATATAGAAGATGGATTAGATCCAATACAGAAAGAAATATTAGATGAATTCTCATCTAATCAATATTAATATATATAATATATAATATAGGAGAACAATATGGCAGTACAAAAACTTGTAAGTCCAAAAGCAAAATGTAAATGGGTTAATGTTAAAAGACCACATCCTGAATATGATGTGTTCCAGATTAACCTTTTACTTCCTGCTAAGTCAAAACAAGCAAAAGATTGGATGGAACAGATTGATGGTTGGATTGCGGATGAAGTTGCTTCTTCAGGTAAAAAAGCATCTGAGTTTCTTCCGTACAAAGAAGATGGAGATGATATCATCTTCAAGTTCAAGCAGAAGTCTTCAATCAAAGGAAGAAATGGGGAATCTCGTGATGTTAAGATCATGGTAGTAGATTCTCAGATGAAGCCATGTAATGTGGATATCGGTTGGGGATCAACTGTTAAGGTTTCTTACTCTCCAATACAGTATACTGTAAATGGAAAGTCAGGAGTTACTTTGTATTTCAATGCAGTTCAGGTTTTGGATCTCGTTGAGTATGATGGCGGAGAGACTTCAGGATTTGAAAAGGAAGAAGGATTTACTTCTGAAGAACCTTTGGAGAATCCTTTTGTCACTTCAGATTCTGAGGATGATGACGATTTCTAATCGTTATAGATCTAATCTAGAAGGATCGGTAGCAGACTATCTGGAAAAGCAAGGAGTTAGTTTTATCTTTGAACCTAAAACTCATCGAATAGGTTATGAGGTTCCAAAGAAATATCAACCTGATTTCTTGCTTCCTAATGGCATACTGATAGAAGTTAAGGGATGGTTTAAGGCTGAGGATCAGAGAAAACATAGACTGATTAGACAGCAACATCCTGAGCTAGATATTAGATTTATTTTTGGAAAAATTAAAAGTAAAGTTCAAGGAGGAAGGTATACTTGTCAAGAATGGTGTGAGAAATATGAATTTCTATATGCCGAATCAATGATACCTAACTCATGGATTCATGAAAAATAAGGAGGATTATGGGAGAACAAGAATCTACTTGCATCTCCCATGCTCCATGTCCTAGATGTGGTTCAGTAGATAACCTAGCAATCTATGACGATGGACATGGTTGGTGTTTTACTCCAGGTTGCGGTTATAGACAGCAAGGAGATACCGAAAAGAACATTAAACAAGAGGAGAATTATTCTATGGATTTTTTAAAAGGAGAAGTACAACCTCTGAAAAAGAGAGGATTAAATAAAGCTACTGTTGATAAGTGGGGATATGAAGTTGGAGAGTTTAAAGGTAAAAAAGTTCAGATAGCAAACTACAAAAAGAACGGACATATCATAGCTCAAAAACTTAGGTTTCCTAATAAAGACTTCTTGTTTATTGGAGATACTAAAGAAGCAGGACTTTATGGGAAACATTTGTGGGAAAAGGGGAAAATGATTACGATCTGTGAAGGAGAGATAGATGCGATGTCTGTGTCTCAGGCACAAGGGAACAAGTGGCCTGTGGTATCTATTCCAAATGGTGCAGCAGGAGCAAGGAAAGCTATCCAGAATGACTTGGAATACTTGGAACACTTTGAGACAGTCGTATTACTTTTTGATCAGGATGATGCTGGTCAGAAAGCTGTGGATGATTGTGTCCAGTTGTTTTCTCCAGGAAAAGTGAAGGTAGCTACTCTACCACTCAAAGATCCTAATGAGATGTTACAGGCAGGTAGAGGATCAGAGATTATAAATGCACTCTGGACTGCAAAAAGCTACAGACCAGATGGTATTATAGACAGTAGGGACATTTGGGATCTGGTGAGTACAACTCAGAAAGCTGAGAGTATGCCTTATCCTTTTAATGGCCTGAATAATATGACTCAGGGACTCCGTAAAGGGGAAATTGTAACTATTACTGCAGGATCAGGAATAGGTAAGTCACAGATCTGTAGAGAAATTTCATATTCTCTTATCCTACAGGATCAGAAAGTGGGATATCTTGCACTTGAAGAAAACACTAAACGTACTGCACTAGGATTTATAGGTCTTTACCTTAATAAGCCTATCCATCTTCAGAGTGTGGAGTACACAAAGGAGGAGTTAAAAGATGGATTTGATAACGTATTGGGAACTGGTAATTTGTTCCTGTATGATCATTGGGGGAGCATGGAAATCTCCAATCTTTTCAATAAGATCCGTTACCTTGTTAAAGGAGTTGGATGTACTCACATTATCCTTGATCATATCACCATTATTTTATCTGGTCTGGAAGGTGGTGATGAAAGGAGAATGTTAGACTTTGTAATGACAAAGCTACGTTCCCTAGTTGAAGAAGTTCAATGCTCTTTAATTATAGTTTCACATCTCCGCAGACCTTCAGGAGACAAAGGCCATGAAGAAGGAGTACGAACATCTCTGAATCAACTCAGAGGATCACATGGAATAGCACAACTTTCAGATATTGTAATTGGTTGTGAGAGAAACCAGCAAGACGCAGAAAATCCGGACCTGACTACAGTTAGAATTTTAAAAAATCGTTGGACAGGAGAAACTGGTATTGCTGATACGCTACACTATTCTAAGGAGACAGGAAGAATGGTAGAAACCGCTTCACCAGAAGAAGCACAATCCTATGGATTTGAGAAGGAGGAAAAGGAGGACTTCTAATGAAAAATATTATACTAGACATTGAAACAGATGGACTTTTAGATACAGTCTCAAAAGTACATTGTCTTGTGTATAAGATTGATGATTCAATCACAGTAGCCACAAAACAAGAGGAAATTGAGGATTCTTTAAAGGTACTTAAAACTGGTCAGATCATAGGACATAATATTCTAGGATTTGACTTAGAAGTTTTAAGGAGATTATATGGTTTTAAAGTTCCAATATCTCAAATTACCGATACGTTAATTCTTAGTAGATTAATACATGCGGATCTAAGATCAGAGGACATCAAAGTTAGGAGACTTGAACCTAAATACTTTGGTTCGCACTCTCTGAAAGCTTGGGGATATAGGCTTGAAAGCCTTAAAGGGGAATATGGAGACTCTGAAAATGCTTTTGAAGAACTATCTCAAGAGATGATTGAGTACTGTATTAATGATGTTAAACTAACGGATATTTTATGGAAAAATTTTAGGGGAAGATTACCTAGTAAGAATTCCGTTAAATTGGAACATCAGATTGCCAACATTTGTAACAAGCAGGAGTATTATGGAATTAATTTCGATGAAACAAAAGCTGTTAAATTATATTCAGAACTGGCAAGTAAAAGGGATGTACTTGAAACGAAACTTAAAAAAGTTTTTGGATCATGGCTCATCAACGAGGGACTTAGACGTAATGAATTGTATTCTAAAATTAAAATTATTGAATTCAATCCTAATAGTAGACAACACATTGCAAAAAGACTCAAGGAACTCAGAGGGTGGAAACCGAAGGAGTTCACACCAACAGGAGAAGCTAAAGTTGATGAGACTATTCTCAAAAAGTTAGACTATCCTGAAGCTAAGTTAATGTCTGAATATCTTATGTTAAATAAACGCATTGGTCAACTTGCAGAAGGGGATCAAGCATGGTTAAAACTCGTAAAAAATGGGAGGCTACATGGCAGAGTCAACACGATGGGAGCATCGACTTCAAGGTGTTCTCACTCAAACCCAAACCTCGCTCAAGTTCCGAATACAAATGCACCCTATGGGAAAGATTGTCGCTCTTTATTTACTGCGAATAGAGGACAGAAACTATTGGGCGTTGATGTCTCTGGCCTTGAGTTGCGTTGTCTATCTCATTATCTTGCTAGGTATGACAATGGCGAATATGGTAAGAAACTTTTGGAGGAAGATATACATACTGTTAATCAGGAAGCAGCTGGCTTGGCTACGAGAGATCAGGCCAAGACATTCATTTATGGTTTTCTGTATGGGGCAGGAGATCAAAAAATTGGTGAGATCGTTGGGAAAGGTAGTAAGGAAGGGAAATTATTAAAGACTAAATTTCTTTCTCAATTACCAGCCTTGAAATCACTAAGAAAAGCTGTTCAAGATAAAGCAGTAGAACAAGGAGCCATCAAAGGATTAGATGGTAGGTTTGTTCCTGTTAGATCTAAACATGCAGCTTTAAATACACTCCTTCAATCAGCAGGAGCAATAATTTGTAAACAATGGGTAGTGGAAATTCATTCACTACTTAATAAAAAAGGGTTCAAACGTGGAGAGGATTATAATCAGGTAGCGTTTGTTCACGATGAGGTACAACTAACAGTTAAGGAGAACTATGCAGAACAAATCGGTAGAATTTGTGTCGAGGCAATTACCATTACAGGGACTAGATTTGGACTCAGAATCCCACTCTCAGGAGAATACTCAATCGGAAATAATTGGGGAGAAACCCATTAAACAAGGGAAAGTAAATCAAACTATAGGATTAGCAGGGGAAGATCTTGTACGTTACATATTACATAGATGGAACTACGATGTATTTGAACCTACTAATTCATGTAGTAGTTGTGACTTTGCTATAAATAAAGGAACATCATGGTCTACTATTCAAGTTAAGACAACTGAAAAAGGAGATCGTATATATTTAAAACGAGAAAACGGAGATAAATATAGAGGTAAATCTAGAAAATTTCCATATACTAAAAGTGATTTTAATTTCTTATTTATGGTAAAATTTCCGAAGATTTATATAATTCCTTTCAATGAAATAATGGGGAACAGTTTAACTTTAGAAATGTACGAGGATTACTCATACGATCTGACTGATCCTGAAACTTATAACAATCCACCACAACTCTAAGAGGATATATGATAGAAAAAATAGCGGTAATAGATGCAGACATACTTCTTTATAAAGCTTGTCGAGTAGCAGAAGAAGAAGTTAATTGGGGAGATGACCAATGGGTACTATGGGCAGATCTTAATAAAGTTAAAACTATTATTGATGATCAGGTTGATTTATTAGTTGATGAAATTAATGCAGACAGAAGTATTCTTTGTTTTTCTGATACAAAAAATTATAGAAAGGAAATAAATCCAGAGTATAAAGCCAATCGAAGAGGAGGAAGAAAGCCTTTATGTTTTACACAGGCTTTGGAATACTGTAAAGATACCTATCCTTTCAGGCAGCTTCCCAACCTAGAAGCTGATGATGTCATTGGAATTATTGCTACCTGTGAAAGTGGAAAGCCTGATGAATATATTATAGTTAGTGAAGATAAAGATTTACTAACTGTTCCAGGATTACATTGGGATTTAAAACATAAAAAGATATATTCTATCTCTAAGAAAGAAGCAGATTTTAATTTCTTTTCTCAGACTTTAAAAGGAGATGCAGTTGATAACTATAAAGGTTGTCCTAATGTAGGTAAAGTAACAGCAGAAAAATTACTACAGGATGCACAGAAAAAAGGTGAAGATCTCTGGGAAACTGTAGTAAAAAGATTTGAAAAAGCAGGATTAACAGAAGAAGATGCTATTTTAAATGCTCGTATGGCAAGAATACTTAGAGCAACTGAGTATAATCGTGAACAAAGCACAGTTAATTTATGGAAAGGGGATGTATGAGTAACTACGATCTAGATAAATTAGAAAGAGAGAAGTCTTCTAAGCCTACCCAACAATGGGATGCACAAGAGCAAGCTTATGTTGAAGTTGTAAATGATCAGGAGAACGTAAGGAGGATTCGTTCACTTGAGAATGAGGAAGTAACTAATCCCAAACACTACGATAAGGTTGGATTCTCTATCCAGCCTATCGAATATATAACCAAGAATGAATTGGATTTCTTGGAAGGTAACGTAATCAAATACGTTTCTAGATACCAACACAAAGGAGGTATAAACGATTTGTTAAAAGCAAGAACTTACATTGAATTTTTAATTGAGAGAGAAAGGGGAAAGAATGAGTAAATTACCTACACAATATCAGGAGTATATACATCTCAGTAGATATTCCAGATGGCTACCAGAGGAGAAGAGAAGAGAGAATTGGGGAGAAACAGTTTCCCGATACTTTAATTTCTTTGAAGAACATCTTTTAGAGAACCACTCTTATAAGGTTCCGAAAAAGCTCAGGATAGAGTTACAGGAAGCAGTACTAAATCTTGAAGTTATGCCATCAATGAGATGCCTAATGACTGCAGGACCAGCCCTCAAGAAGGAGAACATTGCTGGTTATAACTGTGCCTATACTGCAGTAGACTCTACAAGAGCTTTTGATGAGATACTATATGTACTTATGAATGGTACAGGAGTAGGATTTTCTGTTGAAAGTAGGCATGTAGATCAGCTACCAGTAGTTCCCTCTGCTCTGTATCCTACTGATACTATTATCAGAGTACGAGATTCCAAACTTGGATGGGCAAAGGCGTTCAAGGAACTGACCTCTCTTCTTTGGTCAGGCTTAATTCCAAGTTGGGATTTGAGTGCAGTTAGACCAGCAGGATCAGTCTTGAAAACCTTTGGAGGAAGAGCATCAGGTCCAGAACCATTAGATGCCCTCTTTAATTTTACTATAGAGAAGTTTAAAAAAGCTAGATCTAGGAAACTAAGACCTTTGGAGTGTCATGATATAGTCTGTAAAATTGCAGAATGTATAGTGGTAGGTGGAGTAAGGAGAAGTGCGTTATTGTCTCTTTCAGATCTTGGAGATGATGAGGTACGTTCCTGTAAATCAGGAGAGTTTGGATATGAGAATGCACAAAGATACCTTGCTAACAACTCAGCAAACTATCACCAAAAACCAGACATCGGAACCTTCCTGAAGGAGTGGAGAAGCCTTTACACATCTAAGTCAGGTGAACGAGGAATCTTTTCTTCTGCAAACGCTAAGAAACATACCGAAAAATTAGGAGATCGTAGGAAAGCTCTTGATGACTTTGGAACTAATCCATGCTCTGAGATCATACTACGATCTAAGGAGTTCTGTAATCTTACTGAAGCAGTTGTAAGACCTTACGATGGTTGGGTAGATATTCAAAGAAAAATTAAACTGGCAGCAATTCTCGGCACTTGGCAGAGTACCTTAACTAACTTTAGATATATCTCTAACAAGTGGAAGACCAACTGTGAAGAGGAGAGATTACTTGGAGTTAGTCTTACAGGGATCATGGATAATGAGCTTACCAATGGACATGACTTAGTATCTCCTGCAGAAGTTGATGAGCTTTCAGAAAATCTTGAGAAACTAAAAGAGATTGGAATAGCTGCTAATAAGACTACAGCTAAACAACTAGATATTAATCCTAGTTCTGCCATTACTGCAATCAAACCTAGTGGAACTGTCAGTCAACTGGTAGACTCTGCTTCTGGAATCCATACTCGCCATAGTCCTTATTATATACGGACAGTACGAGGAGATAAGAAAGATCCTATTACTAAGTTGATGATTGATCAAGGAGTTCCAGTTGAAGACGATGCAATTAAACCTGAGACAGGAGCAGTCTTTTCCTTTCCTATGGCATCTCCAACACATGCCTTATGTAGGAATGATCTCTCAGCAATAGACCAGTTAGTATTACATACTGTTTATTCTGAAGCATTTACTGAGCATAAAGTTTCCCAAACTATCTCAGTAAGAGAAGAAGAGTGGTTAGAAGTAGGAGCATTTGTTTATAGAAACTTTGATGCTATTTCTGGAGTTAGTTTTCTTCCTTATTCTGATCATATATATGCTCAAGCTCCATACCAAGATATTACAGAAGATGAATATCAAAAGCTAATAAAGAAAGTTCCTGAAATAGATTGGAGTAAACTTTCTGAGTATGAAAAAGATGATTATACTATATCTTCCCAAGAGCTTTCCTGCTCAGGGGGAGCATGTGAAATTGTCTAATAAATTCAGTTGTTAATGTGTACCTCTTTGTTTTAGTATATACAAAATCCCTACTCTAGAAGAAAGGGTACACATTTTAAGGAGATAAATGGTAGGAATTTATAATATTTCTGAGGATCTTTTAGATTGGCTAGAGGAAACTTTTCCTAATAAGTTACCTAATGATAAAGTTTGTACTATTGAAGAGATTAGATTTCTTCAAGGACAACAAGATGTAATTAATATTATTCAAGCTACTTATAAGGAGAGTATAGAAGATGTGTATGAATAGTGGAAGCACTCCTAGAGATGTTGAACCAGAAAAAATGGAAGCAAAAGCTGGTCAAGGTTTAACAACTCAAGATCCACGATTTGCATCTAATAAAGCTCGTAAGAAAAGAATGAATTTAAGAATTAGAAGACCAACAGCATAAACTTTTTAAGAGGATAAATGTTAAAGATTGTTCCACAAAGAAAGATCAAAGAGAATTGGAAGAAGTACAAACCTTATATTGAAATAGCTTTTGAGCGTTTGATTGAGGAACATGAATACACAGATGAAGAATTGGAAAAGTTGTATAAAGGTATATACGAAAGGTTAATGAATCCTTTCAGTAATATTATGCACCTTTGGATTGAAGGAGATGAGGACTATCTTGTACTCACACAACTTCAGACCTGTGAATTTACAGGAAGATCTACTTTAGTATTGTACTCTTCCACTCGTACTAAAGATGTGGATAAAGACACAGTTACAGAAAGATATTTTGAAGCTTATAAAACTATTACAAAATTTGCCAGAGAAAATAAATGTGTAGGTATGTTTTGTATTAGTGATCTAGATTACTTTGCAGAGTTGGCAAAGGAAACCCAAGAATGGACTAATGTTGTTACTCGTTACCAGTTCTATTTCCCCCTTAAATTAAAATGAAAATATATACAGAAATAAATTATAAGTGGCTAGATGGTCAACTAGTAAAAACAGACTCTAAATCCTTTGAATATGATGGAGAAGCTAGTCTTTGTATGGCAGGAGTAGCAGCAGGTCTTGGACAAGCAGCATCAGGAGTGGCAGCTACAGCAACTGGAACTGCACAAGCAGGAGCACAAGGAATACAGCAACAAGTTTCAACAGTAGGTGAAGGAGTTGATGCCCTTGCTACTGGAGCTACAGAAGGTCTAGAGGCAGGGTTGAGTGGAGCAGAAGCAGCTTTGGAAAAAGCTACAGATCCTCTAGATATGGGAGGAGATGTTCTTTCCGATGTTGTGGATGCTACAGCAACTACAGTTGTAGATCCTATAACAAATGCAACAGATCAAATTACAAGTGCTACTACAGAAGGTCTTAGTACTGGTTTGACTGCAGGAACAGAAGAAGCAGGGAGATGGGGAAATACTCTTACTAAAAATTCTATTGCTTTAGGCGGGACCACAAAACATCTTTTAGATAAATTTCAGGATACTGTAGGTGGTGGACTTGATGGATTAGCTACAACTTTGAATGATGGTTTAGCTGTTCTTACTGGAGGAGGAGGAGGAGGACAAAATAAAGTAGATGTTGAAAAAATGAGTCGTAAAGGGAGGATAAAAAATAAAAGTGCCTCAAAACTAGCAGTAAATAAAAGTAAAGGTAGAGCTAGGAAATCATTAAGGATAGGTTAATGGAATATAATAAAAAGAAAAGAACAAAAACCGAAATTAATCCTGATGCTTATGAAGTTAAAGAAGGAGAAGTAAAAGCTCGTTACGATAGATACAAAGGAGAAAGAGAAGAATACTTACGAAGAGGAAGAGAAGCTTCTTTATTTACCATTCCAAGTCTTTTACCAGAACAGGATCACTCATCCACCTCAGAACTATTCACACCATTCCAATCTATAGGAGCAGAAGGAGTAAACAATTTAAGTTCTAAACTTTTACTTTCTTTGCTTCCACCTAACGCACCTTTCTTTCGTTTAGTTGTAGACAACGCAGAACTAGAAGCCCTCTTATCAGAGAAAAGATCCGAAGCTGAAGAAGGACTAGCAAAGATTGAACGCATGGTCATGCAGGAAATCGAAGTTAGAGGTCTACGAGTTCCTATCTCAGAAGCCTTAAAACAGCTTATAGTGGCAGGAAACGTACTGATTTATCTTCCACCAGAAGGACAGATAAGAGTTTTTAGATTAGATAGGTATGTTGTTAAGCGTGATTCTATGGGTAATCCTTTAGAGATCATTACAAAAGAATCCCTTTCTCCATTGTCTCTTCCTGAACGTGCAAAAGAAGTTATAACAGATCCTGAATCCGAAAATCCTACAAAAGATCTAGAGCTTTATACTTGTGTCAGGTGGACAGGAAAGAACTGGAAGGTACACCAAGAGTTAGAAGGTCAGATAGTACCAGGATCAGAAGGAAGTTTCACAAAAACCAAGACTCCTTTCATCGCTCTTAGATTCACTCACATGGATGGTGAAGATTATGGACGAGGATATGTAGAAGAATACTTAGGAGATCTAAAGTCTCTTGAGTCCCTTACTCAGTCTATTGTGGAAGGTTCCGCAGCAGCAGCAAAAGTATTATTTCTTGTAAGACCTAATGGAACTACAAGAATTAAGACACTTGCAGAGTCTCCGAATGGTGCAATAGTTACAGGAGATGACAACGATGTATCTTCTCTTCAGCTTGGAAAGTCTCAGGACTTTAATATAGCACAGCAAACCATACAGATGCTTCAGACAAGACTCTCTAGAGTGTTTCTAATGAATAGTTCTATCCGAAGGGATGCAGAGAGAGTAACTGCAGAAGAAATTAGGATGGCAAGGCAGGAACTTGAGATAGCTTTAGGAGGAGTTTATGCAATTCTTTCTCAGGAGTTTCAGCTTCCATTAGTAGAAATCCTAATGCACAAAATGGGTAAGGAAAAGAAAATACCTAAGCTACCTAGTGATGGATTGAAACCTCTTATTGTTACAGGAGTAGAAGCTCTTGGTAGAGGAGAAGATCTTAATAAACTTGGACAGTTCTTACAGAGCCTAGCACCTCTTGGTGAACAGGCAATGGCAGAGTTAAATATCTCTGATTACATTGATAGACTTGCAGGATCACTTGGAATTGATACAGAAGGACTTATAAAGTCTGAAGAACAGAAACAAGTGGAACAACAAGCAGCAATGGAACAGCAACAGGCAATGCAGAATCAACAGATGATGGGTAGGATAGTTGAAAAAGCTACTCCAGAAATGATGAAAGGTGTGAACGATGGGATGTCTCAAGCACCACCACCTGAAATGAATAACTAATCTTATATAAGAGGAGAAAAATATGGCAGAATACCAACAAGTAAGTACGCATGAAGATGCTCCACCACCTCCCGAAGGTACTAAAGAGCATGAAGAAGCAATGATTCAGCTTGCAGAAGAAGCAAATGCAGTAGAAAGAGAAGATGGAAATCCAGGTTGGCTACCTGATAAGTTTAATAGCCCAGAGGATATGGCAAAAGCTTATCGTGAATTAGAACAAAAGTTATCATCTAATTCGGAGTCTGTAGCGAACAACGATGAGGGTACACCACCTCCGCAGACTCCAATTTCTCCAGAGCAACAAGCTCAAATAAATGAAGCTCATAAAACCTTAGAAAATGTAGGGTTAGATTATAATAAATACGCAAATGAGTATCTAGAGAAAGGAGGTTTATCTCCTGAGTCATATACAGAACTTCAAAGTAAGGGTATGTCTACTGAGATGGTTGACTCATGGATACAAGGTCAAGAAGCTATTTCTGATAAGCTTGCTGAGACTGCGTATGATTCTGTAGGTGGTGAAAAGAACTACCAAGAACTAGTAAAATGGGCAGGAGATAATCTACCTGAAAATGAAATAGATGCGTTTAACAGAGCGTTAGAGAGTTCTAATAAAGATGATAGCTTATTTGCTATTAAGTCTCTCAACGCTCAATATCAAATGGCAAACGGAAGTTCGCCAAACTTATTGCAGGGATCAACTGGTGGATCAAGCTCAGGAGGTTTCACTTCATTAGCGCAAATGTCTGAAGCTATGAGAGATCCTAAGTACCAGACTGATCCTAATTTTAGGGATGAAGTAACTAGGAAACTAGAATCTTCAAACCTAATGTAATACGGAAGAACACAGACGAGAAAATTATTGCCCTCTGAGGAGGATAACTTTAATTGAGGTACGATGTAGTTATAGCCGTAACTTAAATCGTGCTAGGTAAAACTAGCTAAACTTAACCTTAATTAAAATTAAATATGTCCGCAACTAATTATACTGGTCACAGATCGGGTATGGTCAATGCGGCTAATAACTCTAGAGCACTATTTCTAAAGTTATATGCCGGAGAGGTCATGACTGCCTTTCAGACCAAGAATATAATGATGGATTATTGTAGAGTCCGAAATATTTCAAAAGGTAAATCGGCTCAGTTCATCATGACAGGAAAACATAGGACAGCTTCATATCATACTCCTGGGAATGAAATTATTCCAAATGCTGCTGCCAAACATTCAGAAAGAGTCGTTACGATTGACGATCTTTTGATTGTTCATCAATTCATTCCAAATATTGATGAGGCAATGGCTCATTATGATATACGTTCTGTCTATACTCAGGAAGCTGCTTATGGATTAGCAAAAGCTGCTGACCAAAACATTCTCAGAACAGCTATCAAAGCTGCTTTATCAACTAACAAGGAACGTGCAGGAAAATTAGTTCAAGATTATAACGCATGGGATGATGAAGATTTCTCAGCCAATGTTGTTTATTCTAGTACTAACTTTGCAAACTCTTTGAAATCTTCAAATTTCTTTGAAGGTGTTCTGGAAGCAAAACGTATCCTTGAAAGTGCAGGAGCACCTCTAGATGATCTGGTATGTATAGTAAGTACCGATCTTTTCTATGAGATGTTTAAAGCAGGTTCAAATAGTGAAGCAACAACCTCACTCCACATGTTTAATACAGACATTGGTGGTAAGGGTTCTATAGTAGATGCAAACATGCCTAATATTGCAGGAATTCCAGTTGTACGAACTCCTCATTTAGGTAATGGAACTCGTTCAGCATGGACAGATTCTCTTTGGAGTACTGGTGTTACAACTGGTGCTGCTCCATTAGGTTCAGCCGAATCTGATAGGGCTGCTGCTTATGATCTTCCTGCCAACTATACTGCAGCATCAAATGGAGCTAACTTAGTTGGTCCTACTGGTGGTACAGATGCAAACGGAGCAACTGTAGCTTTGCGTACTGAAGGCACAAAAGTCCGTGCTTTGGTTATGAACAGAGATGCAGTAGCAACTGTGAAACTATTAGACCTTTCGGTTGAGACAGATTATATGGTCAATCGTCAGGGAACTATGATTGTTTCTAAGTATGCAATGGGTCATAACGTGTTACGTCCAGCAATGGCAGTAGCATTATCATCCTCGCATATTTCTTAACCTTTTGTGGGATGCGGTTAATCCTCTTGCCGTGTCCCATTTTCGTAGAGGGGGAAAAGTAGTTCTCCATCCTCCTCTACACCCTTCTTATAATCCTCCCAAATAATTTATATGGCTATATCACTTACATCCAAACTAGATGCTGTTAATTCAATGCTAATTGGTATTGGAGAAGCACCAGTAAACACAATGAATTCTGGTCTTCAAGAAGCTGAGATAGCTGCCCTTACTCTTGACACAGTTTCCAGAGAAGTTCAAACCGCAGGATGGGCATTTAATACTGATTTAAGATACACACTAAGTAGGAATTCAGCAAATCATATTAGTGTTCCTTCCAACTGTCTATATGTAGATACTGTAGCTCTAACAAGAGATTATGATACAGATATTGTTATGAGGAATCAGAAGCTTTATGACAGAACTAAGAATACATACGAATTTTCCGCAGATGTTGAAGTAGATATGATTGTACTTCTAGAGTTTGAAGAACTTCCTGAAGTTGCTAGACGATATATTACTCTCAGAGCAGGAAGAAAATTCCAAGAAAACATATTAGGCTCTGGAGAAATGACACAACTACAATTTAAAGATGAACAAGCAGCTCTAGTTGCGTTAAGAGAATCACAATCTCAGTCAGCCGATTTCAATATATTTGATAATTATGATACTTTCCGTGCATTGGATCGGAGTATTAATGGCGGAGGAGCTACTTCCTTTATAAAATCTCAAAGAATCTTATACTCATAATGCCTTTAGTTTCTTCTTCTATTCCTAATTTAATAAATGGAATTTCTCAGCAACCTCCTGAGATTAGATTACCTTCTCAATGTGAGAGACAGGTAAATGGTTTTAGTACAGTTGCTAGAGGTTTAGAGAAAAGACCTGGAACTGAGCATAAGAAGAAGATTACAAGTACATTAGTAGATGACACATTTGTTCATACTATTCGGAGAGATAGGAATGAAGAATACACAATGGTTCTTACTAGAGCTAGTGGAACAGCTTCTGGTACTGCAAAAACTTTAAAGATATATGATCAGGAAGGTATTTCTATTCCTGTAAAAACAGAGCCTGTGGCTAATGCTACTTTAACAGGCCCATCTAATCATGATCTTGAAACTGCTGATTTACTATACCTTGATACCTTAGCAACTTCAGGAGGAGTTAGAGACAATATAGTAGCAACTACTGTAGCAGATACCACCTTCCTTATTAATAAAACTAAAACTGTAACTGAAGCAGGATCAAATGGTGTAGTTTCAGGAGAAGGTACAAGTAACTACCTTTCTTCTACTGGCTCTACACAAATTGCTGGAGCTTATACAGACGAAGGTTTGATATTTGTAAAGGCAGGAGATTATTCTAGTAAGTATGTAATAAAGATAGTTAAAGGAGGAACAACCTACAAAGTAGGCTTACAAACTCCTTCTTCTCAGGTAGGACTAAACCAAACTCATATAGGTACTCCTGTTATTGCTAAGTATTTAAAAGAAGGACAAACAAATACTACTACATATCCTAATACAGACACTCATTGGGATGATTTTGATACTACAGGAACTCCTGCAGAAGGTTTCGGAGGTTGGAGATGTATAGCAGACAGAAATGAAAATGGAGAAACATCAGGTGGTGATACAGGAGATTATGTAGCTGGTTTAGATGCAATAGCTGCTGCAGATTCTGACTTCTCTATTTCTATGGATGATGCTTCAGGAAGTGTAATATCAATAAAATGTAAAGCCACATTTTCAATAGAAGTTCAAGACTCCAAAGGTGGAGCAGCTTTAGTAGGAATAAAAGATGAGGTAACTTCTTTTTCAGGATTACCAGGAAAGAATGTTCCTGTAGGTTACATAGTCAAGGTAGTAGGTAATGCAGGAGGCGCACAGGACGATTACTATGTAAAATACGAGGAAGATTCAGAAGGTGTTGGAGTATGGAAAGAAACTCTAGGAAGAGGTATAAAGACAGGGTTTGATATTACTACAATGCCACATAGATTAATAAGGCTATATGACACTCAAACTACTCCTAATAAGTATTTTTTATTTGAAGCAGTAAAAGAAACTGCTGCTGCTCACGGTGCGCCAGCTAGGTTTGGTTGGTCCTCTAGGAAAGCAGGAGATGATACCTCTAATTCTTTTCCATCCTTTACAGGAGGTAAGATTAATGATATTACCTTCCACCAGAATAGATTCGGAATCCTAAGTGATGAGAACATAATCTTTTCAGAAGCAGGAAACTACTATAATTTCTTTCCTATTTCTGTGATGACTGCTCTTGATGGTAATCCCATTGACATCTCTGTATCCAACAACCAAGTCTCAATCCTCACACACGCTGCAGCCTTTAACAAAAGCTTATTACTCTTTTCAGACTTTCAACAATTCAGTTTAAGTAGTGAAGGAGAAGGATTTACTCCTAGCTCAGTTTCTGTAGATGTTGTGACTCAGTTTGAAAGTACCTCCCAAGCTGCACCAGTATCTTCTGGTAAGTTTGTTTACTTTCCTTTTGAACGTGGTGAGTACTCAGGAGTAAGAGAGTACTTTGTGGATATGGGAACTGCAGATGCTAACGATGCAACAGATATTACAGCACATGTACCTCAATATATAAAAGGTAATATTACTAAACTGGTTGTTAGTTCTAATGATCAAATGGTAGCAGTCCTGAGTGATGATGATAAGAAAAGGATTTATGTATATAAGAACTTCTGGCAAGGTCAGGAGAAGCTACAGAACTCTTGGAGCCATTGGGAGTTTGATGGAGATATTCTTAACTGTGCGTTCTTAGGATCAACCATGAAGCTTCTTGTAAAGAGAGCAGATGGACTTTATCTGGAAGATATAAATCTTAGTTTAGATTCTGCAGAAGCAGTTATGGAAGACCAGACAGCAGTACTTTTGGATAGGAGAGTAAAACTTACACACAACCAAACTGTAGCTGCTGACATGCCTTACTACAAAGATGCTACATGTGATACTACCAATAATGATGCCACAGTTACTATGGACAGTACCACAGGAATTTCAGCAGGAATGAGAGTATTAGGAACAGGAATCCCTGCAGAAGCAACTGTAGCATCTGTTACAAATACAACTACATTTGAACTCTCAGCGAATGCAACTGCAAGTAATTCCAATACTACATTAGTATTTCTTCCAAGTAATATAGTATTTGTCACCGACAATGCGAGAAAGCTTAGTACAATAGCAGAAGTTAATGAATACTTAGCAAATGGAAGAACCTTAGCTGATGGAACAAGTCTAGCTACATCTAAAATTGCTGTATACGCAGGAATACCATATAACTTTGAATACGAGTTCTCTAGGTTCATCCACAAAGAGAATGAGACAGCAGCTCAAACAGCAAAACTACAGATTAGAAACATTAACTTACTTTATAGTAATACAGGATTCTTTAACTTAAAGATTAATGTAGATCCTGGAACTATACTAATTGGTGATGGTAGCAACGGAACAACCTCTATAACTCCTCGTAAAAACTACGAAAAGACATTTAGTGGAATGATAACCAATACATCATCTTTTGGACAGTACAAGCTACTCTCAGGAACCTTTAAAGGAGGTGTAATGTCTAAGGCAGCAAACTGCAATATAGTCATAGAAAATAATGAGTATCTTCCTTGTTCATTTCAATCCGCAGAATGGGAAGGATTCTTACATCAAAGGTCTAGAAGAGTCTAACGTATATGTTTTATAGAAACTATACAAAACCTTTTGAACCTCATTATATTGATCTCTTAGCAGACGATATGTGTCAGGCAGATATAAATGAAGTATTTGCCAGTAACGGAGTTGATCCAAAAACTGCAGTAACACAGTCGATATTAAATAGCGATAGTTTAGTCTGTTACTTTGATAAGGATCACCTTCTTGGAATAGGAGGAGTAGGACTAAATTCAAATGGTTCTGGAAGTCCTTGGTTACTTAGTACCAACTATCTAAGGGATTGGAAACGCAGGAACCTCAGAACTTTTCTGAAGTGTTCTAGATCTTGGATAGAGGAAATGAATGAGACATATCCACATCTAGAGAATTATGTGGATCAGAGGAATACAGAGTCTCAGACTTGGCTGAAACATTTAGGATTTCATTTCCCAAATACTGTCAGATATTACGGATATTTAAAAATACCTTTTATTAAATTTATAAAATATAACGATTAAGGAAAATATATGGACCCATTTAGTGCTATGATGATCATGAAGGGTGCTTCCACAGTCATGGGTCACATGGGGCAGAGAGCTGCTGCTGCTGCTCAAAATGCTGCTATTTACAGGCAGAAATTAGCAATTAAAAAAAGATTAAATCTTCAATATGCACAGGCTAGACAAGCATTTGCGGATACCGATATTATGCGTAGGCGTAATCTGGATATCAAAGCTGATGCTGGTGTGTCAGTTGCTTTAGAAAAGATGAAAGTTGCTTCAGCAATAAAAGCTTCAGGATTAGCACAAGGACAGAGTACAGATGGATTACTCCGTCAAGCTCAGAATACTGTTTTAAAAGGTCATAATAAATTTCTAAAGGACATGGAAATGAAAGCTTCTCAGCTAGATTATAGAGATCGTGATATACAACAAGGAATGGATATGGCCTTCTTAGATGCAAAAGCTCAGATAAGTGGAATGAGTTATCAGAAAGGACCTGGAATGATGGGACTTGCTATGGGATTGGGACAAGCTTATATGGATTCCAAATCTTTTGATGCAAAAATGGATAGTAAGTGGGGTTAGATATGGCAGAATATTCAACAGCAAGTTTCGACACAGGAAGATATGATAAAAGTGCTCCAGTTCCTCAGTTAGAACGTAGACAAGCAGATCTAAGCTATTCTAATGAACTCCTGACCTTTGCTAAGGGATTAGAAGGTATGGGACAGTCTATGGGGAATATGGCTATTGCTCAGAAGAATCAGGCAGCTAGAGCAGAAGCTAAGAAAAAAAGAGATGAAGCTTTTGCTAGACAGGAAAAAACAAGAAAAGAAAATGAAGCAAAGGTAGAAGCAGAAAGAATATATACACAGACAGGAGGTGGAAAATCTTGGGAGGAATTATCAGAAGAAGAAAAAGCTAATTTATCACAAGCACCTGATGTAAATGAAATTCAGAATAAAGGTAAAGCTCAGGAAAAGCCAAAATATCTAACTAAAGAACAGTCCCAAGATGAGTTCCTAAAAAATGCTTATCAACAAAAAAGAACAGAAGCAGTCCTTAAAAAACAACAATTAGATTGGGATGCAGTAGCTCCAAATTTAGTCGATAAAGTATACGATGAATGGGAGTTACAAAGAGGAGATAAAGATCCTGAAACTGGGCAACACATAGGAGAAACTGATTTTACTAAGTATGCCATAGCAAAATTAGAGTTATATAAATTAGAAAGAGCACAAGAACATTTTGTAGGTCTTCCACAATTAGGAGAAGCTTTAAAGAAAGTACCTTTGAATGATAATAAATATCTTTCTATGGTTGCTCTAAGAAAACAAGGACATGTTGATGAATTACAACAAAGGAATATTCAATCAGGAATAGATACTCATTTGAATGGAGATACTCCTATTACTGATCTTGGAAGTCCAGAATCTATTGATGCTTTAATTGAGCATATTTCTGTATTAGGTCCAGAAGGAAGTAAACTCAAAGGAGCAGATGGAAAAGTTCTAAGAATCCATGATAGAAATGCAGTTCAACTACAATTAATAGATGATATTAATAGTAAATTACTTAATGCTGAATCTTCTGATGATCCTGTATTTAAACTGATAGATTCTTTTACTGGTAAAAATGCAAAAGCTGGAAGACTGATGTATGAGAGAAAAGTTGTAGGTCCTGCTTGGTTTAAAACTGTTGGTGATGCAATGAAGAAAAAATCTTCTTTATTAAAACAGGAAAAGAAAGCTACAGAATCTTATAATAAAAACTTAGTAACTAAAGCAAAAGAAAATTCTAATAGAGTTTTAATAAATGCTGGAGCTGCTTTAGATTATCATACTATTTCTCATCAACGTGAAGGTGAAGGTGTTAAGATTCAGACTGATGAGAATGGAAAAACAACAACAACAGGAAGTCCAACTAAAATACAGGCATTACTTACCGCAAGAGCTAATCTTGAAGCTAATCAAGAATTTTTTGCTACAGGAAAGATGAGTAAGGAATATAATGAGATGCGTAGTAACCTAACAAAAGCTATAAATGAATTAGATCCTCATCATAAAGAATTCGATATTTCTAAAAGTGCAATAGGCACTAGAATGAAAAAAAAATTTATTTCTGACATTTCTGAATATACTGTAGATCAATTACAAAAAGAAAGAACTAAGATTAATCAAGATACTAATGCTCATCCTGCAGTTGTAGTAATGAAACATGCAGCGATTCAAGCAAGGTTTGATGAATTAGATCAGGATAGAGAAATAGTAAAAGATCAGCAAGCTATAACAAAATCTCAACAAACAATTCAACAAAATAAAAATAAACAAACAAGTAGTACAAAAACTCGTGAATATAGATCACAAATAAGAGATGATAAAGGACAAATTCTTTCTTCAAAAGATTTATTAAGTAAATTAGATGATATAAAAAATGATGGAGAAATTATTGATGAACATGCTAATACACTAACTACTGAATTTAATACGTTAATAGCTACTCAACAGAAAAAAGAACATATTCAAAATGATACAAAAGTACATTCAAGACTTTTTAAAGCCGTAACAACTAAAGGTGTTGAAGGTAAGTTAAAAACAGCTAGTGAATGGGAAGATTTAGAAAAAAAAGTAACTTCCCATAAATGGATAGAAAATAGTTCTCAAAAAACTCAGTTATTAAATCTAATTTCAGCAGGAAAAAATAAAACTGGAGATTTTGATAGACTTAAAGCTGATTTAATAAAAGAAAATGAATATAGAACTAGATTATCTGAGAAGCTTAAACCTGTAGAGAAATCTTTAGATGATATAGTGGGATTGGTTTCACTTCCAGAAGGTGCTGAAGGAAAAATAACTGTAAAGCAAGCTTTAGCGAACCTAGAAGATGCACAAAAGGATTTTGGAACTAAATTTAAAGATATAATAGAAGAGGGTGGAACATTAGGTATTAATATTGATCATTCTGAAAGATTCCAAGATACTTACGCATCCATACTCGCACAACGGACAGAAAAAGAAATATCTGATGATAAAAAAAGATTGGTAAAAGAGTATGAAAAAGTTGAAGAATCAAGAGAAAATTTTAAAACAGAAGGATTAAATAGTATTAGAGAAATAACAGAAAATCCACTTCAAGATTCAGATGGGAATCCTCGTACTGCTGCTGAAGCAGTTCAAGACATTATAGATATTTTCGGAGGTTCCATACATGAAAAAAGAACTGTAGATGGAGTAGAATTAGAACCTACAAATGTATTTAGTGCAGTAGAACAAGATAATTATCTAAGAAAACTTCAAGTTAGTATAAAAGAAAAAACTGATCCTGCTAAAAGAGTCTCTAAAGCTGGAGTCATTACTAGATCTTATACTCTTCAACAAAAAGCTGGTACTCTTTCAGGAGATCCTAGAACAAAAATTCTTGAAGAAAATATAGATCTTATAGAAACAGAGTATTTAAAAGGAAATCTTAGTACTAGTGATTTCAATAAAGAAAGAGGTATAATTAAAGAGCTTATAAGATATGGAGAAGTTAAAACAAAACCTGCATTTGCAGCAGGAGAGAATCATATCAGGTCTATATTTGCAGGACATTTAACTAAGTTCACTAATAATAAAATGTTTCTTCCTGTTAATGAAGATGGAAAATTATATGATACTTTATCTCAAGGTTTTAATCAGGAATTTGCTAGTATAGCTGAATCATTAAAAAATGCTAAACCAGAAGAACAATTAGCAAAAGCTTATGAAATAGCTCAAAAATATACTAAATATTATCCAGATGATAACCATCCATTAGGTCCTAAGGTTAATGAAAGAATTAGACGATATTCTATGGACACTCTATCATTAATGAAACTCTGGAAAGCTGATAAAAAAAGAGAACGAGAAGAAGAAATTAAAAACAGACTTTCAGGAAAAACTAGTCCCAAACCTACAACTAAAAAACCATCTGAAATATCTGAAGAAGGACAACAATCTGAAATTTTTAAAGCTCTTGAAAATGATTCAGCAAGTTATATCATCACTCCTTCAACTGGTGCAATATCAGTAGTAAGCTCAGGATTGAATGAAAATCCTCAAGGATGGGCAAGTATAACTTGGGATGCAATCAAAGGTATAGGAGATGATACAGATGAACAATATATTACTATATCTACACCATCTTATGCTACTTCAACATTCAATTAAATCTGAAGCTACACATTATAAAGGTTACTCATGAGTGAAGAAATGGAAGAAATTCTTCCTGAAGAAGAAGAAAATACAGAGGTACTAATTGAAGATCCTGTAGTAGCTGAGGAGACTTCTCAACCATCCTTAACTCCTCAACAAGAGGTGTTAGAAAATCTTCCTGAGAATGTTTATAATGAACAACAGTTTCAACAAGAAGTAGGAGAACAAGTAGAAGATAAATTTTATCAAGCATCTCTGGAATCAAGAGGATACGATTCTGAAGAAAAATCAGCTAAAGATAAAGAAGAAGATCTTCTAAATCTTATGTTTAAAATCTCTGAACATCCTAACGGAGCACATCACGCAAAAAATCTCATTAATGCTTTTTATAAAGAACAAGGAGATTTTAGGGATGGAGGAATATTTGAGGATGTAGATGTTGCCAATCTCTTAAACCCTTTGAAAGAAGTATTTCCAGATATTTATACTATTCCTGATTCTATTGGCGGAGAAGAGCCTCGTCCTGTGAGTCCAGTTGCTGATACATTCAAAGAATTCTTAGAAAGAGAGTGGAACAAACGAGAACGTCCTGTTGAAACTTTTGCAATGGATGCTGTGAGTGTTACAGGGCAGACTTTTAAAGAGATCTTTATAGATGCTCCTTATATGTTACAAAAAGGTCTTATTGATAGTGTAGCTAAAATTACAGATTTAGGAGTCTGGATGACAGACCAAGCATCAATGGGAACTCTTCTTTCTCCAAGTATAAAAGTTACAAAAGATTTAGATAATGCTTTTTATGAAGCTAGTAATTACTATTTACCTCCTGCAGATAAACCTCAAACAATCTTAGGACAATTAGCATTATCAGGAGGAGAATTTGCTCTGGCATACGCTACAGGAAAAGCTATTTATAGTTCTATAGCTGTACCTATTAAGTCTTTATATCCAAGAATAGCAGCAATGTTAGAGACTCCTGGTGGAGGAATGGCTGCTAAGGAAGTTATGGGAGGAACACTTATAACTACACCAGAAGAAAGATTAGCAACTGCTCTTCAAATGATGGGTGTACAATCAGATATGATAGATGAAATAGCTGGTAGTCCTGATGATAATATATTTGAAGAACGCTTTAAATCCTTTGTAGACTCAGTATATACAGGAGTTGGATTATCAACAATTGCTCCTCTAATCATGCTTACAGGAAAAGGAGCTTGGCATGCTTCTAGACCAGCAGTAAAAGGTTCTAAAGAAAAAGCTCAAAAAGCCTTAGCATACGGAGCAACATATTTTGATCGTATCTTTAGGAATTTTCCTGTAGAAGAAGCTATGAGATTAGATCTTGGTGGACCACAACCAATCAAGACTAAAGAGCTTCTAAGAATTCAGAAGATTGCTAAAGAACAAATAGAGAAAGCTGGTATTAAAGAGCAGAGTAGAAATACATTAGCCAAAAATCTAAAAAAAGCTGGAGTTAAAGTCCGTGAAAAGAATGCAGTTAAAGAGATGCTTGAATCTCAAGGGCTTAAAATGGAAGATGATATCTTACAACCACTTATTAAACATGAGGATATTCAATCTTTCCTGATTAAAAAGAAAAGTACAAAAAGAGAGTGGTCAGATAGTATTAATAAAGTCATGAAGGGGATGGAGGATGGAGTAAGTTATGATGAAATTATAGCTGGTAAGAGCGATTACTTTCCTTCACTTTATAATTTAAAAAATATTTCTGGTGAAAATAGGAAACAATCCATAGCTGAACTAGGTGAAATATTTAATAAACATTACGAAAATGCAATAAAATCTCATCCTGAAACTGTGATGGATGCTGCAAAGATTCGTGGTGAATTAGAGCATTTATTAGGAGGTGAGGAGAATGCTGTTAAATATCTCCAAGAATATGCACAGGGATCAGATACTCTTCCAGGATACATGTTGGCTTTACGACAATATCTTATTGAAGAAACTGTACCATTCAGGATGGCTGCAGATAATGTTGCAAATTTAAAAAAGGAAATACTTAGTGGAGAATTAAAAGCAAAAGATCCTAAATACAAAGAAGCTTTATTAGAATTTTATACTAATACATATAAATTAATGGATGTATTAGAAGCAGATGTGAAACTAGCAGGAAATGTTGCAAGAGCTTTGGAAGCAAGAAAGATTACTGTTGGAGGAACAGAAGGTCTTATGGATGCCATTATCACTTCTGCAAAAGATGGAGGACTTCAAGGAGAAGAACTTTTTGTTACTATAGCTCAAGCTGTTTCTGCTCATGAAGGTCCTGAAGCTTTACTGAGAGCACTTAATCAGAAAAAAGGATTATTAGCTTATGGATTTGAAGCTCTTAAAAGTATTGCTATAGGAGGCTTGTTAAGTAGTCCTAAGACCCTAGCTGCTGTTCCTGTTGGATTAACTACATACCTAGCAGCAAAAACCTTTGAAAATTATATAGCTGCTTCTTGGAACACAGCTGCAAAATTACTACATAAAGGACATACATTCAAAAGTGGACCATTAAAAGGTAAAAAAATAAGTACTAAAGCTTTAGGTTCAGGAAAAGGCATAACGATGTCTCAGGCTAATGCCTACCAGTTCGGAATGGCTCAAGCTCTTTTAGAAGTCTTTGGAGGTACAGGATATGTTAAAAAGATTAAAGGTATGTCTGATGAAACAGGTGAAGAACTTGTTAAGAGATCTGCTTTTGGACAAGGAGTAGAGACAGCAAAAACTCTGAAACTTGGTGGTGCATCAGGAGATGCTCATGAAATGATAAAGATGGCTGGACCTTCTAATCAAAAGATTGGTGAATGGGTTATGGCTAAAGGATTAAATGCAGATATTCTGGATGAATTAATGGGACTTCCAGAAGTAGGTCTAAAAGGTCATGGAGTAAAATTTTTTAAATTCTTAGTAAATGGTGCAGGATTTATAACTAGCTTCAACTCTCGTTTAATTATGGCTCAAGATGGTTTCTTTGGAACAATTCTTGAAAGAGCAGAAATACACATGCAGTCTACAAAGAGGGCTGAGGAAATATTACGAGGAAAACATAGTGCAAAGAAAGGTGTGGAATCTGCAGATAGCTTCTCAACAAAAGAACTTGTAGAAGAATCCTTTAATGTAGTTAAGAATTTACCTCCTGATATAGCTGAAATGGCTACAAAAGGTAGAAAAACAGGTTTAATGCAGGAACAAGCTTGGAAACCAGTTCAAGCTGCCGAAGATTTTAAAAATAAAGTAAGTAATAATCCAAATATTCCTGCAAATATAGGTGAGAATTTAGTTCGTACTTATGCAGCAAGTAAATTCTCTTTCATTAGAACAATGGCAAATATTTATAAGCAGACATTGACTGAAAGAGGTATAGGTAAAATAGCTACAACTATTTTCAACGGACCAAATAGACGTAAGTTTATAAATAATGAAGCTTTTAGACAAGAAACTATGGCTAAGATAACTTCAGGAAGTCTTTTATTGTGGGCTGGTTGGGGATTAGGATCTAAATGGATGTTAGATGATGAAAAAGAAGTCTATATGGAAGGTATAGATGCTGCTAAACGTACTGGACAACAGATGAAATTAGTCACAGGAAAACCTTATGGACCTACAATAACCATGAGGGATCTTAAAACTGGTGAAATAACTCATTTACCTTTAGAACGCTTAGATATGGCTAAAGCACCTCTTGTATTAGGAGCTATATTCGCTACAAAAGAAGCACAGGCTTATGAAGCTGTTATGAAGATGGAAGGTACAGAAAGAGCCGAAGGTTTAAGGCAATTAGAAGAAATTAATCTAAATTATTCAAGAGCTTTAACAGATTTTGTTTTGGATCTTCCTATGGCTCAAGGAGCTAGGGAAACAATTCAAAATCTAATTCCAGGTTTCGGATATGAATGGGATCCTGGAAAAGAAGTTTCTCAGTTTTATGGTTTTTTAAATCCAGGACTTAGTGCTTTATCTAGTGCAAGAGCTAATATACGAAAAATTGGAGAAGGAGGAGTTAGATATCAAAAAGAAACAGATGCTAAGAAAATGAATGTTCCTATGGGTGAGGATATTCCTGAAACTGGAAGAGTTCCTGGTACTGTTTACTGGGAAGATCAAACCTATAAAGATCATCTAGGTCAAAATGCACCTTATTTGTCTCGTATAAAAGGACATAGTATTAATGACCTATTAAAATTTATGAATCAAATAGATGAGGTTGCAACAAGAGTTTCTATTATTTCTTGGGACCCACCTGATAATATGGTAGGAAGAATAATACATCGTTCTATAGGAGCTAAAAAATATGGTGATCCTAAATATCCTACTATTGGTCAAGATCTACATGCTGTAGTTGGTCCTGAAGGTGATATGGTAAAATATTTTCCTTCTAAAACTCATGATAAACTTGTAAGAGCTTTAAAAATCTTAGCAATTCCATTTTCTCCTGAGGTTCAGGATAGAACAAATACTGGAGATCTTATAATGGGTTTTGAAATTCCTTATGAAAAAACTGAGGAATGGGACACAGGAACAAATTATGCTCTTAATCCAGAACAGAAATATGATTGGGCAGTACTAACAGGACAATTAAACAAACGAACTTTTAGTGGTCCATATTGGGATGAAGTTATTTTGAGACAGCGACTAGGAGAATTTGAAAATACTCCTGAAGGAAGGGCTGAAAAACAGATGATTAAATATCAAATTGAACTTATGCTAAACAAAAATCGTTTAATGGGAATGCAAGAAATGATGATGAGAGAAAGAAATGGAGAATTTATGGAATATTGGATAAGTGCAGAAATTCAAAGAACAGGAAATCCACCTTTATTTGAAAAAGATAAATTATAATAGTAAAAAAGGAATAAACAATGCCTACAGCACAAGGACTCGGACCATTTAGTTACGAGGAGCTAAATTATAATTCAAATAATAACTATGCGTTGAATGCTGGCTCCTCCTCTGCTCCAACTACTAAATTTGATAGTACAAATGGGGAAACCTTAGAGGTCTATGCTAATGGAGTCCTGCTTGAAGGAGATGGTTCTGTTGCTAATTCGACTGATGCTGGAAATCAATCTCCTGCACATGGCTTCTACGTTGATAGTTTAACTAATCCTACTAAAGTTCATTTAGTAAGTAATATTTCTGGAGGACAAAAAGTCCTCATAAAACGTATCTCAAATCGTTACCAAGCTCAGGTAGACTTTGCACCTGGATCAGTAATACGAGAACAAGATCTTGATGATTCTACCAACCAGACTCTCCATGTAGCTCAGGAAGCGATTGATATAGCTCTACAAGGAATAGTAGTAGATGCAAATGATAAATGGGATGGTTCAAGTAAGGTTATTAAAGATGTAGCAGATGGAGTAGCTGATAACGATGCAGTAAACGTGGGACAGTTAGAAACGCATAATACCACCATTACTGGGTATATGCAGAATGCAGAGGATTATAAGAATACTGCTATATCTTATGCTACAAAAGTTGATGGGTTTTCTCAAACGTACACTAATGATAATGCTTCTAATACTACAGATCACTCAGCAAAAGCTTGGGCAGTAGGAGGTACAGGAGTAACAACCACAGCTAATAAAGGTGCAGCAAAGGAATGGGCATCAGGCTCAGGATTAATTGATACTGCAAGTTATTCTGCAAAAGAATATGCACAATCCACAACTGCAGGAACAGATACCTATGGAGGTTCTGCAAAGGGTTGGGCTACTACTGCACATGGTGTAGCAGTTCCTGGTGCAGCTTCAACAGCTAGATCAGCTTTACACTACTCTACAGATGCTCTTAACTCAGCTACAGCAGCTAAGAATAGTGCAGCAGCAGTTGGACAAGTTTATGACAACTTCTCAGATGTTTATCTTGGGTCAATGGCAGATAGTGGTTCTCAAGGTACAAACCCAACCACTAATGGTACATGGGCTAAAGACTCATCTTCTATTACAGTAGCAAGTGCAACCAATATAAAGGTAGGACAAGTAGTAACTGGAACAGGAATACCAACTTCTCCTAAACCTAATGTCCTCTCTATTGATGGAACTACAGTAGTTATCTCAGATGCTATGCCAGCAGCAGGAAGTGCCGTAGCTCTTACATTCACAGGATACGGAGTGTACGGAGATTACAACACTAGCAAAGATGGTCCTGCACTAAACAATGATGGAGATGCCCTAGTATCTGGAAATCTCTTCTTTAATAGTACCGATAATGAAATGAGGATTTATGATGGTGCTAACTGGATAGCTGCAACCTCCGCAGGAAGTACAAGCCTACTTGAATACAAGTTTGTAACTACTTCAACACAAGTATCAAATAAGACCTATTCAGGAACTGCGGATGTAGGAGGAACACTCTCATATATTCAAAGCAATATCATTGTCTTTATGAATGGTGTCCAGCTTAAAGATGGTACTGATTATACTGCAACCAATGGAACGAGTATTGTCCTAACTACGGCAGCAGTTCTCAACGATGAAATAAACGTGTTAGCGTTTAAGCCCTTCACAACCGCAGACATGGTTAGTGCTTCTAATGGAGGTACATTCAGTTCAGCAGTCACTCATAATGGAGCAGTTACTAATAATGGTACAGTAACATTAAATGAAGGTATTACTCAGTCAGAAACTACTAAGAACTTATCTGGTACTTATTCAACTGAGAAACTACTTTTAAATGATTCCTATACTCTTACAGGAGATATTAATGTAACAAAACA
>VTLG01002261.1_pt1 | contig 44425 bp, 59 predicted proteins | sample 4694571 | NCBI WGS metagenome assembly VTLG01 (sample SAMN12604809, study PRJNA352737) | marine metagenome | biome: ENVO:00000447; feature: ENVO:00000209|ENVO:00000569|ENVO:01000036; material: ENVO:00002151; isolation source: viral sequences binned using virsorter ...
ATGCGCCTTCAAGATGCTTTTGATAGAGTATTTTCTAAGGCTAGACACAATTATAGAAATGGTAACTAAATGAAAGCAATTACTAAATCAGCATTATTATCTTTTTTAAAAAAGTATAGATCACAATTACAACATATAGAAGGGTTAAAGCCTGGCAAAAAAGGTGGACTTAATATATATGAAAAAAGAAATAGAGCTGTTAATATAAAAAGAAAAGAAGAAGGCTTGCCGAGAATTGGTTTAGGTAAACAGGAAATGAGATTTGGGGATGTTCTAGGAGAAATTCCATCCGTTAAAAGGGCTATGTCAAATTTATTGGGGAAAGCTAAGAAAACTAGAGTAAAAATGGCAAAAGTTGCAAAAAAGTATAGGCGTGCAGGTGGAAAATTAAGTGATTATAAATCTACACATCCTACAGTAACTCAATTAAGAAAAATAAAATCTACAACAAAGCAACAAAGAAGGCAGAAACAAATAGACAAAAATAGGTATTAAATGAATGTATTATTTCTTAGTTGTGGACAAGGTCTTAGTTTAGCTACTAGATTAGCTCAAGAAGGTCATAATGTAAAGACTTTTATACATGATGACCAAGCTAATACTGGTGCTGGTCTGTATACTAGGATTTCTTCATGGAGACCTTATGTAAATAATAGTGATATTGTTATTGCTGATGATCCTTATTTTGGCTATAAAGAGATTAGATTTGAAAAAGCTCCTACACAAGTTTTAGGTATTAGTAAGTTTTTTTCTCTTAGCCATAAGTCATTAGGAAATAAGGCTGCTTTAATGAAATTAACTGGATTGCAATTAGTTAATGCAATTCCTGATTACTACATAGAAGCTTGGTGGAATGGTCGTAAATGGTGTACTCCTTTCTTTTTGCTGAGTTACCATTGGAACTTAGTTTCAGAGGAATTAGGTCCACGTTTAGGTCCTATGTGTACTGTGGCAAAAACAATAGAAGAACTACCGCAACCTATATTTGAGAGTCTTAGAAACTTAAAAACTATTTTTGAAAAGAATAGGTATAGAGGCCCTGTAAGATTAGGATTCGACGGTCGAAGATTGGCTGATATTTATGTAGGATTTACCTTTGATAGTACTGAAATATTTTTGGAAGGAATGCAACAAGATCCTTTAGACATATTATTGGAAGTAGCTGGTGGTGTCAGGTCAGACCTTAACATTATTGATAATACTTATGTTTCTATGAGATTACAAAGAATAGGATGGCCAACAACTAAAGATAATGAGATTAAAGGATTATTTGAGGCAAATATAAAACATTGTGGATTAGTTAATGTAAAATACGAAAAAGAAAGATATTATGCTACTCAATCTTTTGGGCCTATTTTAAAGATTGTAGCAAGAGGCGATACATCTAAGAATGCTTTTTCAAGATGTGCTAGAACATTAAGAAATATAACCTTAGAAGATGCTATTTATAGGATTGATCTTATAGATACTTTTAAAACTAAAGATTACTCAAAGTTTAATAATATAACAAAACTATGGAAGGATACCAAAACGGAAAGCCAGACGTTGGATGGTGGGAAGAGCAAATTAATTCCGGCGTAAAATACCGAGAACAATGGGCTAGTGAATCTAAGTGGCCTATGTGGCAGGCATTTTACAGAGGAGATTATCATGAATCTATTCTACCTAAAAATGTTATATTTATGCTACTTAGGATGATGACTCCTAGAATTTATTTTAGAAATCCTGGAATATCTATTACACCTAAAAAACCAGGACCTGAGGCGTCTGCTGTAGCAAAAATAATGGAACGTGTTTCAAACCAAATGATGATACATATGGGTGTGAAGCAAGAAAGCAAAAAGCAAGTGCAAAATGCCTTTTTCACAGGGACTGGAATTGGAAAATTCGGCTTTGGTGCTGAACATACACCTACACCAGATGCTGATGGAACATTTGCACCTATTACTCGTACAGGAGGAAAAGTAGAATTTACTCAAGGTATCATGGATAATATGCCGTGGTATCGTACCCTTGCTACGGATAATTTTGTGGTACCTTGGGGAACTGATAGATGGGAAAATACATGGTATGTTGCAGAAAAAATTAGTAGGCATTTAGATGATGTTGTAAATGATACAAGACTATCTCATAGGAAAGAAATACAAGATAGAGCTTACAAAAATAAAAAGAATTATCATACACCTTTTGCTGAAACTGTTACTAATAATCCAAGAGATACAGTTGACTTATGGGAAGTAAGGGATAAGAGGTCGGGAAAAGTATTTATAATTGCCCCAACTTTTACAGATAAGGTTTTATATTATGATGATGACGAATTACAAGTAGGAAATGGATTGCCTTATTTTCCAATTACTTTTAACCCAGATAATGATTGCTTTTGGGGAATACCAGATATAAAAATATTAGAGCCTTTTCAACGTGAGATAAATGAGATAAAAACACAAATGATGAGGCATAGGCGCTTGTCTATTATCAAGTTTATTGCGACAGCTACGGCAATTAGTGAGGATGAAGCGGCTAAACTGTTAGATGAAGATGGTCCTGGTTTAGTGAGAGTTTTGGATATAAATGGAATTAAAAATATTGAAGTAGCTCCTATTCCACAAACTCTACTTAGTGCAGAAGATCGAATAATGACTGATGTGAGAGAAATTATGGGGCTATCTAGAAATGAAGCTGGTTCATTTGGAGAAGGTTCTGCTGATAGAACTGCAACTGAAGTAAAAGCTATTAGAGAAGCCGCAAGTATAAGAGAAGATGAGAGGCGAGATACTATAGCAGATGCTCATGTAGGAATGGTAAGGTTAATGCACGAAGTTATATACAAACATTGGTCAGAAGAGCAGGTAGTTCAAGTTGTTGGGCCTGACCAATTACCAGTATGGGTATCTTTTGTTGGTAGGGAATTAGCAGGATATAAATTTTTTATAAAAATTGATCCAGACCAATCAGTAAGTGAAACTAAAGCAATAAGAGAAGAAAGAGCCCAAAGAATGTATGGTTTATTAAAGGATAATCCATTAGTAGATTCTACTAAACTAACTAAGTATCTTATTGATAATTTAGTTGGTGTACAGTTTGATGATATGCTTCAACCACAAGAGGGTGCTAGAGGTTCTCAAACTAATCCAATGCAAATGGGTGAATTTGCACAACTTCAACAACAAGGAGCTGGAAATGCGTAGAGAAAAAGGTAGTTTTAGAAAAGGTCGTAAAATTGGTGCTAGACCTAATTTTCATAATTTTAGAAGTTCTTCTAATCCTGTAATAGTGGATAGAACAGTTAAAATAATAGAACCTCCTGCACCAGAACCTAAAATTAAAGAGGTTCCGAAAGAGGTTAAAAAAGCTGTTAATCATAAGAAAGGTAAAAGGAAAGGAAAATAATGGCTAGTCCTCAAACAGTTCAAATGATAAAAGAGCTTCATGCAATGGCTGATCCCAATAATGTAAATGATGAGAAGGATATAGGTTCTGTAATGGAAGCTCAATATAATTACTATGTGGGATTAAAACAATTAGCACAAGAGGATCCAGAGTTAGAGCAAAGAATACCTGAATATTTGCAGAATAATTTTCAGATAGCTAATGATGCAAGTAGTATGGGTATTAAAGGAGGTAAACTTAAATCTTTCTTAGATGAAAGAGGAGAGGAAACTTTAGCTCAGGTAGCTCAAGAAGCTGATGCAAAAAAGATTCAACAAATGCAAATGGAACAGCAACACCAAGCACAACAACAAATGATGGCTCAAATGCCACAACAAATGCAACAGGGGCAAATTGGCTGATACTACTGATAGTAAATCTTTGGTAAAAAAAGGTAATAAAGTAGGGGCGCAAACTAATCCTAAACTTACAACCTCTGCCTTAAGAAATGCGGCTGGAGGGGTTATGAAAGGTGCTGGTAAATTATTATTTAATACTCCTGCTGTTATAGCGACAGATATTCTTGCTTCAAAAGAAACAGGAACAGATCAATTTGGGAGATTTGTAGATACTCCTGAAGGTTTTATGAAAGCAGAAAGGGATAGAGAAGTTGCTGAATACTATATGGAGTATGGAGCTTTTCCTGAAGATGTGGATTGGTCTGAAAACGGTGTTAACTACCCTGCTATTGAGAATATGATTGAATCTAAAATGAAACAAGAGAGAATGGCTCAATTAATAAGAGCTGAGGGAGGACAAACTGATGTTACTCCTGAACAACAACAAAAAGCTACTAACAAAAATAAATTTATGGATGACTCGCACCAAGGAGCTGGAGGTGGTTACAATCCAGCATCTTACACAGGAAGGGGAGGTGGTTGATGCCTGCATACGATTTCCATTGTGAAGCTTGTGATTCTATAGAAGAAAGATTTGTTTCGTACCAAGAAAGGAACGAACAAACCTGTTTGGAGTGTTCTGACACTCTAAAAGTTGCTTGGGTGAAATCCCAAGCACCGGTACTCTTCCGAGAAGATAATTACCAGATCGAGTTTGGTAGTCGTAAAGGAATACATTGTACTTCTAAACGGCAACTACTTGACGAAATAAAATATGCAAACGATAGAAACCCAAATCCGGTGACATATGCCAGTGAATACTATAGCTAAGAAGAAAGAGGACGACCCTCTTAAAGCAACTATCAATATTACTTATACACCAACTGGTGGTGGGTACCATATTGATATAAAGTGCAGAAATGCACACTTGATTGGAACTGGGCGATCTGAGAGGATTGCCTCTAAAATGAGAAAAGAAATCCACCGCCAAAGGTATCATAGAGAACCTGAGGTGGCATAACAGATAGGAGATATTATGGCTGAAGAACAAGAAAAACAAGATCCTACGATTGGTGAGTTAATGAATATAATTCAACAACAGGGGCAACAAATTGCATCATTAAGCTCTCAAGTCCAAGCGGCTGGAGATCAAATGAATGCCTATACTGAAGCATTGCAGGAACAAGATCAGTATGAACCTGACAATAATGCTCAAATATCAGAAGAAGAGCTTGAAAGTATGACTAATGCTCAGTTAATGAACCATATTGAAACAAGAGTTGGAAATGCAATTCAGAATGCAGTTGGTTCAGCTATGGAGCCGGTGAGTAATGATCTAGCGGCAACTCAGCAGTATATGCAAAACAATAATGTTAATGCTGAAATTAATAGATTGTCTAATATATATTCAGATTTTAAACCTCTTGCTAATGATATTGCCGATATTGTACAACAAAGGTCTGACAATGGCTGGAGTATTTCAATGGAAGATGCATACCATTTAGCAAAGGCACAGAATCCAGATAAGGTAGCAGAGATAGGGAAAGAGCTAGAACCACCAAAGTCAACGCTTAGTGGAGGACTCTTACCTACTAGTAAAATGATTGGTGAAACTGGGGAAAACCAAGAGATGGACTTCGATGAAGCTATGGAAAAAGCTTTTAAAGAGGAAGTTACGGATCAAGGTTTAACAAACTTATTCGATGAGTCTGGTATTGCGGTATCAGAATCGTCTTAACTATAATTAATAAGGTAAAAAATGGCTACTGTTCGTTCACGAACTGAGGCGTTAGACAGCTTGGCTGTCAGTACATGGCGCCACATGAAGCAGAAAATTGCTGACCAAGTATTCAATGAGGTTGTTTTCTTTGCATACTTGAAAAGTAAAGGCAAACTGCAAACACATCAAGGCGGGAAATATATAGAAACTCCGGTTTCTTACGCTGAGAACGACACGGTTGGTTGGATCTCCGATCAAGATGCGGTCAATATTAATGATATTGATCCATTGACAACGGCTGAATATAACTGGCGTTACCTCGTAGCATCAGTAACTAGGTCGCAGATTGAAGAGCAGAAAAACCGTGGTAAAATGCAGATTATTAATCTGTTAAAACATAAGATGGAAGTTGCTCAAAACTCTCTTGTTAAAGAAGTAGAAGCTCGGTTATATGCAGGAGCTGATACAACTAATAAGAAGATGGAAGGGTTACAACATCTTGTTAGAGATGATCCTACTACTAGTACAACTGTTGGTGGAATTAACCAATCAACATATAGCTGGTGGAGAAATCAGACTTTGGCTTATAGTACTACTGCCGAATTTGGTAATAGTGATACTCAAAGTTCTGCAAGTGCAAACGTATTTGGAGCGGCTCATGCTTCTGGTCCAGATAAAGGAATTGTTGCTATGAGAGAGACAAAGGATGCGGCGTCTAAATCTCTTGGTAATGAAAGACCTGATATTATCTTGACTGACTATAATGTATATAGGGCATATAACGCTTCTATAGACGATCACTTGAGGATTATCACACAGAAAGTTGGAGATTTAAGTTTCCAAACTTTAACATTTGAAGGATTACCTATCTTGCCATCGGATAATTGTCCACAAGATACAAGTACTTCAAGTTCTAATTTGGTATTCAATGCAAGTTGTGTAGGATCCAAAATTTATATGCTTGACACCGATCACATTTATGCTTATTATGATCCAGGTATGTACTTTGACATGACGGAATGGAAACCTGTTCCTAATCAGTTAAAGCGTGCTGCCCAGATTGTTACAGCAATGAATATGATTGCTTGTAGCCGTCGTTCAAGTGCGGTTATACATGGCGTATTTACTAACACTCGTTAATTAGGAGTAATTTATGGCGAACACCTATACCCTAGACGACAAGGGTCAAAAGGTCGTATGGTCGGGTGCTGTTACCGATGTTCATACTAATCAGAAAGAAGTCATTGGTTCGACTCGTTTTCATGGTATGAAAGTATACCGTTATCACAAATTTGATAATGGTTCCGGTAGCGTAGCAGCCGTAGTTGGCAATATTGCCGTATTCAAAGCCGCAACACAAGATATTGTTACATCGGATGTTTCGGATGGGGATACAAATTTAGTAGCCGCTGGTATGTTTGTATCAGTACCTGCTGATGGTCAATTTTGCTGGTTACAGGTTCGTGGTCCTGCTACTGTTAATCAAGCTATTAATAGTGGTGCAGATGGGGCAGCCTGTATGCCACACTCAACCGATGGAATGCTAACCATTGCCACAGCTAATGATGTTATATTGTCTTGTGCAACAGCATCAGATGCCAGTGAAAAAATGGTTTGGCTTCATTGTGTAGGATAAGGAGGTAAAATGGGAACATTGACGCTAGGTGATATTAGAAGCCAGGTTAAGTTAGCACTTGGTAACCGTGAGGATTTAGATGAGCATATAAACTCATTAATAAATACTTGCCAAATGCGTTTAGCTAGGTATTTTGATTTTGAAGAAATGATCTCGATTGACGACTTGACGGTTGCCTATACTGGAGTGAATTTAACCGACGCGTCAATTTCCCTTCCTACTTATACTAGAGATATCCATAGTATATCTATTATAGATGGTACTGATTATTATATAGTTGAACCTATTGATAGACGTACATGGAAAGATAGATTTTATAATGCAATAGTGAGTGGGACTACAAGCAGACCTACTCAATATTGTGTATTTGCAGATACTATAGAAATATATCCAGCACCAGATCAAGCATACACAGCCAAGCTTAGGCGAAGTAAATGGCCGGTAGATTTAACAACTGATGAGAGTAAATCTGAACTTAACCAAAAAGATGATTTATTAATAGCTTTAACAATATGCTGGACACTTTATCATTTAAATAATACTGAAAGAGCAAATGCTTACTGGGCTATTTTTAGGTCAATGATTAAAGAAGCTATTGACTCTCAAACATCTAAACCAGATTTATACCAGAAATTAGATACAATGAGTCCAATCCAATCAAATTACTGGAAAGATCCTTTTGTACGAACTTTAAATTACGGATCATAAATGGCAAATAAATATGCAAATAATGAAGAGACACCTGCAAATTCAGATGATGCATTAGAAGGTCCTCTTAGGATTAGAGAGATTAAGCAAGCATATAATGAAAGACTTGCCCGAGATCATTATATGGGTTCTATTAGTAACCCCGATGTTATTGCCGGTGGAGCTGACAGTACAGACTCTGGTTACCACAGAAGGGTTACTATAACAGAATTAACTTCTGACCAAGCTAGTACAGTAGATACTAGGATTAATGGAAGTGGTAGTGGTGTTAATCATGGAACTACTTCTAAAATGTCTGAAGTATGGGTAGAAAAACATTCAGGAACTAGTAATGAATGTACTATTAGAATAAATGGTTCTGATGCCACAGCAAGAGATGTTATTACTAATAATGGTACACAAACTCTTACTAATAAAACATTAACGGCACCTGTTATAGCTACTGTAGATATTAATAGTGGGACTATAGATGGAACTACTATTGGGGTAACATCTCCTAGTACTGGTAAATTTACAACATTAGAATGTACAGGAAATGCAACTATTGGAGATGCTACTGGAGATACTATTTCCTTAAAAGGAACTACTTCAGGTGATTCTGAAACACATTCAGGAGCTAATCAGAATTTTTCTGGTTTAGTTGGAGAAATTAGAATGTATGGTGGATCTTCTGCTCCTACTGGGTGGTTGTTTTGTGACGGAAGTTCTATTACAGCATCTAAGTATTCTGCTCTTGCTACTGTTTTAGGTAGTACAACTTTGCCTGACCTTAGAGGAAGATTACCAATGGGAGCAGGTACGGGGGCAGGACTTACTGCTAGATCATTGCATGATAAAACATTAGGAGCTGAGACATATACACTTGAAGCAGAAAATATGCCCCGTCACACTCACGTTCTTTCTTTTAGTGATGGATCATCTTCAGGTTCTAATTCAACAAAACATACTCACGCTACACAGAATGCGGCTGGTGATGTAGTAGATTTTGATGATATTGATGCTGAAGATTACCAATATATATTAAGAAAACAAAATGATGGTAGTCAATCAACCGGTGCAGTTGATACATCGGCAGGGGAACCTGATGTAGTTACTGCAAGTAAAATGGCAACAATAAGCCATACTGTAGCTCATACAGGTGGTACTGGATCAGCAAATGAGGATGCTAATGGAACAGCAAAAGGTTATTTACCTCCTCTTTATATTGTTAATTTTATTATAAAATATTAATGAAAGTTAGAAATTTAACAATATCGCAAGGTTCTCAAATAGATTTGTCTGATTCAACAGATATTAAAGAATCTTTTCAAATGTATGTACAAGATACAGAAGAAAGATTTAGGGCTATTATAAATTGGATTGAATCTCAAACAGCTCCTGAGTATACAACAGCAGAAAGGGATGCAATAACACCTAAAAATGGTCAAATAATATATAACAGCTCTAACAATAGATTTGAGATAAGACAAAATGGAGCATGGAAATACATAACTAACGTGAGTAGTGCATAATGCCAGCAGGACAACAAGAACCCACAGGAACTCAATATAAATTTATTGATAAATTTTCTGATGGAATTAGGAAAGATTTAAGAACAGACGCTATGCCTGATGGAGCTGCCTTATCAGCTAAGAACCTTACTATTCGAGATGGTATTGTATCAGTAGATAAGGGATACCAACAATTTATGGCGGGAATTGAGGGATCTCCTCAGGCTATTTTTCAATTAAATTATGCTAGTGGGTCATCTGACCTTTTATTAATTACTACTAGTACTATTTTTGAAAGATTAAATGGCCAATGGGTATATTCTATAGGTTCTGATGGAACTAATATATGGAAAACTACATTAGCTGAGGCAGTAGCAAAAGATGCAACTACTGTAATTGTAGCTTCTGCTACTGGAATGTCAGAAGGGGGTAAAATTGGGATTAGATATATTGAATCTAGTAGTCATGCTATAACAGCTACTACAAAGGCTACTACTTCAACTTACAGAATTGCCGGAGAACAAGTGTTTAATGTAGGAGATAAAGTTGTAGTAACTGGATATTCTGTAGCGACATGGAATGTAGAACAGGAAGTTGTTAGTACTACTATAGCTTCTGATTCTACATATACCGATGTTGTAACTGATTTGAATAGTTCTGGATTTGCTAATACTACTGCTACTAGCCCTAAATTAGAAAGATTTGGAACACATTTAGAACATAGGACTACTATAACTGGCAATCCTATTGCAACTGTAAATACTATAGTACATGGAGGTGACCATACAAATAATACTTATAATAATGTTGCATTAGGGGGAGGCTCAGGAACAGGTGCCCAAGCAACAGTAGTCGTAGGAAGCAATAATGTAAATAGTGTTACAATAACAACAGATGGGTCTAACTATAAGGTAGGTGATGTACTTACAATAGATAATGCTACTATTGGGGGAGCCGCAGATGCAACTTGTAAAGTAGCTACTGTTACTGCTACAGAGATGACAATAGCAACAGCAATGCCTGGAAGAGGTTTAAAATTATCTCAAGTATGTGTTCCTATTAGTTTAAATGGAAGTACTGATTTTTTACCTGATTATGCAATAGTTCCTCAATGGAAGTTAGCTATAACAGGAAGTGTGGATGCAACAGAGGCAGGTACTGCTGTAATAACTAATAATGTAGATACACCTGTTGTAATAGGGAAAGCTTCTGGAGGTACCCATAGTAGACCTATGAAGTTAGCTCAAATTACAGCATTTCCTTATTTATCTTCTAGTACTGTTTTAACATCCTTTAAAGCAAAGACAGTAGAAATTTGGAACAACAAAATTACCTTTGGAAGATGTACTGAAACAGGAGTTAATTTTGGGAATAGAGTTAGAATGAGTGCTGCCGCTTTATATGAAAATTTTACAGCAGAAGATGGTGGTGAAGTTTTTGACTTGGAAGAAGGTGATTCTAATATCCAATCCATTAGAATATTAGGGAAATTATTAATAGTATATAAACGTGGTATTATTTATAGAGGAGATTGGACTGCTGGGGTAGATGCTTCTACAAGGTTTCAATCTACTGTAACAAATGAGGGTGCTATAAGCACTCATGCTGTTGTAAAAGCTACTGGAAAACACTATGTAGTAGGGTCTAAAAATGTGTATGAGTATACTGGAGGAATGGTTTTAAATAATATTGGAGAACCTATTAGAGAAGATTTATTTTCTCCTAACAGATTTGCTAATATTACAATGAAAGAATTTATACATTGTACTTATGATCCAGAAGAGCAAGAGTTTTTGTTGTTCTATCCTGAAGGTACTGTAAAAGGAATGCGGAAAGCATTTAGATATAGTGAGCAATATCAAGCATGGACAACAAGAGAATTTACTCATTACTTTAACTATTCTAATACCTTTAGATCAACTGCAACACTTACATGGAATCAGTTAAAGCATCCTTGGTCTAATTACAATCAACCTTGGACTTCGGCATTTTTTGTGACAGAAAAATTACATAGATTTTATTTAGGAGAGGGTCATTTAGTAACTCCTAAAGGTGCTGTAGAAAATGTTGGTAGTTTTATATTTGATAGTAATTCTACTGCAACATTAGATGGTGGATATAATATCCCTTGGCAATATGATACTAAAGATTTTTATTTACCTAATAGTTTTATTAGAATAGATTTTTTAGATTTATATACAAGAGGAGATGATGTTACATTATGGTACTCAGAGGATTTAGGAGAGACATGGACTAGAGTAAGAGCTTTATTACCTAAAAGTGCGATAGGGCAAGAAAGGATACATATTAATAAAGCATCAAAACGTATACGTTTCCGTTTAAAAGGAAATAGTATAAATTTTCAATTAGGTTGGGGTGGTTTTTCATATACCCCAGAATTTTCTTGGTAATCTTCGACTAGCGAACATATTATGATTAAATTTGAAGGATTTGAATTAAATAACATTGAAGATAATATAATAAACAAAGAACTTAAGACTCATTGTCATATACTAAAAGGTGTGATGAAAGCTTTAGGGGCTAAAGAAGGCTCTACAAGTACATCGCAACAAACTCTTTTAACAGGAGAGCAAAAAGATTTATTAAATAAAACTATGAGGGATGCAGGGAAGGCTAAGTCAGCCCAAACTACATTTACTGAAAGCTCCAAAAAAGCAGAAGATCTTGAAGGATATAAAGCTTCTACAACTGATTCTTTATCTAAATTATCGGATGAAAATAAATTATCAGTACAAGGGATAGAAGCTTTACGAAATCAACAGGCACAAGCAAGTTCACAAGTAAATCCAGATATTGCTGCCTTACGAAAAATAGGATCAGAGGCTAATATTAGTTTTGATGAAAGATTAAAAGAAACTACAAGAGTCGCTAGAGAAAAATTACAGGATGCTGATATAGCATCTAGAAGGGGTGGCGCTCAAGGTGGAACTGCCTTAGCTAGAATGATGGCAAGAGGTGTTGGAGATTATGCAAGAACTGTAGGGGGAGCTGCCGCTAGAGCAGTTGAAGAGTCTCGTATGCAAAATATGCAGTTAGGAATACAAGCAAGATCAGCCGCAGGAAATTTAGGATTGGGAGTTACTTCGCAAGGATTACAAGGGGAACAAAGTGCTATGAATGCAGAATTAACAGCAAGAGGGCAGGATGCTAGTGATTTAGCCCAAAGAAGAGGTATTGGAAGCCGAGAGAAAGCCGAACAAGCTGGGAACGAACTACGATTGGCTCAATTAGCAAGACAACAAGCTCAAGATAAAAACCTTTTTGCACAGCAAAGTGCTGGCCGTGAAAATCAATTTGAGTTAGATAGAATGAGACAAGCAGGAAATCTAGCTTCTATTAGAACCTTTAAGAATGTTACAAAAGTTAAAAAAGGTTCTGGAGGACTTGGTGGTGCATTACTAGGAGCCGCTGGTGCTATTGGAGGTGCCGCTATTGGAGGTCCTATGGGTGCTCAGATTGGTGGTCAATTAGCAGGTGCCGCTATGGGTAGTATGGGATATGATGCAGGTACTGCCAATATGGGTGCTAATTTAGCTGGTCAATTCGGTGGTGGAGGTGGAATGCCCGCTGGAGGTGGGGGAATGACTGCCCCTAGTGGAGATGCCGGAGGAGGCGGAGGATTCTGGAATAGTATGTTTGGAGGTGGTGATGATCCTGTCGCACCTACTGGTGGTAGAGGCTCTGTGTTAAATTTTGGTCCAGGAGCAAGTCCAGAAATGGCAGGTGCTTTTATGACTCCAGATAGATATACAGCATCAAATAATCCATTTGCTGGAAATGCCGCAGCATTAAATCAAATGAGAGGTGGTGTAGGGAGAGGGCCAAATGTAGGTATTGCCCCACAATATGATTCAAGATATGGTGGAAATATGCCTAGTGCTAGTGCTGTAAATCCAGCTGCTTTTAACAGAACTATCAGTTCAGGTTTTACGCCACAGACACCGTCATATTTTGTAGATTCAAGATATGGAACACCACAATTTGGCAGTAATGTAGGTTAATTTTTTAGGAGTTTTATTATGACAGATATAGTTGTATATGAAGATCATCCAGATGCGGAGATGTATAAGTCTTTGTCAACTGCAATTACTAATGCAGGAAATTCTATCGCTGGTGGCATAATACAAAGACAAAAATATGCCGCACAATATGCAAGAGATGTTGCCAGTAGGGCGCATGATGCTTATTTACAGCAACAAAGGATAGCTAGCACAGAAAGAGTTGCTAAAGATCGATTAGATGCCCAGAAAGCACAAAATACCATTACTAATGCCCAAAATGCAGAAAGAGTAAAGATAGCCCAAAAGCAAGAGGCAAGAAATGACGAGATTTGGAAGGCTAAGAAAACTGACATGACAAATATATCAGATGCCATAGAAGCTTCTCAAGTTATTTTAGAACCTACTGAGAGATTTACAATTGCAAATGGAATAGTACAAACTGTAGATGTTGACAGTAAAGCTAGAAAAGATGCTTTGTCTGTAATTAAAAAAGCTCCTACTGTTTGGACTACATTACAAGATGACATTGCTAGTCTTGACCAAAGAAAAAAAGTAGTAAGAGGTAGACTTCAGGTATTAAATCATTTAATGAAAGATAAAACTAAAAGAGAGTTAATATTAGGAAAACTTACAAATGGAAGGGCTACAAGTTTAATAGATTTGGAAGGTGTTGACGGATCGCCTGGAAATCAACTTTTAAATGCATTAGGAGATGCAGTTAAAAATGATGAATATTTTGAAAAGCTCCTAGAAGATGATTTTGGTATTGATGGTAGTTCTATTAGTAGTGGAGATTTAAAAGACTATCATTTGACTCGTATTGGTGATTATGGGTCTATGCTAAAAAATTATGACTTATCTCCAAAAACTCATGGACTTAATTTTAGTAAAAACAATAATGTTCAACAAAAATTATCAGTACTTACAGGCTATCAAAAAAATACCGAATGGTTTGATGATAAAAATGAATCAGTAAATAGCAATGAAGCTATTCTATCTGAAATAAGAGGTCATAATTTAGATGAATCTCTTAAAGATAAAGTTGTAACTACTGCTAGAGTTTTAAATAGTCATGCATTAGATTTTTTGCATCAAGGTAGATTCTATTTAAAAAATCCTTCCAAAATAACTAGAAGATTTAGGGAGAGATTAGGAAGAATTGCTCAAGGTGGGGGAGAAGTGGCTTCTTATACAGGAGTAGATAAAGATATACAAGATTTATTATTTGATGATATGACTCCTCCCCAACGAAATGCTTTAGAAGGTAAGATTGTAAATAGTATTATGCAACAAACTTATCAAAAAGATAAGAAGGGATTTTTAGGAGTATTATCTAATAAGGATGCCCAACAAACTGTAAACAGATTCTTTACTGGTACGAATGCAGTAGCAGGAATAGATTCACCAAAAACTAAACAGCAAACTGGAAATGTAATAGTTTCTAAAGTTAATGCAGAGCAAACAGAGGCTGAACCTTTAACTATGGAGCAGTTTCTTTTAGATGAAGAAGCTAATGGGAATTATCATCAAAAATTAAAAGGTTATTTATTTGATAATAAGTGGGCTGGTATTACTAATGGTGTTATTACAGGGAGAAAAAACATAGATGAGGAGATGAATATATCTATCGCTAAAACATCTCCTATTCAGTTAGCTAATTGGATATTTGATGATAGTGAAGAGAATAGGTCTCAAGGGCCAGGTAAAATGTTTGGAGATACTCTAAACTATAAAAAACGACTTGCTACGGAATTTACACAAAAAGAAATGGTAGAAGCCGTTGAAAATAGGGGTAATCAATTTCATAAATTGGGTGAATGGTTAGGTTTTGTTGAAAAAGACCCTGAAGGGCCTGATAAAACTAAGGGTTATTCAGAATTTAAAAATTTAAATCGGTTGTATGCTTTTGGCAGAAGTGTTATAAAAGCACAAATGATTGCAATGCAACAACAAGGTAAAGTAGAAGGTTTTGTTATCCCAGGTCCTAATAATACAGTACAACTAGGAAAATGGGCAGATGCTATAGATGTAGTTGATCCTACTACAGGTGTAAAACCTATTGTAAATAAGAAATGGATAGATAAAGTATTTCCTGAAGATTCTCCTAGCCCAATTAGAGTATCAATAAGAAATAATTTACTTACTTTAATGAAATTACTGGGAAATAAAGATGATGATGGTACTGCTTTTGGTTTTAATGTACAGTTACGAATGTTAAAAGAGCAATATAGAAAAAATCCAACTAACTTAATAAGTCCTTACGTAGGAGTAATTAATGATCCAAACAACCAAACCGATACAATAGCAGGTAATTAATGAGTGATTATTTATCAAGCATATTAGAGGAAGATAATTTACCTAGGCCTAATACTACGCCTAATGAAGCTAAAATGTCAGAGTTGGATAAAGTATTGCTTCCTAAATCTCCTCAAGAAGACCCTAAAGGTTGGGGCTATAGGCAATATGATAGACTTGCTTTTCAAAATGCTAAGCCAGGTGACAATATTGCTCAATCTATGTGGAAAGAAATTAGTGAGGCTGGTTCTAGCTTTATGAGTGGCTTAAGAAGAAGTAGGTATAATTATGCACAAGCTGCCCAAAATTCAGCAGAGTTTATTGCAGATAAATTTGGCTTAGACTTTGATGCTAAGAGAGATTTTTTAGCCGCTTCATTAAATAAGTGGAAAAATATGAGAATAAATCCTACTACTGATGAATGGGAGGATCAATTATTTTATCTTATTGGAAATCTTGCTCCTGATGCAGTAGGTATGGTATTAGGTGGAGGCATTCTAGGGGGTGCCGTTTCTATCGGGGCGAAAGCGGCTGGATTTTCCAAAAGTGCTTCTACTATCGCAACTGTACTAGGAAGAATTACTGGAGATACTGCCGCTAACGTAGCACAAGGAATGATACATGAAGCTGGACAAGCAGAGTTAGATGGAAGAGATGCTGAGTATGCCCAAGCAGGAAAAGAAGCTGCCGCTATGGGGGTTTTAATGAGTGGTATTGGAAGGTCTGCCAAAGCTTTGCGACTATCTAGGAAAAGCACAGCACTCTTAACTGGTAGCACTTTAGCAGGAGTTACTAGTTTATATGTAGATGGTAATGATCCAAGTAGTGGAGATACTATAGCGGCCAATGCAGTTTTAGGAGGTCTTTTTGGTTTAGCAGTACCTGGTACTAGTAGAGTTGGTAGCCAAGATATTAGAAGTTGGATATCGTACAAGAAGCAAAGTAATACAGCACCTAAGGATATGACTGGGTGGATGAAAGATTATATTAACGAATTTTTACCTGAAACATATGATAAAGTTTGGGTATCTGAGCCTCAAAGAGAAAGTAAATTATATACAGGGAGTTGGGCAAATGCACAGCTTCTTAGCCCAAAAGATGAATTTTTACTGTTCTTAGAGCAAACATCCAAAAAAGACCTTAGTGGGTATAATGATAATAAAATCATTAATGTAATATCTGATTTAGAAGCTGATCCAGAAATGCAATTAGGTCAATATAAACTTATAACACAACCAGATCCTAATAAAATGGGAGATCCTGCTCAATCTCGTGAGCCTGGATTTGAGATTATGACAGGCCTAGATAGAAAATCTGCATTAGCTCATGCGAAAGTATTAATGGATAGTATTAATGAAACTAACAAAGTTTGGTTGAAAGATAATCCTAATTATAAATCTAAAGTACCTCAGCCTGCTTACGATTTGCCAAGATACGAAGCTAGAACAAATTTAAAAACAAAATTAAATAATAAAGAAAAAGCTACAGGGGCTATCGCTAAAACTGCTGGAGGTAAATTATTAAAAGCACATGAGCTAAGTTGGACTGAATATGCAAGTATTGTAGGAGATACTCCTGCTAATAAACAATATCATTTATCTCAAATACGCCGAGTTGCTGAAGAATGGACAGGTGAAAAGAAGCAATCTATTCCTAACAAAGGTGCTTTGATAGAGCATGATCTTTGGAGTTCTTTTGGTTATATTCATTCAGCTAGAAGAAAAATTCCAACACAACCACAAGGTAATACTGGAAGAATTATTGGGGAAACTGAGAAGCAAAAAGTTATAGATAATAGAGAGGCTGCCTATAAAGGATCTGAAGGTGTCTTAGCTAGAGTAACAGGAGATTGGTCAGAAAAATTAGTAAGATGGTTTGCTGATCCTGCTGGTCATACTATGAGAGATTTAGAGAAGTTAGGTCATACTAATATTCGTAATGCAATGCAACTGCAATCTTTAAAAAAAGGAAAAGTAGAGGTAAAAACACGAGAAATTGAAGAAATATTAGATTTTGCTAATATGAGTAAAGAGGAAGATGCTATTTTAACTTCTTATATATTTCTAGCGTCTGAATTAGATAACGTACCAAAAGGTCTTGGGGCTGACCCTCCTGTTCCTAGAAAAAAAGTATACAGAACTAATCAAATAAATGATGCTTTGGCTTATTTGAGAGAAGATGCAGATAGACTGCCTGGAGGTTGGGATAAGTTAAAAACTAAAGTAGAAAAAGTTCAAGATGTTTTTGCTGATATGTTTGAGGAGCTTAGAGAGAATGGTATAATAGGTGAACAAACATATAATATATTAAAAAGATATAAATACACTCCACAAAAAACATTAAAAGAGGCTTTAAGTAAATATGAATCTCACTTATTAAAAAAAGGTAAGAAAGGGGGTGATCTTGACCAGACTGATTCAGCTTTACATGATTTAATAGCTGACTCTGATTTAAAAGAAAAAAATACTAACTTAGAAGCTTTGCTAGTTGAACATATTAATAAAGTATATTCTATGACAGCCAAAAATTCACTATTGTCTGAGTTGGCTAAAGTAGAATCCCCTTTGTGGAGTTTAGAACAACCTAAAAGAATTGGAGGTGCTGATGCTTTAAATTTTCAAAGACATGAATTTACAAAAGATGGTACTCAAATTCCTATTTGGATAGAAAATAAAATTAATCACTTATTACAAGAAAGAGAAACTAGAGGGTTAGGAACTGACCTAAGTACCTTAGCACGAATAGCTAGTGGGGTGCATCCAATTCAAATGACTGCTGTTGCAACTAACCCTTTCTTTGCTATCTTTACTCATCCTTTAGATTTATGGAGTATTGTAACACATCATAGAGCTTTACCTAAATTTGTACCTACAGTAGTAAAAGATATGTATGTACATAATGCAGAGACTGGGGCATTTCCTTTGTTTAAAAATTTTATTCATGCTTGGAAAAATGATGATGTATTTAAAGATTATGTGAAAAATGATGGTACTACCTCAACTATTATATCTAGTATACAGGCTGAAGAAATGATCCGTAAATCATCTAGTATGATGGATCAAACTAAAATGACAGAAAGAGCTAAGAGAAGTTGGAATAGTTTTATACAATGGATGGGTAAGTTTGGGCATACTATGGAAGTTGCTACTAGAATGACTGAACGTGATATGTTAGTAAAGACTGGTAAGTTTTCTAAAAAGGAGGCGGCCCATGAATCATTAAGAAGATTGAATTATAATAGGCGTGGTGAAGCTATGCACATAATTGATACTTTGATTCCTTTTGCTAATGCTCAAGCACAAATATTAGCTTCTCAATTAAAAGAAGTAAAAACAAATCCTGCTAGAGTTGCAAGTACTATAGCTCAATTAACTTTAGGTATAGGCGTAACTAGAGCTATTGTAGAAGAACATTTTCCGGAGTATTTTAAAAACATACCTTGGGAAAATAGAATGAGATATTGGATAGTTCCTACAGGGGCTAAGGAAATAGATCATAAAACAGGTCAAGAAGTTCAGCATTATATAAAGATAAAGAAAGCATATAATCCTTTCTTTATGCTGGCTAACGCCGCAGCTGAATTGTCTATGGATTATATGTATTATGGAAGAGAGGGGTTACCTCCAATTGATACAGTTGAAGCTTTTATAGACGGGGTAGCTACTGCGACACCTGTTGAACTTAGATCATTAATACCTCCTTCATTGAAAGTATTAATGGCCTATACGGGAAATACAGATATGAGTGGTAGACCTGTTTATAGAGGGCAAAAAGTAGAAGATACTGAAGAGATAAATACAGAATTGATGGGAGGTACTCCTACCCATAATGCTTCTATTATGATAGGTAATTTATTAGATATGAGTCCTGCTAGATTACAAGCTGCGGCTGACTCTTATATTGCCCAAAATCCGTTAGCTTGGTTTGTAGGGTCTTCTTTAGAACTTCCTCCAGAAGCATCTACTAGTGCTATGACTCAGATGGTAAAGAGTGTAGGTATTCGTAAAATGATAGGAACTACTAATAAAAATTGGCATGAATTTGAGTCAGGGTTAAAATCTCAAAAGAAAGCTGGCTCTTCAATGTACCATGAATATAGTCAAAAAATGTTAAGACCATTATCTAGATTTAATAATAGAGAAATAAATAATAGACAATTTATTAATGAAGTAAGAGAACTTATGAAAGATAGTAAACCTCACGTTTTATTAAAAATGCTTCAAATAGCAAAGTCAGAAGTTAAAGCAAAAGCTTTGATGGACAATTTGCTAAAAAAGTATGATGCTGATGAAGTATATGATTATATGCAACCATATTCTTTTTGGCATAATACTATGAAGATTAACGATCCTTCTTATAGAGCTAACCATGTATATGAAAGGTATAGCGATATAGATGATCCTTATTGGCAGAAACAATTTTTAAGAATGGTAGGCTTTAGAGGGCTATTCCAAGATAGATTCTTTGCGGCTGAATTTCGTAATTTACAAAGGAGTAACTAATGAGTATAATGACTAACTATCTTGAAGAGAAGTTAATAGACCATCTCTTTAAGGCTGTTGCATATAGCCACAGTTCCCCTGCTTCTTGGTATGTAGCATTACATACTTCTGCATATGGTGATGATAGTTCTGGTGGAGCTGAAGTATCTACCTCAGGAACTTCATATGCTAGGGTTGCTGTAACTAGAGGTTCTGGTTTTACTAGAGCTTCTTCTTCGGATGCTAGAACAGTAGAGAATGCCGCTAATGTAACATTTCCAGTACCTAGTGCTAATTGGGGACAAGTAACTCATGTAGGAATATATGATGCTACTTCTAGTGGAAATTTAATAATTGAAGCCCAATTACAATTTCCTAAAACAATTAATAATGGTGATCCTGCTCCTAAGTTCCAGGCAGGAGAACTTAAATTTACATTTGACTGAGATATATTATGGCAATACCTAGTCCACAAGTTGTTTCAACGGTAGATACAGTTAGCGATCAACGCCTTGATATTGATGGAGCAACTTGGCAATTATCAACTAATACAAATGAGTCTGTTACTTTATATTCTATTACATCTAATGCTGGAACTAGTTATAAAATAGGATATCTTAAAGAGAGACCGGCAGAGGCTAACTTTTATTCTAGTAATGCGGCTCCTGCAATTTCTGGTTTAACTCTTGTAACTACTTTAGGAGGTATAGATGCTAACACTAAATTTTATGTTGATTATGATAGGGCATTTATATTGTTACATTCCTCTTTTAGTGGGTCTACTACTACGGTTACTTATAAAGGAATTGGTTCTATACAAAAAGCTAAAGATATTAATGAAGCTATTAGGGCCGCTAACTTTGCAAACGAAAAATATTTAGGAGGTCAAGGAAGTGCGCCAACTGTTGATGCTAATGGAACTTCATTAGGCTCTAGTCAAGAAGGTATTTTATATTTTGACAATACTTCTAATAAACTAAAAGTATGGGATGGAAGTGCTTGGGCTGATGCTACTAGTGCCGTAGATGGTGTTATGAATACTACAGAAGTTAGTGGCTCTGGGTCTACAGGAGCTACTCCAAATCATTGGTATGCTTTTGTCCATGATGCTTCTCTCCAAACAGTATATTTAAATGGCATTCGACTTATTGCTAATCAAGATTATAGGTCAGTAAATAGTAATAGTTCAACTAGCCATATGTCTAGTGGTACAGCTAGTCATATTTATTTTGTATCTGCTACAGAAGATTCAGACGTAATTAGTATGACAGCTTTAGGAACCGTTTCTGCTATTTCTGTGGTACCTGCAGGAGGGGGAACTTTTACAGGTGATGTATCATTAGATACAGATTCAAAACTTAAACAAAAAGGAGCATTTATGCAATCAAGTACACATCAAGCAATGGTAGTAGGAGGATAAAATGGCAATACCTAGTGGGTCAGGAACAGAGGTTTTGAAAGTAGCTCATATTGCAGGGGTTACAAACTCTGAAAATGTTTTAATCAACGGTGTTGCAAATCATATATACACTATTTTAAGTATAACAATATGTGAGACAGCAGGAGCAGCCGAAACTTTTGATTTATATATAGATGATGATGGTGGAGGAACAGATTACGAAATTATATCAGATCAAACAATTGGGGCAAATGAAACATTTGTTTGGAACGATAAATTAGTTCTTTCTGGCACAGACCATTTATGTATGATTACTGCAAGTGCGGCAAATATTGATGTTGTTATATCATATATAGATCAAGATTGGAGTTAATATGTCAGGAATAATTGGAGGTGGTTATACTAAAAACCAAACTGGAATAGTAGGATTTACTCATAATGATCCTTCTTTTGTAGCTGTGCATGAAAGTGCTTTGACAATGCACAATAATACATGGCACGTTTTTGGTGATGCAATTAAAGTTAATAAAGGTAGTTGTTATAATGCAACTACTTATAAATTTCAACCTACAATAGCAGGGTATTACTATTTACATTGTAGTTTAACAATAGATGATGTTGGGGATGGTTTGTCTATGTCTGCTGGTATTTTTAAAAATGCTTCTTTATCTGGTGATGAAGTATCGGGGACACCAGTTCGTGCTAGAGATATGAGAGTTGGTTCTAGTTCTGGTGCTAAAGGAATTAATGTATCAACAATAGAATACGCTAATGGCAGTTCAGATTATTTTTATTTTTGTGGGTATCATGCTCATGGATCAGACAGAAGTTTTATCGGCAATCAATATAATATAGCACTAGGATACAAAGTATAAAGGAGTAAATTATGACAAAAGCAAGAGATTTAGCATCAGGACTAGGTGTAGAGTCAGGTGAGGTAATTCCTCATATTAAACCAGATGTACTTTATCCAGCAGTAGCAGGGAAAGACCTTAGTGGTATTGACATTGATACAAGTCATGGCTCTACCTACACCTATGGTACTACTCATGCTGATGGAAAGATGTACTACTATACAGACATCAAAGGTAGTAAGCCTATTAAAGACCCTCGCATTGGTGCTTACTTTGGAAGTCAGAGGTATCATTTTAGATCACTTCAACTTTTGAAACAGGAAACAGCGGCAAATGGTATTAATACATATACGTTAGATGGCAGAGAGTGGTGTAAAGCACAAGGGACTCATTGGGTTATAAATAACAATACACATGGAAATTTTTTAGAAAATTCAAGTTCAAGTGTAACAACAGATTCCCAGTTTATTGAAGTAGTAGGGTATTTTAATGATGCAAATGTCCTTCATTGGGCAAGTGGAACTTCTGAAGATCAATTTGGAATTGCTATAAATGGTGGTACAAGACAAGCTAATGATTTAGCAGTCTCAGCCGCTTCTCCACTTAACAGTAGATATGAAGATGCTTATACAGTCAGGAATGTAACATTTAATGCAACTCCAACATTGGGGATCAATACTTTGAGAATTAGTAATACAAATGGTGCTTACTACTCTAACTATGGAGTAGAACTAATAGCTCAAGATATTTCTTCAACTGCAAATAAATCAAAGATTCAGATTCCTGCACAAACAGTAATCAGTTATGGAAAGAAACATTCTATATCAGCAACATCAGAACATTATGATCCTTTTAATGGCTTTGTTAATGACACTACTTTATTTTCGGCAAAAGTAGATACTGCAACCTCACTAGGATTAGGTACTGCAACAACTTGGGGATGTGCTTGGGACAAAGGAAGTAGCAATCACATACGTCCTCTAAATGGTGGAAGAGTGGTCAAGTGGATTGATTCAAGTGGTAATATCAAGACTTCTGTAACCATGATGCCTAGAAATGCTCAGAATATTGGAAACAATACCACAAATGGATCAGCAGGAACAGCATCTAATGAAATAACTACTGCAAGTGCAACTAATGCTCATACAATAAACTTTAGTGATGATGTTATTGATAATTCATTATCTGAAGTTGCCAATACCTTCCATTATAGAGAGTTTGGGAATGGTTCAGCCAATGGTAATAGTTCTTCATATCAAGATTTTAGCACAGTTGCAGGTTCTAGTGACCATATAGCTTTTGCATTAGGAGATGGTTGTACCACAATGTCAGCAAGGAGTTGCAATGATACAACTGCAAATTTTGATTGTTTAAGATGGGCGAATGGTTCAAATGATGACCAATGGCTTTTTACATTTATAGGAACTGGAATTAGTTGGGAAGGTACAGCTAATATGGCTTCTAATGACAGACGTAATCATATTTATGCACAAAATCTCCCTTATGGAACTCATGTTGTAAAAGTTCAGAGAACAGGAGCATCAGCAGGAGATATAGTAATTGATGGTATTACAGTAGATCAACCTGCTTCTGGTGCAGATGATTCAAAATTAGGTGTTGGTTGGATTACTATCTATCAACCTAAAATGCCTCCTGTTCCAGAAGATGCTTGTATAATTTCGGATTATTTTTTGATGGCAGATTTTGTTGCGAAATCAGCAAATGGAATTGATAAAATAAGTAAAGGCACTAGGTTAGTACCTATGAACAGAGATCACAACCATGACTATAGTAATGGAAGTATTGCTTACTATCAATCAATGGATGTTCAAAATACTAGAGGATTTTTGATGAATTATCAAAACTTTACTTCTGAACAAGGGCCAGAACTTACCTATTTTGGTGATGCAAAAGCCGTTACTAATTATTACGATAACTCGGATGCTACTACTAAAATTATTCATCATTTTGATGGAGCAACAACAAATGTTACTGTTAGTTCACAATATACAGACTCAGGAGCAGAGGTGACGAGTATTCCTAACTCTTCAGGAACAGGAGCTTTTTATATATATGCTTCAAAATCTACTGGAACAATGGGTGTTCAAAAAGTTAAAGCTCTTGGAGATGAATTAGGTGGATCAGCAGATGATCATTTATATTACACTTTCATGGAAGTCTCTACGCCTGTAGTGTCAGCATCACATTATGTACCTTTTGAAACACCTTTTATAAAAGAGCTTTGCTGGAATACTATGGAACAAACTCATTTGATTTGTAGCCCTACTGGTCAGACATGGGATGAGGTTACAAGAGATACGAGTTATATTGGAAATGCTTGTGTTTCAGCAACTACAGATACTAATGAAAGTAGTGATTCTGCAATAATGAAAATGGATGAATGGAGGGGTGTAGATAATACAAAAAATTATTATAATAAAGATTATGCCATAGCTTACGACAGAGTTATTTGTTTAGTAGATGGTCACTACGAAATTCATGTACAAACTATTTCACAAGGTGCAGGAGTAAATGGTCAGCATGGAGGAATAAAAATCAATGGAACACTTGCTTTGGCTAGTCATACTGGACAGTCTAATCTTACTTCCGCACCAAGTGATTTGAATATTTTTTTAAAAAGAGGAGATTATGTTCAAGTAACTGGTAAATGGTATGGTGGTTCTAGTCAAATTTTTGATATTTTTCAAATAAAAAGGATTAACTGAAAGGAGTGAATAATGTTTATTTCACATAAATCAAATGTAATACAACATATTAAAGATACTGAATGGGATTGCAGACGAGTTACTAAAGGTATGTCCAAACCCGAATACTGGGCATGGATTGAAACCATTACTTCTGGTGATCCTCCAAAGGTGACTTATCCTTCTGAGGATTTTACAATCTTAGAAATTACTGATGAGAATGTTTCTATGAGGTTATCTGAGTTGGATTCTTATATTTCCTCTACATTAGAAGGAATAACATACAATATCAAAGTCTACAAAAATAAAAAGAATGGTTCTCATTTTGAAGGTGATGATACTGCTAAAGATAAGAGAGTCTTAGCAGATAAGTGGGCTGATGTTAGAACAGAAAGAAACAGTAAGTTAGCTGAAACAGATTACTTAGCCTTATCAGATAATACATTAAGTAATGATATGAAAAAGTATAGGCAAGATCTAAGAGATGTTCCAACACAAAGTGACCCAGACAATATTAATTGGCCTACTAAGCCATAAATGAAAAAGTATTCAAAATCATTATTAGGAGGTTCTGGCAATGCGACAGAAAATAGACGACTTTTACACTTTTGGGCAAGATTTATTATTTCGGTTGCGAATGCGATTACCTTTTTGGCGTTACTCTACTTATTGTTTTTTGCTGAGGTTAAAGAAACATCGAGGGACCTTGTTAATATTCTTGTTGGGGCTTATGTGGCAGTGTTGGCGAAGAGTACTGATTATTGGTATAAAGACAAAAGGATGGGTGAGGAAGAAGGAAGAAACGACTAATCAACCTAAATTACGGAGAGTTAAATGAAATTTATTTTTATTATTTTAAGTTTTTTTATTTTAAATACTAGTTATGCTGACTCTACTGTTTATGCAGAGCCACCTTTTGATGCAGAATATGTAAGGAATCCTCATCCTCCTCAGACCAGTAATGTTAATACTGTAGTAGACGATGTGTTAAACCTTATTTTAGATCAAGGTTTTGCAGGTGCAATAATAGTTGTTTTGCTTGGGTGGACATTTAGAGTAGATAAAGCAAATAGAGCAGAACAAAAGGAAAATACCGCCAAGTTTGAGACTTTGAGTAAAGAATGTAGCAAACATATGGAAGGTGTTAGTGTTAAACTAGAGAATCTTGAACGTGAAGTAGAGCAGTTTAAACAACTTGAAATTTTGCGAAAATCATGAGGTGGTTGTTTCTTCTTTGGTTACTCTCTTCTTGTTCTACAGAATCTGTAGAATTAGGTTATTGGGATTATACTGTAAAAAGTAAGCCCATAAAATGGCAATGTGTAGAAGCATTTGGCCGAACTTATAACAATGTTACTTGTAAAGGAGACATATGGTAGCAATGCTTGCCCCAGTATTAGCTGGGACAGTTAAAACTATGGCTATGTCCTTCTTGAGTGAAAAACTCTTGCAGGAGGTAGTCCTTTTACTTCTCAGAACTTTGGTTAATAGTACAAAAAACGACCTTGATAATAAATTATTAGCCGCCTATGAGAAACAACTCGGTAAAAAGTAATAAGTTTTGCGACTTTTTACTCGTAGAAAATTCTGCGAAATTACAATTATAGGAGGAATTATGATGATTACTAAAAATTTCTCTACGGATGAAATGGCCTGTTCTTGCTGTGGTAAGTCAGACATGGATAAGGAATTTATGCGATCTCTGCAAGCTATCCGTGAAGAAATGCAAAGACCTTTAAAAATATCTTCAGGTTTTAGATGCGAAAAACATAATGAGAGAGTATCAAAAACAGGAAAAGCAGGGCCACATACTCATGCTAGAGCCGCTGATATTATAATAAGTGGTGCTGATGCAGTTAGATTATTTGATATAGCTAGAAAATATGGAATGACTGGTATTGGTGTTAAACAAAATGGACCTCATAATAAAAGATTTATTCATTTAGATAATCTAGGGTCAGATTTTTCAGGACCTAGGCCTTTTGTATGGAGTTATTAATGGGACAAAAAGTTTTATACCTCATAGGTATTATTTGTTTAGTTGCAATTTTTGCTTGTATTTTAATGGTGAGGTAACATGGCATTACAATATTCTACTGGCTCAATGTTCTTAGGTAATTCTACAAGTACCAATGAACAATCATCCTTAATAGGTAATACTAAATTTACTCATGCTTCTGCTCTTACTGGAACATTAGCTATATCAAAAGCCTCAGCGGCTGATGTAAAATTAACTACTGAGATTCATTTACTATCAACGGAAGGAGACATAACTATTGATCCTAATTCACAACAATTGACTACTGCAATAACACCTGTTGTATTATTTGCTACAGCACCAGCACAAATGCTTCCTTTAAAGGCATTATTAACATTATCTATTACAGTTGGTCTAGATGAGCCTGGTATAAAAGATATAACTCCTGCTTTATCTATCATAGATAGTACTGATACTTATTCTGAAATTAATACTCAAACAGAGGTTATATAATGGCAACAAGAATAGTTTATACAGGTAGAGATACTAATATTAAATATCAATTACTAGATAGAGGAGCTCCAAAGGATCTCAGTAATTTAAGTAAGATTGATTTAGTTTTTTCTAGTACTGTTAAAGTTACAGGGGATGTAGGGACAACAACTCCATTAGATTTTTCTACAACACCAACTGAGTTAGTATTAAAGTTGGCGGCAGTTACTATTCCTAGTGGGTCATACCCTAGTATTAAAGTAATTGTATATGATTCAGATAATCCTAATGGTTTGATTTGGGGGGAAATTGCCCTCGTAGTTCGGGATAATCCTTATACAACCTCTTGAGAAGAAACTCATTAGTCATAAGGGGAGCTACCGCATAAGCCTCTGCTTTCTTTGCATATACTGTAGCATAATGGTGTAGTGCAATACCTAGGGTCTGGCATTGTACAAAGGGAGTAGCGTTGATTTCTCCTTCGTCATTTATTCGGTAGATCCCCCATCCATAGTCATCAATACTTCGCTGGTCGAACATATTCAATAGTGTATCTGGTAAGGCCATTAGTCCCCCTTATAGGTTATAGTTTTAGTAGTAGGATCTACTGAGATTAAATTCATATTTCGCAAAGCATCTTCAATTTCTACATAAGTACGCCAACTCATATGTTGGTAAAAATGTTTGAATAGAGTTTCTCTACCTACTATCTTTTTTCTTCCTATGTATTGAATGAGTTCATAAGTTAGTTGACCTTGGTCACTTCTACCTAGTCCCCCAAATACATTTGGCATTAATTGCTCAGTTTTTTCTAACAATGCTAAAGCTCTTTCCCAAGTTTTTACTGTAATCTTTTTACTATCGTTTTGTGATGCTTGCAAAACTATACATAACTTTCTTAAATGTGTTGATCTACGTTCACAATATGCCCTAAATCTAGGGTCTTCAATCACATATTTTTCATCTTCCATATTTTTAGATTCTTTTAAATACCATTCTTTATATATTTCAGCAGATTCTTTTTCAAATTCATAGTTTCCTTGTATCAATGCAATTTGAGATAAGTCATGGCATAAAGCTTGTTTTAGTTTTGTCTGCTCTACTGTTATAGAAGGTAATGGAATATGTTTTGCTTTATTTACTTCTACTACAAAAATACAACGACTAGTAAAACCACCTCCGATAGCTTCTGTAGGAAGCATTGTTGCCATCCAGTCTGGTGCAGTTGCCCCAAGAATATTTAAATACATTCCTACTACACTATCTTCTTTTCGTGCTATTGTCTCATATACCCATTTATCATGAGAATCCCACCAGTCTGTAAGATACCCTAAAAATTTATAGTTACTATGCCCTACTAATGTAACTAATTCTTTTGAAAAACAAGTAAGAGAGGAATGTTGATGGCATAATCCTTGAGCATCTATATATTGATTCTCACTATTTTGCATTTTAATTAACAATGCTTCAGGAGTAATAGCTTCACTAACAACTGGTATATCTAATGATTTAAATAGCTCTTGACCTATATTGATAGCTAAAGATTTTCTAGTTCTACCTGCTGAACCTACTAATATAATAAACATATTAGGGTAGATAGTTTCTAAGCCCCATTGCATTGAACATTTTCTTTGCAAGGCTCCTGAAATTAAAGATATGGCTGTCCAAGTGTGATAAGAGATTGGACTTTCCGTATCTTCTGTATATTTTAGATAAGCACTTATCCAATCACCTTTAATCACTCTGGCCATGATTCTTTCTGTTATTGTGACCACGTAAACACCCACATGACTGGGTGTGGCCAGATTTTAAGTGTCCTTCACGAACTATTGTCATGTTACCACAAGAGCATTTACATAAGAAATGTTTATGTGAGTATTCATCCGTAGAATGATGTTCAATTACTTTTAGTTGTGTAAATTTTTTCCCTATTTCAACTTGCATAGTTTTTCGACTTGTTCTTTAATGGTGCTAATGGTTGTATCATACATTTTAGCGCCATCCAAGCCAATTTTTATATCAGTTTCGATATAAAATTTTCGTTCAACGCCATCTCCATATGATGTTAACTGAGGTTCTAATGCATTTTTAGCTATCTTACAAAACTCTACTAATTCATCTAAATCAGAATAGCTATGTTGGAATAATAATGAATCATGTACTTGTCCTAGTATCTCTGCTTTATGGTTCTCTTCATATATCTTAGACATTGCTTGATTAACAACCCAGACACTAGTACTTTGGGGTAAATGTGCTACTGCTTCTTTTAATAATTTATCATCTATAGTTCCTATAAATTTTCTAGGCTGACCTACTATATTAACAACAGCATGAGTTTTATGTAAGTCTTGCCTAATCTCTTCCCACCATTGTGGTAATCTGTTGTAAGCATTTAAGTAAAGCGACCTAGCTCTATCGCTTTCATCTAGCGATAGACCACTAGTTAAACTAAATGTATTTGCTCCCATCATGTAGTTTAAAGCATGGTTAGACTTTTTACCTACTTGTCTACAACTCATAGTTCTAGGTATAAAAGCGTTATGTGTTTCTACATAATCTTTAAAAGGAGTGCCATCTATAAGCATCTCTTCTCTTATCTTTTTAATCTCCTCAGGGTTTGTTGTTTTCCCTAAGTTTTTATCTTCTGCTATTATGATATCATCAGGTAATCCTGTAATTAATTTAGCAGTAGATACATGAGGGTCTCGATTCTCTTGTAAAACATCAATCATGTTTTTATCACCAGAAAGATATGCAGTAAGTACCCACTCACTTTGTTTTTTATCCATTTCTATAAATATTTTACCTTTATCTGGTACAATGAATGATTTGAAATTTTGTGGAAGATTTTGCTGATTCATTCCAGTTCCAAAGATTGTTTTACTACTAGATAGTCTCCCCGTTTTAGTGCCTCTAGGATTATACGAACATCTAAATCTTTTGTCTTCATCAAATTTTATTTCTAAATATGTACCTAAATATTTAGCTCTTTGTCTTAATTGCTGAATAAGTGTGGCACTATATAATGGTTTTCTGGTAGAAGTTCCTTTTGCTAATCTAATTAAAGCATCATCATTGAGAGTAGGTTTGCCATTATTTAAATATGGTTTTATCCCTAAAATAGAATAGTAATAATTCAAGCATTGTTTAGGTGAGTTAAAATTTAATGTTAGTAATGGATCACCAGATTCTTCTTGCACTACACCTTGTAGTGAAGCATCTAAGTCTTTTATTTCATTAGTTACCTCATCTCTTACATCTTGTAAAATTTTATGATCTATTGCCAAACCTCTACACATTACAAATGTAAGAGCAGGGTATAAATCAATAGTTGTTCTGTATATATTATAGAATGGGCTTGGGGATTGTATGTATTGTTTTATCTTTTCCCATACTTTTAAAGTAGTAATAACATCTTTACAATTGTAATGTAAGAAACTAGTTCTATCACCTATTCCACCTTTCCAATAACCTCCCTCTTCTTTATAGTAGGGTTCGTCTGTATGCAATGTTGTTAAAGTGCCTAGACCTTTTGGTAAATCTGGATATATTATATGATGAGCTACCATAGTATCGTCAATATAACCAGCAACATAGCACCTATGTCTGAATGCTAAAAACCATATATCGAAGATTAAATTTTGCCCCACTTTTGGGACTGTTTCATCTTCTAATATGTCAGAAACTAACCTCCATAAAACTATCTCTTCTTCAATAGTTCTGTTATCAAAATTAACACACATGGCTGTAGTAACATCAACACAAAAACCTATACAAAAAACAAATCCATTTAATGTTTCTATATCTATTGATACTGGAGACTTAGCCTCTTTACAATACTTTAGAAAATGTTCTACTTCTGTTGTGGAAGGATTTATATGAAAAGTATGAATAGGTTCTTTGTAGGTAGGATCATGTGAGTTCTGCAAAGCTTTTTTGAAATCCATGCTAGTCATTAGACGCTCTGGAGCCGCAAACATAATACTACCAGGAGAGAAGGTTGGTAATATTTTTTTCTTGATTTCATCATTCCATGATAATGACCCTCGATTTAATTTTATTCGGTGGTCTCCAGTAAATATTGAACAAGAGAACGGCCCCAGAGGTACTACAATATTACATTTAATTTCTTTAAATCTTTCCAGTACATCTTCTTTTATTTTTAAACCTTGATCTGATAAAGCTCCTTTAGTATTGATAAGACCTTTATTATCTGGAACTTCATGACAATAAGTAACAAAACATTGATTAATTGGAATCCCTGCATTGTTAAGTAATTGATGTAATGTATAACCTGATCTTCCACTAAATAAATCTCCTTTGTAGTGAGCATCTTTATGTGGAAAATCTAATACTAATACTATGTTAGAATTGGCAGTTCCTGAGTCAAGTGGTTTCAACATCGTTATCTCCTTTCGTTGGATAGCTAAGGTTAGCTAGATAACGTGTTCTAAATTGTTCAGTAATATCAAATCCTACACAAGAGTCTGGGATTTGGTTTCTAAGAAAATGAGCATTGATACTTGTTCCTGACCCTGCAAATGGGATTAAACTGTTTCCTATTCGAGGGCAAAAAATTTCATGTAACTTTACCATCATATCTAAAGGTCTTTGTACTGGATGCCATCTGCTAGAAGTTGGAACTGCTGGATATTCAAATACATTTGGTAGACCTTTTAATTGAAGAATAGGCTTTCCTTTCCATGCTACGAAAAACATTTCATATCTACGGCTTAAAGTTCTTTCTAAATCTCCTGCTGGTTGTGTATTTTTGTACCATACAGCAGGGATTCTATCAAAGCCATCCATTTGATCTGTTAAAATTTCTGCAAATAAAGGATAATCTTGGGTAGGAAACCATAATAACATAAAACTATCTATCTTCATTTTACTATAGCATTGAGTAACTAGCTCATGTATAAATTCATGATAAGTACGGCCTCCATATATCTCTACTTTAGTCTTTTTGTATTTAGGATCAAACCCTTCACTATTATAAGGTGGGTCTATCTCTACATAATCAAAATTATTGTCAGGCAATTCTTTCAAACCATCGAACACATCTTTTAGTCTGTAAGCGTATGCATTTAGTGCTACAAACTTCTCTTGCTCAGAGAGTTCACCACGCTTCTCTGGTTGCATTTTTTTCTCGACTTGCTCTTGTAGTCTTTCTGATAATTCTGTTTCAGCTATCGAAGTACAGAGACTTCTATAGAGTTTTACTGCATCTTTAAAAGTTGTTTTCTCTGCTAAAGTAGGAATACTTTCAGATACATCAGCAATCATAAGTTGGTCAGAGACATGACCAGGTGACATTTTTAATAATTCAGCAGTTTTAGCCTGTGTCCAACCTGCTGTTTGTTCTTTCATCAAAGTATTTATCTTTCTAACAAGGTTTGCTTGCTCAGACCAAGATAATTCTTTACGTTGGATATTCTCAATGAGTTCTATTACTCGTAAATCACTTTCATTATCTATTTGCATTATGTTAGCAGCAATTGAAGGCCACCCTAATAGTTTAACTGCTTCTAATCTACGACCTCCTGCTAGTAATTTATAATCTTGGTCTACTGTGATGGGGTTAATAAGCCCTTCATTTTTGATGGACTCAGAAAGAGATTCTATATCACCTAATTCTTCCCTGAATCTCACTCCCACTACAATGTGTTCTATTGGTATAGGTTTTATAGATAGTTTTTTCATAGTATTCCTTTTTCAGTTAAGATTTCTTTTAATTTTTCAGGATCAACACTTTTTAAAACTTCTACTAAAGATTCTTCCTTAGATTTAATTGGTGTTACTGTTGCTCTTTTAGGTTTAGATATAGCCATAGTTTCTTTGTACCTATTCTGAGCTTTCCTATTTTCTAAAATAAAATCCCTAAGTTCATCTTCTGACATCATCCTAATACTTTTCTCTAGCTCAGGTATTTTCATGTTCCTCCTCTTTTGGAAATTGTATAACATAGTTTCCTTTGCATAACCTTCGTAAATCTTTATTTCTAGTAGGACTAGCTTCATTCAGTATTTGGTATACATACAAGAAAAATATTCTACCCATATCTGTACGGCTACCTCTAGGCAAACTTTCCAAAAATTCATATAATTCTTTTCGCATAGGTATTGAAACCTTATGAGTATACTGTGTATAACGCATTTTAACCTTTAGTTAGGGGGTGGGTGGGACACAAAATACACGTTGTGTCCCTAAGGTACTCCTACTTTTTCGCTTTTATTGGAGGAGCTTTGAGCCGGTTACGATCAATACCTTTATCGTCTTGCTCAACGGAGACATACATCTCACACTCTTGCCCAATAAGTTCAGTAGGATCAAATCCATTTGAATCTATAGTACAACCGAATCCTTGTACAAATCTTTTGAGTTCTAATTTTCTCATTTCAATTTGTTCTGGAGGTGTATCTTTTGTAGGCAACATGGTGAAGTTAAAGACATCTGAACCAGAAGGTTCGTCTGGAAATTCACAAATCATTTTAAGCATTGGATTTCCTGCTTTAGAGTTTGTGAGTTCGGCACTTTTAACACGTACCAGATATTGTCCAGCAGGTAGAGCTTTCTGCTCTCCTAAGTCCTCTATACCGTCGAGTGCGAGGCTACTCAAATCTACTTGAGTTTCTGACATAGTAACATCCTATGTTAAGGGTTAATAAATGGCAAAGTTCGACCATCGAACTAAGCCTTACTGAAGTTTATTCTCCAGTAATTTTCCAAGCCCACTATCTTGAGGCTTTGAAAAATCTGCAATAGTAACATTCACTAGTGGGTCTTCTAAATTAAAAGACCTTCTGATTTTTATGTTATATCTATCAGGTTGGGTCAACATAGAAAATTTCCCATCTTCACATTGAAATTTCAATATATCAGAAAATAACATTGGGATTCTAGTCTTTAATTGACCTGTTAGCACAAGCTCATTTACTATTTTCTTTGTAAGATCATCTTGCATCAAAGTGTCATGGGCGGTTATATATACTGTCTTCGGGAGAGAAGTTATTTTCCTGACAGTATTCTCAATAGTATTGAGTTGTGCCGCCCAATCATCCATTGCAGGTTGTTGTCCCATTCTATTATTAATCCATAGAATTGAGTCCATTACTGCTTTACTCATTGATGTAAGACTATCTATAGCTATTACATTATATTTAGCTAAAGTTTCCTTATTCTCTGGTCTAAGCAAAGAATTAAAATCTTTAACAAAATTATCAAAAGCTTCTGGCTTTTCTTCTGATGCAGGAGTTGACCTAACATTTTGTTTAGAACTTAATGATCTAGGCGCTATCTCTACTACATCAGGTAGATATAGTTGGTAATCTATATTAGGATCACCTGACAATGAATTGAGAGCATTATCCTCAAAACAAAATAAAAGTTTTTTACCTTTTAATGTCCTAAGTTGTGTGGTCTTACCTGCACCAGCAGGGCCTATCGCTAATATTCTCAATCGGTCATTGTTATAGTTTTGTGTTGATTTAATCTCCATTTTCCTCTATCGTAAAAGGTTTCCATTCATCTATTACAAAATCCTCTGGTGGATCTTCTGGTATCTGTTCCATTGAGGGTAATGATCTACATAAATTAATATAAGAACATTGACCATATTTTGACTGGCAAGAATGTGGGCTTCTGGGAAATTCATTAGATTCTGCTGATCTTTGAAATGATTTATACCAGTACCTCACATCTTGTAGCCATTCAGCTACAAGCAGATCACTATAATAAATAGGGATACGTTTGAAATAGAATTGAGTTTTATGAACAAGTGAAGCATCTACATATACACCTGCAAATTCCCTATCATTTGGAAGCTCTTCCATATGTTGAAGGAATAGAGTAGCATACATATACCCTTCTATTTGAGAGTTAGGAGAAAATGATTGAACAAAATCATATCTAAATCCAGCAGTTTTACTGAATAAGGTGCTAGTCTTATGCTCTAACAGCCATAGTTGACCAGACTCATCTTCGATAACCTTATCTATTCTACCAGAATAAAATATTTTTTCATCTTCTGTATCAAGAGGAACACAGAACGGTCTTTCAGTTGCAACTAAGTTCCAACGGTTCATATGTTCTGACATCTCCTTAAAGTAATAGAAATACATCTCTTTAGCTTTAACAGGATGCCTGTTCTTAAACATCATCATCTCCTCTGGGGTTGGTTCCATTGGCCAACCTGCCTCTACCCATACTTTAGCAAAGGCTGTAAAAGCTATCTCGGTCATAGCGTTGGCAAATTCATCAGACTGTCGCACTCTGTTCCACTCTGACCCAGTTGGGCCAGTAGCAGAACGTGCCTCGTAAAAGGCTGAGTAGAGTGCATCGAGTCCGGCATGCCAAGCAGAGCCGAAGGAGAAGTATATCGGCTCTGTACCGGCTTGGCGCCAATGCTTGACATAACGAAAATATGCTTTTCGTGGACACGTCCTATATTCTGTTAACGTGCTGTTATCAAGCGGTTTCATAAGGCTCCTTATTTAACGAGTCCAGCATTTCTAAGAACTTGGGCAATGGCATCATTATCCATACCTTCAAGCAATCCAGTAATTTTGTCTTCTACTGATTTCTTAGGTCTGCTTGCACGTTCATCCAAACGGAAACCTTTCATTTTTTCGGTTACTTCTTTCTGACCACTTCCACTACGAATTAAGCCACCGATTCTTTGTTGTACAGCAAGTGTAGCACCTCTGGAATAGAGATCCCATACACATTTTTCCCCGTACATTTCAATAGCAGATTCGATGCTATCACCAATATTAACATCTGCGGAAGCAGACACTTTTTCACCTTCTACTGTAGCATTTGCAGTAAATACTGACATATTACTCCTTCTTATTTAAATTAGCATTAAATAGAGCCCTTGCAGAGCTTGACCCCCACAAGGATTCTGGTAATGTTTTATATGTCTTGATGAGAGCATCCTTAGTGTCCTCATCTTCTGACATAGATGCCTCTTTAACTAAAGCATCATCTTTCCTCTGGAAAATACGATCTTCCAAAGGCTTTTCATCGGGAACTTCTCCGACAGAAAAATCTTCCGTTTCATACAAACTTTCATTGAATGGGTGAATTTGTTCACCTTCTTTATTAGTTTGTATTTTCTCTGAAACGGCCGCTGATATCTCATGTGTACTAACCTCTTGTGATAGTTTTATGCTAGGTACATTTAACAACGGTTTATCTAACTTTTGTCCACTTATCTCTTCATATCTTTGGATAAGTTCTTCATTTGTATGTTTAGGTAATAGCCCATCTCTTTGCATAGATTCCATGCAACTTGTGAGTACATTTATTAAATTAGAACCAATACCTCTACCTTTTGAATCACCTCCAAAGGCTTCTAAACAGTCGTAAGCGGCTACAATAGTTTCAATCTTTACACGAACTGAATATGTTCTTGTGCCTGCTCTACGAATAGAACTATCTACTTTACTTTCATAAGATTGTCCCTGCTCTTCACGGCTTTTTTGATATGCTAGCCTTTTTCTTTTGTTCTCAGAGTCTTGGTTCTTTATCATGTCTCCTTTTCCATTTAAGGTATAAGTAAAAAACTATTACCACGTTTAATGTCCACATTTTTCTTTCTCTATAGTCAATGCAATTTGTGTACCACTTTTAGTATCCAATGAAAATTTTTTATATATTTTCTCACAAATTGCTAGGTTCGCAAAATCTGTAGGGTCTATTTGCAAACCAGTTGACTCTTTTTTCATTTTTAAATATTTTAATAATATATAGGTTGTATGTGAATCAAGTTTGATATTCATTTTAAATTAAAAAGAATCTATTTGCAAGTTATTTTTTAATAAATCATCAATTTTATTTGAATTAGGATCAAATTCTTTGATAGTTTTTCTACTAACTATCGGATAATTTACAGAATCTTTTCTTTCACAACTTTGACAAAAATAAGTAATTTCAATTGTACCATGTATAGGGTCATCACATTCAAATTTTGTGATAGTTACATTATTACTTTTACATAAAACACATACTTTGTCTCTAGTTTCAATTTTAAAATTTAAAGTAGCAACACCACCTTGGTGCCAATACTCAAATACATTAGTATATTTTTTCTCAGGATAATACATATTCCTCCCTTGTTATTATTTGTTTTAATGTTTTAGTATCTGCTTTAGTTATATTATTACTATAATAAGGTCTAGCATTACTATGATGTTTTCCTGTTGATGGAGAGTATCCATCACTATTTTCATACCACCATCCTTTTCTATAAATATACATTGGATAGTGGGGACCATATGAGTAGACTACATATAGTCTACCAATATTACGGGCATATAAATTAGAACCATCAAATTCTAATCTCTTTTCTACTAATCTTCTACAATTTTTATTGGCTACTTTTTCCATTTTCCTCCTTGTTATTAAATTCTTCTACTAATTGTTTTATTTCTTCCATAGAGACATCATGCTTAGCGGCTCCACGAATAGGGTTTTTAACCATATAATAGTAGAGCCACAATGCTTGAGAGCTTTGGTCAAGATGCCTTCTAGTTTTTAATAGGCTTATGCCTGCCATCCTAGCTAGCTTATTCATAATTTAATTTATCCTCCAATACTGCAATGAAATCTTCATCCTTAACAAATTCATAATCTAATATCATATCATGTAATTGGTCATCTATAGGTGAACTTATTATATTAACTTCATCCACCTCAAAATCTGCTATATAATCATCTCTAGCATCATCTTTTAGGAAACCCCAATACTCTGACATTCCTATAGAATCATTATCCCATTGGATATTAGATACTGTTACATTTACTTCTATATCATTTATTAGCCAATTAACTAACATAAATCCTCCATGTTAAATGTGGTTCGTTTTTTACAATTACTGTAAATTATTTCTACTTTATCACATCCTATGTTTTTTAAATCTTGCAAATTTCCTACCATACCATTCCATTTAGAGTTATGATCTAGCACTCTAAAATCTACTTGGTTTATTAATGCTTTCTTTATAGATTTTATGGAGGTATAATCCTTATAATAAGCAGGAATAAGTGTTATCATGCAACCTCCAATAAATCGTTTACAAAAGATAAGGCTTGCTTGCGAGTTCTTCCAGGAAATCCTAGATTTCTAGCTGACCTCATTGATTGTTTTCCTGAAGGACTATTTGCCCATTCTGGAAACGTTAATTCCATTTTTAGCCTTTTTTGTAAGACTAATAACCCATATCTTTCTATATGTTCTGGTTTAGTTAATATCATATATCCTCCAAGTTATCATGTTTATCAAGACCTTCTTCTAGTCTGGTTCTATCATCATCTCTTTCGGAAAAACATTTCTCTTGCAAATCTTTATACAGTTTACCGAGTATGTTTTTAACTTCTTTATGTACCTCATATTTATTATCTTTCTCAACAATATGAGCAGGTACTTTTAAGGATTGATACTCTCCCACATCTACAACATAAAATGGAGAATAATGAAGATTTTCTTCATACCTTATTACTTTACCAAATACCATCCCACCTTTAGGATGCCTTACTCTTACTATCATCTTCCCTCCTATATACTAATCTAATGTTTGGTTTTACTGAAGGCAATGTAAGAAGTAGAGAAAATAACTCTACATCTAAATAGTATTTATCCTGGTCTTTTCTTAATTCACAACCAAGTACATACTCTAGCAGGCCCTTAGGTGCTAGACATTGCCTATGGGTTAATGGGCCTTTAGGCTCTATTATCTCATGTACAATAATATCTTTCATACTTCTTCCCCTGCATAATGTTCTGGTATAATAGTATGTGCTTTAGCATACCTTATCAAAGCATCATGCTTTTTAGGGTCTACAAACGTATTGTTTGTAGGCTCTAGCATTAATTTATATGGGGCTTCACTACCCCAACATAAACGTAACTTGATGAGCAATGATTCTACCCCTTCTCTTGAATAGGACAAATGCTCTACTTGTTTTGTCTTTTTTACTACTAGGTATTCTCTCAGCAATGCTATTAATCTGAGAGTATCTTCTTTCCCAAACTCATTCATATATGCCTCCTTAAATCTTTGTATGCTTTATCTCTCCATTTGGCAAAAGAATTAATATACGTTTCCGTAATTTCCCCTGTAAGCCAATGACTATCTGCTGTAAAGGTGATGCTATCAATAAATTCATCATCCATGTTTTCTATTAAGGCCACAGACAAATACTTAAAACTTCTATTTAAATCTTCAATGGCTTTGATTATATGTCTGGCCTTCTCTCTCTTACTTTTTAATTCATTCATATTATACCCTCTATTAAAAAAGATTTCAAGTTAATAGTATAGATGCAATATCTATACCATACAGAACTAGGCTACGAAATAAATTCATAGCCAAAGTTCGACAGTCGAATTACATAATGCAAGTATTTTCAACTCGCATCAATGCTATCAATACTATGCCTTGCATCAACATAATGGCTGACAATGCAATGCTTAATGTAAAGAATCTCATATTATATCACCTCCTTTCATCTTGTGTCTTGTGTTGTTGTTTCGTTGTCTTGTGTAGCTAGCAGTCTCCATGCATAACAGTACAACGTACATATTTTTTTTTTTTTTTTTTTTTTTTTGTATATACGTATGCCTATGGATATGTCTAGCCACGTGCCACAATACTTGTGTTATTCTTTAGTAAATAGCTTGTTTAAATGCTGACAGTTAGTTTATTTTATAATAACTTTGCTAAACTTGGGTTTTCTTTCTTTAACTTCTCAATGAAGTCTATTTGTTGTTCAGTTGACATTTCAGAGATAAACTTTTCTGATTTTGCTTGCTTCTTTGCTAAACTCTGCAAAGATCGATCAGTTGAAGGATGTTTTAAATCAACATTCCATCCTTTATCAACATAATCTTGCATAGCTTTGTCAATGTCCTCTTGTGTAGCGTTTTCGTTTGCCTCACAAAATGTTTTTAACTGTGTTCTTATTGAGTTATCGCAAACTACTGCAATAAATCTTGTTAGCATCATTTTTTTGATGTAATCTTCCGACCATACACTTTGCAATACAGCTAGAATAGTATTACTATTCATTTCTGGATCAGGGATAATTGAAAATTCATCTTTGCTATTAATTGATTCGATAGCAGGTAAAGATACATTTATCCATGTATGATTATTTGCACTATTGATACACCTTTTTATTTGTTTGAAGATTTGCTTTTTCATAATATTAGCTCGATTAGAGTTAAGTAATTATGTCAGCATTTACACAAACTATTTACAGATTCGATTTTCAAAGAACAATTATGTTTTATTTAATTCTTATTATATATATCGGCATAAAGGCTAATATACTTTAATATTATTTTAATTTTTTTTAATTTTTTTTGACTAATTATAGTTATGTTATAACATTACATTTTGATTATATATATGTTAAATCATAGCTGATTAATTATATATTTAATCATACATAAAAAATGCCTGTGCATACTAACAAAAGGGCATCGTACATACTAATTATAAATATTAGTATATGCTAAATGCCATTTGAAAATTTCTGTGGGAAAAATCCCCCTTGCGACTCTTTTTTATTTTTTGACCCTCCTGCACAATTTCTCTACTTAAACTGTTTCATCTTTGGTAATGTTCGACCATCGAATAAAAGCATCCATACTGTAGACTAGAAAAATAATTACGTTTTTTTGACCCAATCTATTGACAGTAAATAGTTACTAATATAAACTGAACGTGAACATAAATATAGGAGCAATATGCAAGTTTCATCTTTGAAATATCTAAAACGCCTACTTAGTGGGCAATATTCCAAAAAAGTAAAAGACCAGTATAATGAATACAGAAGAACTATTACCTGAAATAAAATCTTTTTCATTGCCATCAGGTTCTTTGGAAAGTGTAGTATTTGAAGGGTATAGCTCCCCTCAATTAAAAACTCTAAGACCCATTCATTATAGAGTTATATCATTACATTTGTCTGGTTTAAGGAATATTGATATAAGTAGACAATTAGGTATCCATCAACAAACAGTCGTTAATGTTGTACATTCTCGTTTAGGTCGAGAAGCCATTGAAGGTGCAATGGAAAAATATTACGATGAATTTTATGAGCTTGCGCCTAAAGTAGTTAAAACTATTAAAGAAACTTTAAATGATGACGAAAACCCAGACCTAAGGTTACGAGCTGCTAGTATGTGGCTAAAAACTTCTGGCTGGGAAGGGCGTAAGAAATCTGTCCAAACAAGTGAGGATAAGGTAAAGAATATCCTTATACAAGCCAAAAATATTCAAATGAATGGGTAATTATGAGAAGTAGTTTAGCAAAAGTATTATCAAATACTCTTAAATGGTTGGGAACTAGAAATGTAAGGGTTCCAAGTAAAGGTCTGGCTAAAGGAATGGGTATCACTAGAAAAGGTGCTGTTAAAAAGCTAAAAGGTGGTAAACGAATTTTAATGAAACCTAGCGGAGGGACTACATTTCTTAAAAAGAGTGCAAAGTTAGGCCCTGCTAGAGGAACTAAAATTGGGGCAGGTGTTGCCGGTACTGGTGCTGTGGTAGCAGGGCTAAAGACAATGGGACCAAAACCAGCTGTTACAAAAGCTCCACCTGTAACTAAAAAAGGTTATGATTATTCAAAAGATATTGCAGTAAAGGCTAAGTCTGGATATCATAAATTTAAAAAAGGTAGTAGAGCTGCCAAAGAATTTCAAAAAGCATATAGCAAAAATAAAGGTCGTAAATTTTTCTGGGGTGTAACTCAAAAATGGTATCAAGGATAAATGCAATCACGTTGGTTACCAGAAGACTATGGAAAAACTCATACTGAGGCTATAGAGAAATTTTTAAAAGTGAGTGACAAAAGTGGTAAAAGTGTTACTTTTATTCCTAATGCCTCACAACGAAGGGTTTTAGCTAGGTTAAGCGGTAGAGATATAATCCCAAAAGCTAGACAACAAGGAATCTCAACCCTTTTCCTAGCTTGCTTTTTCTTAGATTGTTTAGTGTATGAGAATTTAAGGTGTGTTGTTATAGCACATGATGCTGACTCAACAGAACGGTTATTTCAAAGAGTACGTTTCTTTCTTGACAATTTTGTAGGCGATGAGATTGAAACAATTAGTAGTACAAAAAGAGAGATCCGGTTTGTAGCAACTAATGCTACGTTTTATGTTGAAACTGCTGGAAATACTAAGTCAGGCCGATCTGGTACTATCAACCGATTGCTATGTAGTGAAGTAGCCTATTGGCCGGATCCAAAAGCAATGACGGCAGGTTTATTACAAAGTGTACCTGCTGAAAATTCATTAGTTGTATTTGAATCAACTGGGAATGGGGCACAAACTTGGTATCATAGAAGATGTATTACAGCGGCAAACCCAACATCTCAATACACTTTACACTTTTTAAATTGGAAAGATTTTCCAGAGTACCAATTAAGTCTCAGTCAGGATGAGGAAGAAGATGTATTTTCTACCCTAGACTCATCCATGGAGGAGCCTGAAGTCTTGGCTGAGCACCAATTAACCGCAGGGCAATTAGCTTGGCGGAGGGAAAAGATAGATGAAATGGATGGGGATCTTGGTTTGTTTAGACAAGAGTATCCATTAACTTTAGAAGAATGTTTTAGAAGTAGAGGTCAATCATTTTTTCATCGAGTTTTTTATGAGGATATTGGAGAGTTTTGGCAACCACATCAAGAATCTTTTAACTTCACTAGGGACACTAGGCATCCTAAGCCTGGGTGTCATTATGTTTTGGGTGCTGATGTTAGTGGGGGCGTTGGTGCTGATTATTCTGTCGTCGAAATATTATGTTTGGAAGAAAAAAGACAAGTTGGAGAATATACAGATAACAATATAAGTCCTGACGATTTTGCTGATATTTTAGTTTGGTTAGGTAAAATGTATAATGATGCTTGGGTGAATGTTGAAACAAATAATCATGGTGGCGTTACTGTGACAGAACTTTTGCCCAAGTATCCGAGAAATCTTATATTTTCATCTAATACATTATCAAGTGCAGTATATGGAGTAGGTACTCAAACAACACGTTCTACTAAGCTAAGTGTAATAGGTTTATTAAGAAAAAATTTAGCAGAAGGATTTGTAATTGTGAGTGATTATCTTAGAGGGGAACTTAGTTCATTCATAGAACAACCTGTAAGTGATTTAAGTTCTAGATTGCAAGCATCTACGGGAACACATGATGATGCAGTAATGGCATTAGGTATGGCAAATGTTGCTAGAGTTAATTATGAAACTTATTTAGCTTATCAAGGAAAAGGTGTAGTAAAAGTTGTTAACCCTGAAGCTGAGTTTACTATGAAAGCCATTTTAAACAAAAAGAATACAGCTACCTTTAATATTACATCAGGTTTATTGGAGTATAATTAATGGGTACTAAAATTATGGTAAATGCTTTACGAAAATGGTCTAAGTCTGATTGGGCTAAGAAAATTAGAAATGCTAATAGGCAACATCAAATGAAAAAGTACAAACTAAACCCAACTAAGAGAATACAAAGCATGAAGCCAGCATCAATGGATGAATTAGTAAAAAAAATGTCAGGTACTGAAAAGGCTAAACGAATGCGAAAGCGTGATGAGGAGATAGAGCATAGAATTACTGTAATGCGACTTCAAGATGCTTTTGATAGAGTATTTTCTAAGGCTAGACACAATTATAGAAATGGTAACTAAATGAAAGCAATTACTAAATCAGCATTATTATCTTTTTTAAAAAAGTATAGATCACAATTACAACATATAGAAGGGTTAAAGCCTGGCAAAAAAGGTGGACTTAATATATATGAAAAAAGGAATAGAGCTGTTAATATAAAAAGAAAAGAAGAAGGCTTGCCGAGAATTGGTTTAGGTAAA
>VTLG01004042.1_pt1 | contig 44423 bp, 58 predicted proteins | sample 4694571 | NCBI WGS metagenome assembly VTLG01 (sample SAMN12604809, study PRJNA352737) | marine metagenome | biome: ENVO:00000447; feature: ENVO:00000209|ENVO:00000569|ENVO:01000036; material: ENVO:00002151; isolation source: viral sequences binned using virsorter ...
TCAAATAAGGCATTTCGTATTTCACTTGACCCATTAGATTCTTCAATCTGATCATGGATAAGTTTTTCCATACGCCTTGCTGCTTTTTGTGCAGGAGACAATTCATAAACTTGAGGATTAGCACTTGGACCTTCAATTAAAGAATCTTCTAATTGCTTATCTATTGGAACAACATCAAACTTACCTGAACCAAAAGTTGCTCCAGGTTTTAATGTTTGCCCATCACCTTCAAAGCCAACATCAAAAGGGTTATCAGCAGTTTGTGATGTAGAAGTTTCTAATCCTGGTAAAGGATTATTTGTATCAAGATGAGAAAGGGCTGAAGCTCCTTCAGGAATTTTAGTTTCTGATATACCAATAGGAAACTTATTAGCTCCGAATATAACATCCACAAGCTGACCAAAAGCCGCAAGAACTTTTGTCTTTGTTACCTTAACAAAAACCTTGGACTTTTCAGTTTCCCTAAAACGAACTTCTTTATCGTAGATACCACGGTAATTATGATAAGCAGTTATCCACCGCTTTTCATCGTGATCTCTAGATGAGAGCGCAGCCTGATACCTATCAACCAATAGAGATACAAGATTATTACGCAGAGTTTCCTCAAGCGTAAGTTCTAAACCTTGTTCGTTCTCTACTGGTCTAAAATAAAGTTCGTTTGCTGTTAGATCATTTTCTTCAGCCATGAACTAATCTCTATTGATCAGGTGTAGCACCAAGATGCAAAAATTCAACAAGGTAAGTTACTGTTGTTGCTGCAGTAGCCAAGTCAGCCCCTATTGGAGTCAAACGAGTATACAGAGTCCTTTCAGAAGCAGTATACAAAGTAGCTGCTATAACAATAGCTTCGCTTGTCGCAGGACCACCTACTACACCAGCAGTTACACTGGTACTAACAAAAGCATTTGCTCCATGACCATGTGAATTTTGAATAAGGTAAAGTGGTGCATTAGCAGTCCAAGTTACTGCAGAACCACCATCATCAAGGATAGCTTCTGTTGCAATAATTTGAGTACCGCCTGAAGAAGTACCTAGACTAAAATCTACATCGTTACCACTACTACCACCTGTAACAATGTTACCTGCAGGAACCGCAATAAGATTGCGAAGTATTGTGTCAGCAGGTTGAGTAAAACTTGCATCAGTATTTGTATCATCTGTTACAGCAATCGTACCTGTAGTTACAGAAGTCCAAGAAGTCATAAGATTGTCTGCAATCTCACGAACATCAGTTGTTCTTGCTGAGTTCCTTCCTGTATCCCTTATGTTATAAACTGGGTTTGCCATGTTGTGTTTTCTCCTTTGAAAACTTTATTAATAACCAAATACACTATCTGAAGGTGTATAAGATTGTCTTGTTCTTAAATCCCTCAACTGCGATAAAGGATCATTAACTCTGGGTCTAGACATAATCAAATACCTTAATGCGTCATAAGCATGATCGGGTGCTTTAGTGTCAACATCTTCAGGATTTGACTGATCTAATGGAATACTTTGTAATTCGCGGATAAGATTAGGACAATTATTAAATATTTGCAACTTAGGTCTTCCTGTGACCTGTAAGCGTAAATATTCATGAATTTGAATTTTTCCCTGAATTCTATTCTTATCCGCTCTTCTGAGCTTGTGGCCTTGTCTAACAAGGGTTTCACCGACAGTTGGACCTGTTGTACCTGTCCTATTCCAAGCAGAAGTGTCAAGAACTCCAGAAACTGAAAATGGGTCTTGTAATTCCATTTCAGTAATTCTTTGGCCTAAGTCCTGTCCAGTAAGCCCTTTTTGATATAGCTCCCTATATACAATAAGAGTCCCATCACTAGGGTCTACTGCAGCCCAAATACAAGCAGACTCACTGGCATAGCCATAGTCAATCCCTTTAAGCCTTTCCCAATTTAAAGGAATTTCAAACGGACTAATTACATGCTCATCTAAAGTAAATTCAGTAAATGCTGCTCCCTCATTGACATCCCAATTACCTTCTAATAATTGTTTACGCTGTGTAGGTGGTAAAGCTTTAAGCATTTGCTCATATCGACCATCTTCAGCTAAATAAGGATTATCTTCTAATCGGGCAGGTATAAACTTTCGAGTTAATCCATCTGCACCTTGAAAACTTGTATCATGGAGTGAAGGGTCTATATATCGCTTCTTAACCCAATGCGCTCCTACACCTCCAGGGTTAGCAGTACAACGCATATAGGGGATAATAGTAGAATCTGTAGTTCTTAGCCGTGATGCTAAATAATTCCAGCTAAATTCAGTTGGCAGGTGGGTAATTTCATCAAAACCTATCCAGCTATAGGCTTGACCCTGATACCTGTAAACATCTGCATCCCGCTCAAGGAAGCCAAACTCTATCTTGGCTCCTGATGGGAAGTTCCACATCTTCTCTACTTCCCTGTATTTACAACCTGGAAATGCTTTAGGGTAGAGTTCCCTTGATTTATCTATCAATTCCCTTAACTCAGGCATTGATCGTCTAAGGATTAAAGCTCTGTGGGCTGCTCTATGTGCATACCTTAACGGGTCAACAAGCATTGCATAAGATTTACCTCCACCTGCAGCCCCACCATAGAGTACATCTGTTTCCCCTGCTGCTAGAAATTCAGTTTGTGGTCCTTCATTAGGGGAGAAGATAACATTCTTAGTGGCATCTTCCTGAATACTTTTAGGGGCAGTTGATAATTCATCTTCTGTAATAATTTTAGAAGTATTTGGTTTATCTAACTGTGAAGCTACTGACTTAGCATTCTTAAGAGATTGACGATGGCTTTGAAGCTTTCTTTCAGCACGAGCTACAAGCTTTTCTTTATTCTTTATAGCCTGTCTTTTTTTAATTGCTGCTTTAGTTTTACTATGATAATTATAAGGACGACCTGTAGACCCTTTAGGTCTACCTCTTCTACGTTTTGGAGTACCGTCCTTCTTTAAGACAAAGTTACCTTCTTCATCTTTTAAGTAATTACTTGGGTTATCATCCCAATCAGCCATGTTGGTCTACGATATTTTTAAGACCCTGATAGCTTAAAGAACGTCCTGTTTTTTCATAGATCCAAGCAGACCCTTCTCTGAGGGACAACACCCTAGAAGAAACAAGACCCACTATTTCATTTAAAACTTCTAACTGGGTAGGGATAGGTTTTAAGACTTTAGGATTTTCAGGATCTTTTTCATATCCAAAGGGAATTCTACCCTTGAGCTTCTTCGTAGTCTCCATCTATAACAGTTTCCTTTTTAGCAGGTAATATAAAAAGACCTTGATCAGTCTTATGGGTAACATCAATTCTATCTGTTTTACTTAAACCAATTCTATCTAAAATGGATTGTGCTGCCTGTAAACGCATATTGGCCTGTGGAACAGGCTCATTAGAGTTCATTATGTTTACCATCTTCATAGCAGCTTGAGGAGCAGATTGAGCTAATATGGTTTCAGCTAAATCAATAATTTCTGCTTTAAGGGCTTTAGTGACCTGATAATGTTCAGAATAACCAGCCTCTTTAGCGGCTTCTTTCAGATCACCATTGAATGTTACAACATTGTTAAGGAACTTCTGTTGTTTATCTGTTAGCTCTTTTTTCATGGAAATGGAGTATAGGGGTTGACAAATGCTTAAGCAAGATTAAAATCGGATAACCAGCCCGAAAGGGCTGTATATTAAGAAAGTAAGACACTCTAAAGATACTTAATATACTCTAAAGATACTTATTACTCTTTAACTATCTATTAATACCCGCTCTAAAGACTCTTTAAATACCCGCTTTAAATAAGGGAGAGTCTACCCAGACCCCCCTATGAGCCAAAAGTTACTCCTTGACATTCATTTTTACCGAAAATGTATGTGTTTTAGTATATATACCGTGGTAGGGGGGGTGGTGTCCTGCCTACCCCTATGCTAAGACATAGGCAGTATACTAACTAGACTATTCTACAGCCTATTTAGAAGTATTTAACTAGAACTCATACGGTATTAGTTCAAATAACTATTTAGTTAGTAGAGGAACTCCTGAATTCTCCCAAACTCTTGAGTAAAGTAAATTGATATTCTCTTTAGGATATGTTCAATTCTACTTGACAGTCTCTGAAAGAGACTAAATGAGGCTTTCTAGCAATCTTTAACCAAGACTTTACCCAGATTAAACAGACACTTACCTATTTAAGAAAACAAGCACCTACTTAACAAATAGCCGCATTAATTCGTGGGCCGGAGTCCTGTTTACAGGGATCAAAAGGCTGCTCTTTATTTTGCACAAATCTCCTGAATTTTCACCGTGATTTATGACGCCCTCCCCTGCTGGTGAGAGGACGTAAAAATCCCTCAAAAACCGAAAATTCAAAAACGTGGAGATTTATATCATGCAAAATAAGAACTATAGAAAGCCTTTTGACCCTTCCAAGTGGACTCCTAGTCAAGATAAGGATGCGACTGCAGCAGCTATAACAGGTGCTTGTAAACTTATTTCTAGTTGTCTTTGGAGAGAATCTGATCTTCCAAAAGGTATTAACATCTTTGGCATGGGTATCAGGCTTACAAAAGCGTTTTACGATTTCTTTAAGGATCGAGAAGGAAAGCCTATGCCAAGTCAAGTAGAGGTTCAGATTCTCTGGGACATTGTAGGACTTAATCAGAATCCTGGTTCTAAGTCTAGGAAGTTACTACCTGTCGCAGAGATTAACTTTAAAGAGAATATCAAGATTCTCGAAGATGCTTTCCCTGGCCTTTACGGATCAGTAAGCCTTGAACAGGCTGAACCTGCTTTAACAGTGAAGGCTAAGTTAGAAGAAAGAGATTCTGAAATTGAGGAGCTTAAGAAGCAGATCGCTCTACTTCAAGCTAATCAGCTTCAGCAACAGAAAGCATCTTAAATTAAACAGAGTTTGGGAACTCTATAACAGGAGTTCCTAAATTCTTAATCCATTTGAACTGGAGTTCAATTATGAGTTATGAAGATATAAAGAAAGAATGTTTCTCTGTTGTAATAGATCTCTCTGATCTAACTGTTATAGATGATCCTAACAGTGATGTAGAAAAAGAGATTTCCTTTGAATCAACAGAGGAACATTCTGAGTAATGTAATAGTTACTCGTAAGGCTTTTAGCGTCTTTGCGATTGTGCAGACGCTAAAAGCCTTTATTTATTTTAAAGGTGAGGGGCGAAAAGCAATTATATTAGAAACAATATTGTTTTTATAAAAACAGGTGATCGAGTAATAGATTGTATGAAAGTGAGAGGTATTTTTGTCAATTAGTTGTATGAAATTGAAAGGAGTTTTAAATGAAGCGTACTAATTATTCAGTAAGTTGGGAAGTTGAGGTTGAAGCTGAAAATGAAATTGAAGCAGCTAAAGAAGCTAAAAGACTTATGCAGGATAAAGACTCTGGACTTTTATATTTCCTTGTTCAAAGTTATCAACGTGAATTTACAAAAAGAGTATCGGTTGATCTAAATTTGAATATAACCCACGAAGCAATAAACCTAGAGGAAACTGAATGAAAGACTTTTTAATTAGGTTTACTAGCAATATGGCTGATGTGCCGACTGAAGAATGGATTGGTGGAGATACACCATTACAGGCACTCTCTAATTTAGAGAATGCTTTGCCTGGAATTATTGTAGATATTGAGCAGCCAATCAAAATACTTAAAGCGATTGAGGAGCCAGCAATACAAAGCAGTAAAGGGTAAAAATAAAAGTAATTATCTTGTCAACTACCTATTGTTTATTTACTTAATTAGTGTATAGTGGTTGACAGCACTACTGGGAGGTATGCACATATGTTTAATTCATTAGCAAATGAATCAATTGTTCTGGATGATGAGGAACAACTATTTTTTGATAGCTATATTAAAGCTATATATTTCACTGAGCATGACAAAGTTCCAACATGGGCAAAAAATAGCGTTGAATTAGATTTTGAATCTACTCGACAAGCTGCCATTGATTGCTTATCTGCTTATTCAAAAATGAAAGCTTATCTTAAGCCTGAATCTATAGAGCAAGCTGGATATGATTTTTGGTTAACTCGCAATGGGCATGGCACTGGATTTTGGGATCGTCCTGAAATTTATGGAGATACTTACTCTCAAATGTTCACTGAAATAAGTGAATTTTTTAATGTTCCTGCAACTCCTATTAGTTTTGAATTATTTGATTCTAAAGGATTAAGAACTAATCATTTCTCATAAAAGGAGGTAGTCAGATATGAAACCATTTGAATATAGCAATCAAAAGGAATTGTTCCGCAAGATTGTAAGGCTAGGCCATCTGGAAGATAGATTGATTAACAGATGGAACGAAAGAGATAAGTCTGGAAATCTGTGGCCTGATCAACGTCGCTTTTACCACGGATTTCTTAAGATGGCTAAAAAGATTGCAGAAAAACGTAGCTTTGCAGTCGCTGAATATAATCTCTTATATGGAGGAGAGAAGATGATTCATAGAGATCCTGACAAAGCATTTGAAGATGCTATTCAAAAAGGGCGATTAAATCGAGATAAAGATAGCGATTTATACGCTGGTAACTGGATGTATATGTTCACTAATGAGCATGGTATTGACCAGTTCAAGAACATCATAACTCGTAAATACCTTAAGGAGGTAAAGTAATTATAAAGTATCTCTAGAGATCTCTCACCGTAAGGTGAGAGAGATCTCTAGAGATTTTGTAAGGGCGAAACCGCTCATAAAATAAACGATTAAATTGGAGTTTTAATCATGCTTACTACTGAAATACATCAAGAAGCTATAGAAGCTGCCAAAGAAGCGGCTAATAATTACTACAAAATACATGGTGCATATCCATTTAACTGTGGGTTTTCATCAGTTGTTGCTTCTGTAAAGGGCAATACAAAATTAGGTAAGAGCTTTATTAAACAAGGTTTTGAGAAATATTATGGTGGCGGGTATTACTTGTGGAATCCTAGTGACCATATGACCCAGGATTTAAGTGTTAAAGCAGCAGGGTCAACAGCTTACATAGAAGTAATTAATAAATACTTGCCTGATATAAAACTGTATTCAAACAATCGTCTGGATTAAGGAGTTAATTTAATGAGTGACGTAAACAAGCAGGAAGGAATGCACCCCGAATGGATAAAGTTTTTTAAGGAAGTAAAAGAAGCTGCAGCCGAAACTAAGAATGAGGTGTTTATTTTTAGATGCAGTATTACTACTCCTCTCAAAGCTAGGATACTGACTTGGGATGAATATGAAGATCTTAAAGATATTTACTTAGGGAAGTGGAGTTATTTAGATCAGGTTAAAAACCTAAAAAGTGTAGATATAGGAGACTTTCTTTTTACTGGTTTTTATAACCCAGAAAAATCTCGTCAAGACAAATACTTTTTAAGTGCCTTTTATAAAGAGCTTATGATTTTAAATGAGGTAATGGTCAGAGTAAGTCAAGCGGAAGCATCGAAATATCCTAGCTCTCAAAGAATGATTGACAATTTAATTTTAGCTGTTCAACACATCACAAATAGAGAGAAGGAGGTATATAAAGATGAGAAGCTATAAAAGACGATTCTATATGCGGGAACCAGTTACTAAGGAGCCAATATATTTGGTTGAAGGTGAATTAGGACATCGCCCAGTGCCAACTATCTGGCCAAACGTGAATTCAAGAAATTGCCTGTGTGATATTGATACAAAGTTAAACACATTAAATGCTTTCTACAATAACACACCTAAAGATTTAACTATTGCACTCTCATGTTCTATGTTTGGTTGGGATATTCCATTCGCTAATGAACTGAGCAAGGAGGTCTAAATGACATTAAACAAAGAACAAAGAATTGCTTTGTATAAAAAGTGGATACAAAACAATCAAGGCATGACTTACATGCAGTTTAGAAGAACTGTTTCACCTTATCTTGGTTACGATGACGTAGCCATAGTTAAATGGTCTGGCATGTGGTTAGGCATTGAAACAGATGGATACACTCACTCATAACTAGGAGGTTTATTAATGGGATATTCACATTACTGGAGAATTGAAGAAGATATTACACCAAGTAATTTTAAACGCATTCAGACTAAAGCAGTAGAATTTTCTGCTTTTTCTGATGTACCTGTAGAAATAAATATCAATACTCTGCCAGCCAATATGTCACTGGAGATTAATGGGTTTAATGAAGATGCCAATGAAACATTCTTTTTAACCCCAGGCTCAGTTAGTTTTGATTGTTGTAAGACAGGACAAAAACCTTATGACGAAATTGTGGTTGCTGTATTGAACTATGCAGGACATGGATATTTAACATGGTGGTCTGATGGAAGCGATTTTGATTTGATATCAGGTAGAGTGCTTTATCAACTAGCAGGGGCTGGTTTACCTCCTAGCCTTACTCGTTCTGAAAGGCCGAAAGATCTTAAAACAGTTACAAAAATGGAGGTAGTTAATGATTAAACGAGCCAGATTAACCACAGAAAGCAGCATCGGTAAGGCAGGTATAAACTATTATCATATTGATTTACCTAATAGTCATACAACTGCTGAGTTTTGTTTTAGCACTAACCTACAAGATATGGACGATCAAAAAATTATTGATTCTATTGTGGTTCCTCAAGGTATGAAGGTGAAATATCTGGAAATATCTGCTGAATATAAGACTGTTGACGATGCTTTATCAGTACCGTTTAAAGCTAAACAATCTAATTTAATCAGTGAAATAAAGAAATGAAGATTAAAATAATTGAAGATGTTGAGCATTGTCAGTGTATTTTCTGTGATGAATGGGAAGTTAGTGGTTGTGTGGATGATGATGGTGTGTGTGATATGTGTAATGAGAATGTAGATCAAGAGCCATTAGATTGGACAGGAGGAGTACGATGAGTTGGGACGTAAGCGATAATGAAACTTTAAAAGATTTAATAGAATCTCAAAAGGCTATTAATTCTAGCTTAAAAGATCTTATTGAATTACTTGATGTATTTCCTGATCGGTTAGCGCAAGCATTTAGATTGGAGTTTAAAGGGCTGATTGACCAGGAAAGAAATATGAATACTTTTGAAGAGGACTATGATGAGCTATCAAGTTAGATTAGAACTAAAGTTTGAAGAATATCCTACAGATGAAGATGTCTGGAACTATTTGAAGGCTTTTGCAGAAGATCAGCGTATAGACTTTGAAGTAATTCCACCATTTGAACCACCATTTGATGATCCAAAAGCCAGATCAGGGAGGTACTTTTAATGAGCTATCCTAAAACTGTTTGCCAAGTTACTGAATATAGCCCTGATGAAAAGGGGATTAAGCGGTACATATTTGAAACAGAGGAAGCATATAACCAACATCGTGCTAAACAACCTACTAATGTTTACTTTATTGATGCTGATGCTGACTATTCTGAGCTTGAAGAATTGTTTCAAACAAGAAATATGAAGATGGAGTTCTAAAATGAATAAAGATATTGATGATGAATCTATTATGGAGACTACTCAAGAGCAAATTGCTGAGTTCTTTGCTAACAATAGACCTACATCTCAAATCTTAGAAGAGGAGTTCAAACAAAGGGCAGAAGATCAAAAACATATGTCTGCTAGTGTTCGTCTTAAAGATCTTTTAACTAAAGCTAAAAGCAGAAGTTGGTATGGATTTAAGAAGACAGACTAGGGAACTCCAAGGGCAAGCGGTGATGTCCTCATAGATACTAAACAATCTAGTCTGTCTTACTTGATATTGTTTAGTTTCATTCACCGCACTTAATAACTTTGGGAGGCTATATGAAAAAGAAAGAAGTATTTAAACGAGTAGCAAAGCACTTATTAGCCCAGAATGAGGCTTGTGTAACTCTCTCTGTGCATTGTTGGTACAGGCATCCAAGCAGAGTGGAATTAAAGTGTGCGATTGGATGTTTGATTTCTGATGAATTCTACAGTGAAGAAATTGAAAATAATGCGGTTGATGAGCCTATTGTTAAGGAAGTATTAAAAAAGTCTTTAAATCAACCCATTACATCAGAAGATATAGAGTTGTTAAAAGATCTTCAAGATCTCCATGATTATCTTGATCCAAAGGAGTGGAGAAAAAAGTTAGATGCTTTAGCAATGGCTTGGGTAAAGACAAATTTAATTGATATGGGGATATCTTAAGTTAAAAGGAGCACAACATGAAAAAGAAAGTTGGTTCTGATTATGGATAATTTCAATTATAAAATTGTAACTCCTAATAATTTAGGCTGGTTAGAAAAGAAATTAACAGAAGAGGAACTAAATTATTTATGGTCTTGCGTAGAAAATAAAAAAGAAAATTTTAAGAATCAGTTAGCTGGTAATATTTCTAAAAGCTATAAGCTAACAGATCAAAATAATTGGTTTTGGGAGACTACTCTTCAACCTTTTTGTGAAGCTTATTCAAGAACATTTGTTAATGTAGGAGATAATATTCCCACAAATGAACGGCATTCTTATTTCCTTCAGTCTTTCTGGGTAAACTATCAAAAGCAAACAGAATTTAATCCCTTACATCATCACAGTGGAGTCTATAGCTTTACAATCTGGTTAAAAATTCCTACAGAATTTACTGAGCAAAAGAAACATCCTATTGCTAGTGACTCTAATTCTAAAGCCATTTCTAATTTCGCTTTTCAATATGTAAATATATTAGGAGAAATTCAAAATCATACCTATTCAATGTCTTCTAATTTAGAAGGGATCATGTTGTTTTTCCCTTCAAACTTAAATCACCAAGTGTATCCATTCTATAACTGCAATGAAAAAAGAATCAGCATTGCAGGAAATATAGGATTAGATACTTCTTCAATTTTAAATCAAGGAGAATTTAATGAACAACTTAATTAAAACAATTACTTTATTATTACTGTCAACTACTGTATCATCTGATGAAGTCTATGATCGAGAGACAGGAAAGTATTCTGAAATTAAAGAGGGTACTGTCACAGGTCAGGTTGAAATCTATGATTATGAAACTGCTACTTACAAATACTATGAGGTCACTGATGTTGATAACTCATCAAGTATTCAAGAAGTAGAAGTTATAGATATAAATACTAATGACTATGAAATTTATGAGGTAGAAGAAAATTAACATGCAAGAATATGTAGTGTTAAAAGAACTATGGATAGAATTCTGTAGTAAATATTCTGGTGCTATGTATATAAATAAGATAGCACATACAACTAAGGAGGTAGATAACGATAATATTAGAATAACATTTAATGATAACGAAGGTTATCAAATGTTATATAACTTTTTACAAATAAAAAAACATTAAGGAATAAATAATGAGTAAAACTATTTTAGATTTTCCCACTCGAAAGCCAGACATCTTTCCTGAAGGTTATGGCGATGCTGATTTTAATTTAGATAAAACACCTTTAACTTATTTTGATTCTGAAGGAAATCCACGGTTATCTTCTAAGCATGTCTTGTTTAGAACAGATACAGGGGAAGAGCTAGGTGTACATGGTAAGAACTATACCAAGGATCTACGCCAGCTTTCTTATAAGACTATGATTGATAATCAAAGAGAGGTTATTCGCTCCTCTGGTCTTAATACTACAGACATTAAAGAAACTATCTCTTTAGGTGGTGTCGGAGAGAAATGTTTTGTTCAGCATATCCTACCTAATGAAATGCTTAAAACTCCTGGTGGAGATAACGCTTCTATATCTTTCCTCGGAGTAAGCTCTCTGAACGGCGTGTGGCCTTTAAGTCTTTCAGTAGGGGCTAACCAGTGGGCTTGTCAAAACAACCAGATATTCACTTCTAATGCGTCTATGCTGTATCACAGCAAACACAACCTTCAATTAGATATTGACAGAGGCTATCGGTTAATTGCCGATTCAGTAGAAGTATTTAGTAAAGAGGTAGATCTCTGGCATAACTGGGCTGGTATTCCTGTTACCACAAGGGAAGCATTCATCTTGTTTGCTGAAGCTGCTAACTGTAAGTATGTTGCTGATTATATAAATGAACATGGCAGAGATCAGCTTAGTCCTCAAGCATTGATGTTAGAGAGCAAGGTCTATAACAATACTGCTTTAGTTTATATGTTTGATAAGTGGTTAACCCATTACAGGAATGTATTAGGTGATAACTACTGGGCTGCATATAACACATTAACTGATTGGTCTTCTCATGGTCCTCAATCTAAGCGAGGTAGACAGGTTAAAGGTAATAATATTGCTACTTTAAACCATAAAAGATCAGAAAAAGTACAAGAAGTTGTTGTAAATAACTTTAAATTAGCTGCATAGGAGGAGTTAAATGACACTTACTGACGAAGAAAGAAGATTAAATGCTAAAGAATCTGCTAAAAGATGGAGAGATAGACAAAAGATTTTATCTATTCCAAAACATGTAGAAGAAATGTTTGAAAATGAACGTAAAAAGTACGAAGAAACTTTACCTTTTAAGGTTAAGAAAGGTCAGTTTATAGCAGTTATTTTAGATCATTGGGTAAAAACTAATGGACACTCTTAAAGATAGAGAGTTCATTGAAGAAACTTTTACTAAGGTTATGGCTCACTCACTTATGGTGAGCCTTCCTAGTAAGACTGTTGTTGATACTTTCATAGCTTATGCACTTTCAAGACTTCAACTAACCAATAGTGGAGTAGGTAAAGGCGGCAGAAAGTTAGATGAGCAGTATGTTTATGACTGTATTCCTGTATTTATGGATTGGTTACATGCCCATTCTAAAGAAGATGAAGTCTATGTTAAACGGCATATGGAGAGAGCCTAATGAATAGACTTGAAGAAATGCGTAGACAAGTTAACGACTACCATAAAAAACATCCTGATGTTTGGAAAATGTTTGAAGAATTTACTTTTCAAATGATTAACCAGGGTTATAAAAACTACAGTGTTAACGCTATTTTTGAAAGAATCAGATGGGAGAAAGATGTAGGTGGAGATGGTATTACTCAATTTAAAATTGGTAACAATTATAGAGCCTTCTATTCTCGAAGATTCATGAAAAAATATCCGAAATACGAAGGATTTTTTAGAACTAGAAAACAAGTATCAGAGTATAAAGAGGCTACTCAATTACCTGAAATTAAACCTGAAAGTGTTTGATAGGTACTTGACAGCTACTATATCTCAACAGTATTATTCAATTTATTGAGTTGTTGAGTAACCCGATCTATTCAGATCATTAACCCTTAAATTAAGAGGAAATAAAATATGCCTATTGTAAAAGGTAAATCAATGTGGGCTTCAATAACGGCTCCTAATACAACTTATGAACCTGTTTATTCAATTAACTTAGTTGTTGATGACGATACAGCGCAAGAGTTTTCAGATAATGGCTACACTGTAAAGAATAAAGCAGTTAGCTGGAGCGATGAAGAACTTCCAACGATTGTTATTAAACGCAAAGTTCAAGCCCCTTGGGGTGAAAGAGAAGCTCCTGAGTTGGTAGGTACAACTAGAGGTGCGGATGGTAAATGGGAACCCTTGAATGTCAAAGTAGGCAATGGGTCAGATGTTAATGTCCAGTATAAACAATGGGAGACTGAAAGGGCTGGCAATACTTATAAAGGTCTGGAGCTTATGAAAGTTCAAGTAATTAATCTTGTTCCTTATGAAGCTGATGAAGACTTTGATGCTGCTGAAGAAGAAAACTTTGGAGATGAGCTTTGAATTCTTACTATGAAGTAGGTGGTAAAAAGTTTGATCCTTCTAAATTCAACGATGAAGCGAAGAAATTATTCTTCGCTTTAGTTGAAGCTAAAAATTCAATTAATGTTAAAGAAGAAAAGATTCGTAAACTACAAAGCGATATTTTCTTTGTAAAAGAAGGTGCTAACTTAATTACCACTAAGTTAAATAAACTTATTACTAATGATGCTTTGATTGATGAATCAGTAAAAGATACGGAGGATTCAAATGAGTAATGTAATTCCACCAGTGTATAAAAAACTAACGAAAACAATGTTAACTAAAGGCAACCCAGATTGCTGGAAAGAACTAAAAGCATTTGCTCGTTTGTTTGGTATAGACTTTGAGAAAGGAGAAAAGCAAGAACTGCCTTTATTCTTTGTTGATGGTACTGAAACCGTTATTAGATTTTATAAAGTAACTGGTAGTGGTGGCCGTAAAGACTGCAGATATAGTATTCCAGCAGGAGTATTAAACAAGCAAGCTAAAGAAGGAGATACTATTGCGTTTAGTTTTAAGCGTACTTCTGATGGCAAAGTTATGCTTGTTGCTAACGTAACTACTAACAAGGAGTATAAATATCTCACAGAAGATGAGATTAATTTTGGTTCAGCAATAGCTAGTTAGATTACTTAGGGAGGTAATATGGCTTTTGTAAAACAACACCAGCCCTGCCCATTATGTGATAGTACAAAGGCATGTAGCATTAACGATGATGGTAGTGCTAAATGCTTTAAGTGCGGCAGTTGGATGGATAACTATGATGACCCGCAAAGGGTTACAGAAGGAGGAAAAACTTGGACTCCTGCTAAGAAACCTGTAACTTCACAACCCCCACCAGAAAAGGTAACTAATATAAAAACTCATTCATTTAAAGATAGCGAGTTCGATATTAAAAAATGTACCTTTAATCCGCTAAAGGAAAGGGGCTTAAGTGTAGATACTGCTAAGTTTTATGGGGTAAAAAGCCTTCTGGATTCAGAAGGTAATCCCCTACAGCATTGGTATCCTTACTATAAAGATAATGAAATTGTTTCTTATAAAGTAAGAAAGGTTAAGTCTAAAGATTTTAGATGGGTACACCTTAAGAACGTAGATAATAAAAACTTATTTGGACAACAGCTTTTAAGTAAAGCCAATAGAAGAATTCTTACTATTACAGAAGGTGAATGTGATGCTATGGCAATCTATCAGATGCTTGGTAGCAAGTTCCCTGCATTATCTGTTAATAATGGGATAGGTTGTCTTAATGAAATCAAATCTAAGATAGAGCTTATAGAATCATTTTCAGAAATAAAGATATGTTTTGATAATGAGGATCAAGCTAAAGAGATTGCCAGAAAGGTAGCTGATTTAATTCCAGGGAAAGCACAAATCATTATCCTTCCAGAAGAGTATAAGGATGCAAATGAAATGTTACTTGCTGGTAAAAAGGAGCTATTCGGTAAAGTATTCTGGGCGGCTCAACCTTATACACCTTCAGGAGTTATTAATCTTTCTAATAAAATCAGTAAGCTAAACAATAGAGAACCTAAAAACTCAACGCCTTATCCTTGGGAAGGGCTTAATAAAAAGCTCAGAGGTATCAGGCAAGGAGAGTTAGTAACCTTTACTGGCGGTACAGGATTAGGTAAATCATCTGTTGTTAGAGAACTGGAACACTGGCTCTTAACTCAGACTAAAGACAATATAGGTATTGTGGCTTTAGAGGAAAGTTGGGAGCGTACTGCTGATGGTATTCTATCTATTGAGGCTAATAAACGGCTTTATATAGATGATATACGAGAAGAGTTTGGTGAAGATAATTATCGTGAACTGTCTAATAAAGTTTTAGATGGGGATAATGAAAATAGGTTATGGATTTATTCTCATTTTGGAGCCAGTAATTTTGATGAGATCTTATCTAAAGTTAACTACATGATAGTAGGTTGTGATTGTAAGTGGATTATATTAGATCATTTACAAATGATTGTGGCTGCATCTGATGAGAAGAATGAACGATCTTTAATAGATAAGATTATGACTGAGCTTAGAAAGATTGTTGAAAAGACAGGTGCAGGATTAATCTTAGTCTCTCATTTAAGAAGGCTTGAAGGTAATAAAGGCCATGAAAATGGGGCAGAAGTTAATCTTTCTCATCTTAGAGGTTCTGGAGGTATTGCTCAGATATCAGACTGTGTAATAGCTTTAGAGCGTAATCAACAGGCATCTGATAACAGCGAGGCACAAAGAACTAGGCTTAGAATCCTTAAGTCTAGATACACTGGAGAAGTAGGAGTAGCTGGATATCTGCAATATGATATAGAATCAGGACGTTTAGCAGAGATTGATGATCCAGAAGGAGAAGATTTTCCAACAGAAACTTATACTTCAGAGGATGATAATCCTTATGAAATACCATTTTAGGAGCGGAGGTTATGAAGTCTTATGTCTTTGACATAGAGACAGATGACATCAAAGCCACAAGAATATGGTGCATATCAGTATTAGATACTGAAACAGAAGAACAATTTACTTACGGTCCTTCAGAATTATATGAAGGGCTGAAAATGTTAAAAGAAGCAGATAAGTTAATTGGTCACAATATTCTAGGATTTGATATTCCAGTAATAAGAAAACTTACTGGTGTCGATCTGTCCAATAAAACTATAGTAGATACTTTAGTTCTTTCACGTTTACTTAACCCTATACGCGAAGAAGGGCATAGCCTTGAAGCGTGGGGATTTAAATTAAAACTACCTAAGATTGAGTTTGAAGAGTATTCAGAATTCTCAATGGAGATGTTGGAATACTGTGAAAGGGATGTCTTATTAAACTTTAAGATATATAAACATCTTGGGGAAAAAGAATCTAAAGGATTCTCTAAAGAATCTGTAGCACTTGAACACAATATAGCTAGTCTAGTCACTGATCAAAGAGATCATGGATTTCTCTTTGACTTTAAACATGGCTCTACTTTATTAGTCAGTCTTGATGTAGAACTTGATAAAACAAAAGAAGAAATACAAAAAGACTTTACAGCTAAAAAAGAAGTTATAGAAATCTTTCCTAAATACAATGATAAAAACCAGCTATTAAAAACAGGTAAAACTGCTGAAGGTAAAGGTATCAGGTTAACTGAAGCTGAACTTATGACTATGGCAGAAGAAGGCAAAGTTGTTCGCATTAATATCGAAGAGTTTAATCCTGGTTCTAGGAAACAAATAGGAGTCTATCTTCAAGAGTTGGGCTGGAAACCTAAAGAGTTTACTCCTACAGGTCAACCTAAAGTAGATGAAACAATCCTCTCTAAGATATCTAACATCCCTCAAGCTGACTTACTTGCAAAGTATTTAATGCTTCAAAAGCGTATAGCTATGCTTAAAAGCTGGCTAGATGAATTAGAGCATGATGATCGGGTAAGAGGCTTTGTAAATCATAATGGCACTATTACAGGCAGGATGACCCATAGGAATCCCAACATGGCTCAAGTTCCTAGCACATCTTCTGTTTATGGGAAAGAGTTTAGATCTTGTTGGATAGTTCCTAAAAACTATAACTTAGTAGGAATAGATGCCAGCGGTCTTGAGCTTAGAATGTTAGCTCATTATATGAATGATAAAGGGTATATACATGAAATTATTAACGGAGATATACACACCGCTAACCAAAAACTTGCAGGACTTGAATCAAGAGATCAGGCAAAAACTTTCATATATGCCCTTATATACGGAGCAGGAGATGAAAAGCTTGGAGCAGTGGCTAAAGGAAGTAAAAGAGTTGGAAAAAACCTTAGAGAATCTTTTATCTCTAATCTCCCATCATACAAACATCTTAAAAATAGAATTGAAAGAGAAGCAAGAACAGGAAAGATTAAAGGGTTAGATGGCAGGATGCTCTTTGTTCGTAAAGAGTACAGCGCATTAAATACTTTACTTCAAAGTGCAGGATCTATTGTGATGAAACAAGCTCTTGTAGTGTTTAATGATTTAGTTTCTAACCTAGATGCTAATGTAGTTGCTAATGTACATGATGAATGGCAAGTAGAAGTTCATAAAGATCATGCTGAAGCGGCTGGAGACTTAGGAGTACAGGCAATAATAACTGCAGGAATACAGCTTGAACTTAATTGCCCTTTAGATGGGGAATATAAGATAGGAAATAACTGGAGTGAAACACACTAATGAATACAGTCGTTAAAGATATAAATAAAACTTTAGAGGCTTTATCAATAGGTGACTTAAAACTTTCTGAAGAACTTATAGAACAGTTTGGAGAAGATATTAAACAGTCGCTTAGAGAATGGTCTACACCTAGAGAACATACAGGGTTTTCAATAAGGGTATCTAACATAGGTAAGCCCTTACGAAAGCTATGGTATGAAAAAAGAAATCCTTCAGAGGACCCTCCTTCAGCTTCATTAAGCCTTAAATTTCTTTATGGGCATATTCTAGAGCATCTGGTATTAATGCTTGTAAAGCTTTCAGGCCATACTGTTACAGATCAACAAAAAGAAATAGAAGTTAACGGTATTAAAGGTCATCTGGATTGTAAGATAGATAACAAAGTAGTAGATGTTAAGTCTGCTTCTCGATTTGCCTTTTCTAAGTTTGAGAAAGGGCTATTACCTGAAGATGATCCTTTTGGATACATCATGCAATTATCTACTTATGAACATGCAGAAGGTGCAGAAGGGGGATACTTCTTAGTAATTAATAAAGAAAGCGGAGAACTTTGTACCTATGAACCAGAACAGTTAGATAAACCTGATATACCCAATTTTGTTAACCATGTCCTTACTTCTTTAGATTCTAATAATAGACCTCAGAGATGTTTTCCTACAGTACCTGAAGGTAAGAAAGGTAATATGAGGATCAATAAGAATTGTAATTACTGTGAATTTAAAAAGGATTGCTACCAGGATTCTAATAATGGTAAAGGTCTTAGAGTATTTAATTATTCTAAAGGTCCACTATTTCTTGAAACGGTTGTATCAGAACCTAGAGTAGAAGAAATATATGAATGGTAAAAAGTCTAGAGATTTAAATAAATTAGCAAATAAGCTTTTAAAAGATTGGATTATTAGAAATACAGGAAGTTCTGAAGATTTTGATGATTCTCAATTAGAAAGATTTTTGCCTCAAGATACTCACTTTACTGATGATGTGAGTATGAAAAATAATTTTTATACTAAAAAATGGACGGTGAGAAAATTAAAGAAGATTCTAAAAAAACAGGGAAACATTCCAGAAAACCTAACCATAGAGGACATGCTCCAAATATAAAATCAGGTTATAGAAAGAAAAGAATAACTAGACCTCAACTTAAAAAGTCTCCAGTTGAAGGTTACGATTCTAATTGGGAGTATTTATTACATACTTCTATATTAAAAGATTGGGCTATTCATACTGAAACTATTGAATATACAGTAGAGCATACTTATCACCCTGATTTCATAAGATTCTTAGATGGTAGGAAAATCTTTTTAGAGGCTAAAGGAAGATTTTGGGATCATTCTGAGTACAGTAAATATACTTGGATAAAAAAGAAACTTCCTGAAGATACAGAATTAGTATTTCTTTTTGCAGAGCCTACTGCTCCTATGCCTCAAGCTAAAAGAAGAAAGGATGGTACGAAACGTACCCATTCAGAATGGGCTGAAGCTAATGGTTTTAGATGGTATAGCTCCCATAGCATACCTAAAGATTGGATTGATGTTGAATCTGAAGTTGAAGAAGACCCTGAATATGTGTTGGAGGTGGAATGAAAAGATTAAATGATGTTACTGAAGAAGAATGGGAAGAAGCTTATAGAAAAGAGCATGATAGGAAAAAGAACCAATGGGTTAATAATCCTGGTGTATCAGATGGATCAACAGCTAAGTATTATGAACTACCTGACCATGCTGAAGAGCTTCAAGACCTTATCTCATATAAGAATATGAATGCCCAGATAGGGGAAATCTTTCGTAGTTGTTACAGATATGGACAAGTTTCTCATAGCGATAGGATGAGGGATATAAATAAGATTATCTTTTATGCTGAAGCTGAGAAAAAGAAATTATCCAGAGAGAGAAACAGATGAATAAACCAAGAATTAAACAGAGTTTTATATTCAAAGGAAAGGTTGGGCGTGTCTATGATGGGGACACTTTGTATGCAACCCTGCAGTTAGGCTTTGATATATTCAAATACTCTTCTATAAGGGTGAGTGGTATCGATACCCCTGAACTCAGGGGAAGTAGTCCTGCTGAAAAGGTATTAGCTAGGGCTGCTAGAGATAGAATGAAAGAACTTTGTGGTAAAGAAGTTTGGGTAGAGAGTCTTAATGGTGGAGAAGAAGATAAATATGGCAGGGTACTTGCCAGTATCTACCAGCTAGACGGTACGAACATCGCTGATGTCTTGATAGCAGAAGGACATGCGGTGAAATATAGAGGTAAAAAGAAAACACACAAGTGGGTTTAAACAGGAGAAACTAAAATGGGATTGATTGATTGGGTTAAAAACTTAGTAGCTAAATTCTGGGCTGGCTTAGAAAGGTTTGTTGCTGATGAAGCAAAGTATCTTGCTGAACAGAAAGCTAAAGCAGCAGTAAAAGAAAAGGTTGAAGAGAAAGTAGAAGTTGCTAAAGAAACTATCTCTGAAACTGTCTCTGAAGTTGTTGAAGAAGTTAAAGAGAAAGCTGAAGACAAAGTAAAATCTGTCAAGAAAAGGGCTAGGACAAGGTTAGGTAGGTATATTGCTGACGATCCTACTACACCTAAGAATGAAGCTTACGAAGACAATCAAGATAAATAGTTAAATGAGGTTAAAGGTTAGGTGGGTAACTAATACCTTAACTCCAGCAGAATGTGCTTATATTATTACAGAATGTGTTCCATTCCTTGAAAAGGGAAATTTTGCAAAGCCTAAAAATTTTTTTTCATTAGGCAATATATTTCCTTCACTGGTTAGGAACAGCAAGGTAAGTTGGGTTTATCCAGAATCCAACTTATCTTTTCTAATGCAGAAAGTTATAAATATTTTACTGCAGGAAATAGAAGAATATTTTTATATTCCTTGTAAAACTATTGAGAACATTCAATTTACTCAATATGAATTTCTTAATCATTACAGCTATCACATGGATTCTGGTCCAGAAGAAATACCTGCTAAAAGGCTTTTGAGTGCTACTGTAGAATTAACTAACCCTAGTGAATACTGGGGAGGCCAGTTGAAAATTAAAATAGGGAACGAGGTTATGAATGCCCCTAAAGAACAAGGAAACTTAACTATTTTCCCTTCTTGTCTTCAACATAAAGTAACCCCAGTCTTTAAAGGAACCAGGTATTCTTTAGTTATATGGGTACATCTTTAGGAATTAGGTAATATATAAGCTACATTATCTTGAATAACTATATCTCCTTTTATAGAGATACAAGTAGCTTCTACGCCAAAATTCTTTTCTATATGAGCCTTAATAGAAAGACACTCAGCTATTTGTTGATCCCCTTCAAATACTTTAAAAACATACCAGTTTAATTGGGCTATAAGATACAAAGTAGTAGTCATAAAAAAGCCAACCTAACACCTATTAAATAGGGAGGTACTTAGTTTAGATCGGTGCTAAGTTGGCTTCAAGGAGGTAACTCTGGTCAACAAAGGAAACCAGAGCGTTAAGTATTGTATCACAAATATTAGCTATGCTATACTTTCTTTTGCTAAACGCGAATTTATCACTTCTGTGCTAAATTTACTAAAGAACCCTAGTATTGTAACCCTTTACTGGGGTTTTTTATGCTTCCTATTTACTCAGGTAGACTTCTTTCTTCTGGATCTAGTTCACAATCCACATGGTCATTAGTTGTTTTAAGTTTAAATGCTCCATCTACGAAGGGAATCCCTGATGGTAGGGTTACGCTGTACTCCCTTTCACCACATAGGGGGACAGATGAACAAGATGAAAGAAATAAAACAAATAATAAAAGAAGTATTTTCATAAGATTACTCTATTAAAAGTGTATTTTGATTAACCATCCTTGGAAGACAATAAGCTGTTAAATTTTTATTTCTTGTGTATCTTCTATTCCTTGGCCCCATTCTACCTTCTTCAATAGCCAGAGCAAATTCATTACAACGATAGACATTTCTAAATAACATACGGTCGTCTGAGACTACCTCTCCATTGACTATAACAACTAAAAGAAAGACTAATATCATTCAATCTGGACTATTCTCCACTATCCAAACAAACGCCCATACAAATGCCATAAAGACTACCCAAGCAAAAACTACTGTACCTGCGAGGTTTAAATTTTTTCTTATTGCTTTTCTTTTAAGTTTTATCCTTGCAACTTCTTTTTCATGGGCTAACCTGCTCTCCTCCATGCGATTCTTAACGCTGGTATACAGATCCCCTTGGCCTTGTATCAGGCAGATGTCTTTAAACTGCCTATCAAAATTCTCTAATTGCCGCTTTGCAGACTCCATAGCAAGGGCTTCTTTATACGACATAGCACCAGCTTTAGAACGCTCTACATCCCTGTATTTTTCAGAGGCTTCGCCCCATTTACCCACTAAAGATTGAAGAGAACTAGCATGACCTGCTGACTCTTTAAGTGTGCTTAACCCATCATTAAGAACTTTAAGGGCTGAAAGTACAGCGGCAACTTCACCAATCACAGCCTATGCTAGAGCTTCAAGCCTTTGACAAAGCCTCTCTGCCCTATCTCCTACTTGAGTATGCCAGCGACTGTCACGGGCTTCTGCTCCTGCTGTAGCCCAATCGTGTTCTTTTAAAGCAGAAAGGTGTTTAGAGAATCTACTATATCTAGGTCTACCCAGGTTAAACATCATATTGACACAAACTTCCTGTACTTCATCAGGAAATTCATCCCAAGTATCTCCACCAAATAAAACCTTACACTCTACAATAGATATATCTAAATCTTTTTGAAATACTTCCCATATCCTTTCATCATCTACAGGTGTACCCATAGGCATACCATATTCAGGATCTCCTTCTAGTATTGCATGGCCTATGCCAAAAGTAGGTACATCTTCAGAGCATAGATAACACTCATGCTTAATGCCTTCGTCTATCTTTAATTGTTCAAATACATTTTCTCTGGATTGTGGGTTCATTGGACATTAACCTTCGCTGTACCATCGTCTACATATGTGGGTATTAGTTCTTTAACTTCTGTTATTGATTTATCGCCTATACTAAAGCCTACTTGATTATTGTGTGTATCCATTTCTATACCTAGTACACCTTCTCCTGTAGGTATACCAAGTAGATAGTCTCTGGTATTAATAATTTTAAGAGCAACATTTGGGTTTTTAGTTTGTGCTGCAGCCCATCCAAGAAGAATATGCCTAGCTGCATCTCCTCTACCCCCATCTTGAGTATGGCTACCAAAAGTTTCACCAAAAGCAGTAGCTTCTCTTAAATGTTCTTCGCTAAATCCTAGCTTTTTAGCTATTGCCATTTGTTTTTTATCGCTTATAGCAGCAACACTCTGGGCTTTTTTTGCAAGATCCTTTAAGAATCCTCCTCTTTCAAACCCTAATCTTTGCATAGGGGTAGAAGCCCTGCCTCCTCCTGCAAGACCTAATCGTTTAATAGGATCTTCTTCATCCCTAAAAGGAATACCTGCTTGGAGGTTGTATGGAAGTCCAGTCATCCTATCTATTCTTTCATCAGGCTCTGGTGCTGCGTTAGGTACATCTACTTCGCCACCTTTGGCTTTATCTATACGCTGTTTATTTACAATACTTAAAACCTGAGGATCATATATTGTATATTCTAATTTTCCACCTACTTGTTTAACTTCAGATTCGGTAGCATCTTTTAAAGATGCTTTAATTCCATATTTTGAAAAAAGCTCATCAGCATCTTTATTTGATTCTTTAATTAGCTGTCTCCAAAATTTTGGTTTATCTAGATCTAATTTAGATCTATCTATATTTTCTTGCTCAATTAACTTATTAATTTTATTTTGGATACTGCTATTCTGATCGTTAAAGTTTTTTCTAGCTAATAGTATTTCATTCTCTGTCAACTCTGCATTTACTTCATATAAAGTAGGTACTCCCTCTTTTTTACGATCTAAAGCTGCATCTACATAATCTTTACCATATAGATTCTTTATTTCTCTAGGCGTTAAAGTTCCATAATTTTTAGCTATTTTTTTATCAGGAGTAAATGAAAACCCCTTTCCAAAAGCTGTTTCTTGTGCGTACTTAGGATCAAAAGAATCAAAATCTTTAACTGTCCCATGAAAAAGTTTTACGCCTTTTCCTGCTAATTTAGTAGCCCCTTTAACAATAGCCCCAAAAGCATAAGATTCTCTAGCTATTCCACCTTTGGCTTTATTTAATCTTGTACCCTTTTTATATGCACCTTCAGCAAAAGCTCTAGCTTCTTCTGCATTTTTAAATTCAATATACTCACCTGTTTTAAGAGCATATCTAATAGCTTCATCATCAGAAAGTTGTGTAAGTTTTCCTGGCTCTCTTTCTACAATAGTAGGATAAACAATCTCTTTACCATCTACTTCAGCAGAAGCCATCATATGTGTAGAAGGTCTACCCTTTTCAAGTTCTATAGTTAATTCAGGATTAAAAATACGTTGGACGAAGTTTAAATGTGCATTATCTTTTAAGTGTTGAGATACTTCTTCTTCTTCAATCTCTCCACCTTCAGCCCTGTTTAATCTGATAGGTTCTACTTCTTTTGCTGCACCTATTGATTCTAATATAGCTTCATTTACATCTTTAGAACCTTCTTTTAAAAAGTCTTTATAATCTTCTTTAAATTCTGGAGCTATAAGACCTAATGCACCGTATAAGGGAAGCTTTTCTCCCATTATTCTAACTATGTCACCACGTTTCATTATTTTGTAAACATCGTTACCAACAGGGCCAAGTCCTGCGGATATACCTGCAATAGGATCTTGATATACTTCTGAAGCTTCTTTTGCCTTAGTCATTAAATCAAAAACAATGCCACTACCTCCCCAACGATAAACAGCATCTGTATAAATTTCTAAAGGAGATTTATTTTCTTCTGACTCTCCTCTAGATCTAGCCCAGTTAGTCCATCTAGCCATCTCAGTCATAATTAAACCACCAGCTAAAACTTTAGGTACGTTCTGTCTAGGGTTTCTAATCATAGCTTTACCAGCATTTTTAAGCACAGTATTAGAAAATGCTAACGGGTAGCCTAAGAACTGAAATAAAATTGCTGATTTAGGATCACCTGTCCAAAAAGGTTTTAGTCCACTTTCACCTGTTGGATTTAAAATAACTTCATTAGTGTATCTAGCTGCTCCTCTTTTAATATTTTTATAGAAGTCATCTTCTATAGAAGCACCTGAATCTATCCATTTAAGACCCTGGTTAATGTCTACACCTAGCTCATTAAGTTGGTCTTTCATATCTCTAATTCTGCTAGAGTCAGGCTGTCCTTTTAATTTATTGATTTGATTTAAATTTTTAGAAATTAAATCTTTACCTGTTTTATAAGAAGCAAGCTGTACAAACCTTGTCCATTGATCTAGAAAAGTTAATCTAAAGAAAACATTATTAACTTTCTGAACAGTTTGATTTCTAATCATTGAGCCTGAAAGTCTTTCAACAGTATCTAACATGATAGGATCTAGAGCCATCCCAAACTCTTGCAGTTCTCTCCAAGCTTCATTTTGAGTTAAGCCTTTTTTATTAACTAAGACTTCTAAAGATCTATCTTGTATGGTTTTTCTAGCATCTCCTAATGCAGATACTAAACCTTTAATAGTAGATGTAGGGCCAGCTTTAGCTACGTTAATAAATATCTCAGTTAAACTGGATATAGTAGCTAACGGAAGATAAGCCATTCTATTAATAGTTGCGTAAATATCTAAAGCTAAACTTGGTACACCTTCAAATCTATTAAGGTTTTCTCCAGTTGAATAATTGTAAAGCTTTATAAGATTATTTTTATCTCTAAGCGTTAAAGATTTACCTGCCTCACGCATTTGAGTGTCAATGCCGTTAACATAAAAACTAATAAATTCATCTACATTATTAACACCTAAAACTTTTCTTTTAGCTATTGCTTTTGAAGATTGAGCAATATATTGCAACATAACAGAATTTAAATCAGTGTCTAAATATTCACTAAAGTCTGAGTTCTTTATGTTTTTAAATACACGATTATAAAAAAAACCTGCGCCACCCCCTCCACCTTGGTCTATTTGGTTTTCTTTATTTAACATAGTTTCAACAATTTCTTGTGCTTCTGAAATGTTTTTAGCTTCTCCAGCCCTTACAAGACGTTGGGCAAAATCCTTCTTATTATTCTCTATTGCTTTTCTATCCCAAAGCCTTGGAACATAGTCTTTTTCTATTTTATTTTTAATGACTCCTGCTTCAAATAAATCATCTCCCATCTTATCTAAGACGTTTCTTATTTGAGTATAGGAACTCATCATAGTTTTAGAATCTGAAATATCTATAGTTGAATCAGATAAAGCTTCGTATAAAACTCTATTAACCCCTTTTTCAAGTTTACCTGCCATAGTATCTTGGATAGGATGTAATGCTATTTTAAAAGGATTGTAATAATTTCCTTGAATTTCTTTAAAAGTTTCAGAAAAGTCTGGAGAGTCGTACTTTCTTGTTCCAGTTAAAGATCTTTGAGTATCAAATCTAAATTTAGGTTGTAAACTTCTAGATATACTAGAGTGTTTATTAAAAGGATTTAAAAGAGTAGCAGGTTTAAATATAATTTGTGCGCCAAATCTATTACCATAACGATGAAGATTAAATTTTAAAGCACTGTTTATAGTTTCTTGAGGTTGATCTTTTAGTTCGTTAAATGTTCCTCTAAGAATATCATTAAGTTCTTCATCTGTTTTAGAACCGCCTCCTCCAATTTCTTTATTAATTTTTATAACAGTAGGACTTGGATAAATACGAGGATCGCTCATTTCCAACATAGCAATTTGATTAATACGATCTTCGTATTCTTTTTTAGTTTCTAAATTAGTTATGTCTTCAATATCTAAATTTCTTCTTAGAAACTCTGTATGCGCTCTTTCGTGTAATTCTACAAACCTAACCCAATCATCAGGCTCTTTAAGATATTTATCTGCAAATTCTTTAGGTAACGGACTTGAAGATAAGCTACCATCAGGATTTTTTCTTGGGGTTTCCCAAACTTTATCTTTAAATTGAGATCTAAGTAAATCTTCATCTAAATAAATAATGTCGTCTTTTCTACTATAAAAAGCTGCTACAGGAGGAGCCTCGCCTGTATTATCCCAACCCGCTTCTGATTTTCTATGCTTACCTTTTTTAATAGGGGCAGGATTTTCTCTTATTGTCCTGTTAATAGCTCGAATATTGTTCTCATCTAAAACAGATTTTTCATCTAAAGATGACCCAAACTTTAAAGGTGAAGTATCTCTTTGCTGATCTCTAACAAAGTCTAATGGCCTATTTATACCGCTTTGTTGATCTCTTAACTTAAGTTCTCTCTCAGCTTCAAGATAAGTATTTCTTAATTTATCTATGTCATCAGCATTTATATCAGTATCTTTATCAGCAATAGCTACAGTTTCATCAACTGAAGTTTTAACTTCTAACTCATCTGCTTCTATCTTAGTTAAAACATTTATATCTGTATTTTTTCTAAGAGCATTAACAACTTTATGTGCTCCTCCAGCAATACCAAAACCTAAACCTGTTCCAAATGCTGTAGTTGCAAGAACTTGAGGGGCAGAAATATTTTCAATTCTATCTATTTCTACATCTCTTGATTGTCTAATGTAGTCCTCAGAACCAGACCAAGCTCCACCTGCTCCAGCACCTCTTAAAGCAGTTTGAAGAGCAGTTTTACCTGCAACTGCTCCTAAAGTTACATAAGTTTCAGGAGAGGTAAAAATATCTATAGCATAATCTTTAGCAGCAGTTAGCCCTTCTCCAAAACCTTTTATTTCAGTTTTATTTTCCCAAGTGTCTACAAGCCAGTTATAAGCTTCTTTAACTTCTTTAGGGGCATTTTGAATTGCTAATCTTCTTGCTGCTAATGTAGCTAATGAGCCATATTCATCTCGCATTGTTTCAGCAGGATTGCCTAAATATTCATCAGGACGTTCCTGTATTCCTAATAATTTAGATCCAGGAATATATTCTTTATTTAAATACCTATGCAATATCCCCATTTTAGATTTTACTTCGGGACTAGCATTAAACTCCCCTACGCTAAACTTTTCACCAAGTCTAGCAATAGGAACTTTATTAGGATAATCTTCTAAGTTAGCTGTAAAATTATAAGGCATTTACAAAGTTCCTACTTTTCCTCAGGTAAGAAAAAATTCATTCTAGATTGTTTAATAAATTGAGAAGGTCCAGGGATTTTTCCACTTAATAAACTTTGAGTTGCAGGATTAACAATATTTAAAATATTGTTTACTTTTTGTTTTTCTATAGCAATTTTAGAAAGTTTCTCTTTTTCATTAGATTTTTCTAAAGTTTCTATCCTGTCCATAGCTACAAGTAATTCTTGTTGTTTAGCAATTAAATAGTCTTTAAGCGGTCCTTCCTCAATATCATTAATTGTACTATTGCTACCTTTATATTCTCCACGTTTTATTTTTCTTGGAGAAATAGAAACTTTTCCATTATTAAAAGTTAAGGTTTGAGCCGTCCCACCTAAATAAATTGCTGCTGAATCTTGTATATTTTCTGAAATATTATTATCTTTATTTTCTTCATTTAGGTCATTTTTAGTAGAAGAAGGATCTGGCATATCTTGCTTAGTCATCCATTGCAAAACTGTATAATTTTCAGCTTTACCTGTTTCAGGATTTATACCAGGAACAGTCATTTGTAAAATAGACGCACTACCTCCTAACTTAGTAATTCTTGCTTGAAGTTCGTTAATGCTTTGAATATCCTCTGCATCGTAATAAGCAACATTATCTTGCTTTTCATTAAGACTAAAAGCATTATTATTTATTTCAAAAAATTTAGAGTTATAAAGACGATCTCTAAGTTCATCATCAGTAATAATATTTGCATTCTTTTTAATGGTAGGATCTGTTGATGGAAGAGCATCAAACTGTAACTGTCGATTACTTCTTAATAAATCTATAGCAAGTATTAATTTTCCTGCATCTACATTCTCTGTAGACCTTCCTTTAAATGTACTACCTGCTGCAATTTTACCTTGCTCTCCTTCAGCATAAGCATCTATTAATAATAACTGTCCTGCAATTTTAAACTGATCTGTTTCATTAAAACCTAAAGCATCTAAATCGTAATTACTTTCTAACTGTCTTTTTATAATTTGTAGATTAGCACCCATATTTAAAGTGACTGCTTTATAAGCTTCTGAATCAGATTTAGGAGGTGAAGGAAGGTTATTTATATAGGCTTCAACACTTTTATGATCTTCAAATGTTTCTAAAGTTCCCCAAATGGAAACAAGCTGGTCGTAACCTTCTGCATCTTTTCCTTCAGCAAGATTGGCTCTTGTGGGAGAAAAAATAATTCTTTGATTAGCTTGAGAAGTTGCATCTATTGTACTAATAGTTCTTCCAGCAATAATACTTCTATCAGAATCTAAAAAATAAGTAGAACTTTTATTAACAGTAAGACCTGTTAAAGGATCAGTAGTAGTTTCAGTTTGTTTTATAGGAGCGTATCGAGAATTTACAAACTGTCTTGAACGCTCATTTTCTTCTTTAGTCCCGTCTGTATATGGGACTGTTTCCATATAAAAAGAGTCATCTGCTCTTCTATAAAGATTTTTATAAACAGTTGCTTGAACTGTCTCAATATTTCCATTAGGCATAGTAACTGTAAAACTTTCAGTATCTTTTATAGTCTCAATTCTTTTGCCGATTCTTTTATAGTCAGCAACTTTAATTCTTTCTTTAATTTTCTTAACTGCATCTTCTGTGCTTAACCCTGAATTTCTTGCATCATAGTAAGATTGAAGATCTGCATTACTTTGTTTAATTTCATCTAAACTTTCTTGGACTCTTTGTTCAGGAGTATTGTTTGGTGTATCTCCCAGTTTTCCTTTAAGAAAATTAAAAGCTCCACCAATTAAATTTTTACTATAAGGGTTTACTTTTTTCCACTGAGATATAGCTGTTTCATAATCAAAATCTTTTATTTGACCAGCCCAAGTATTTCTCGCGTCTAATCTAGTCTTTGCTAATTCTTTATATAGTCCAGTATTACTATCTGTACCAAATAAAATCTCGCTTACGTCTTGTTCAGAAAGATATGAAAGATCTGGAACCTTTTGTTTTAAAAGTTCTGGAGTTAGCTGGTCTTGAACTAACTTCATTTCATAGTCCATAGGACTTAAATTAGAGTTTGCAAGCTCAGTTTCATACTTTTCTCTTTGAGCTTGCATTTTTTGATTTCGTTTTAATAATCGAGAAGCAGTTAAATTAGCCTCGCTAGTAGCCCAGTTGTTATATCGTTCTCCAACTGCATTATCTAAAAACTTAAGCGCACCCCCTATGAGCAATGCTTTTTGTTGACGCTTTTGATCTTTTTTAAGATCTCTTCTTAATTGCGCTCTTCTAGATCCTGCTTGAGATAACAGACTTTCGCCTAATTTATCTATACCTGTAGTTTCTACCATTATGCTGTCCTCTCAAGTAAACTAGGTTTTGCTAGTAAACTTCTTCCTTCAGGCAACTCATCAAGAGCTTTAATAATGTTTTCACTTAAAGCTCCTTTGGGTATTCCTTCTTCTTTTGTATATCCTTTTAAATCTTCCAAAGCAGAATTATCTATATAGCTTTGCATTTCTTCAGATACATCATCTTCATCTTCTTCGTGATAAATAATTGGATCAATTAAAGCTCGTTCACCTAACGCTAATAATATGTAAGCAGTAGGTTCTATTAATAAAAGCATTAAATCAGGAGTCCATAATCCATCTGTAAAACCTTTAAACAATGTAAAACGAACAATATCCATAATAGGTATTTCATCTTCCATTGCATCTAAAATAACAGGGTAAAGATCTTCATTAGTGAACTCTGAAAAGATATATTCAGAAGCTTCTATAACAGAACTAAATCTTGTAGGTCTTTCCCAAGGCATAGGATTTTCAGGATCAGTTAATAATCCTTCACCTGGAACAGGTCTATCCATTCTACTGTGATAAGAAATAAGATCTTTATCTTTCATTTATCTATACCTTTGCCATATCGGGAGAATAAACTCCATATAGCTGCATCATTTCAGTCATTGAAGGCACACCAAACATATTACTAGCCATTGCTGGAGTAGTATCAGATGCGTATTGACTAGGTATAAATGGAGGCATTCCACTATGATAATCTTGTAGTCCTCCTCCTCTTGTACCGTAATCTATTTCTTCAGGAGAAGAAAACTGAGCTATTGCACCTTGAATATTGCTTGCAGCAGTAAGAAACCCTACTTCTTTTGGCTTAAATTGCTCTCCAGTTTTACGAAGACCTGTTCTAAGAAATCCTTCTTTATCTAAAAACTCTTTTTGGAACCAGTTCTTCTCAGCGTCAGCATTCGCAACTAATCCTTTGTGAGTTAAATTATCTATAGTCATGTCTTTTTTCAAATTTGCTTGAACTTGAGCTTTTGTATCTTGCAGTAATTTGTCTGCAGAAAAGTCCATTGTGCTTTTCGTTTGTTTATTTAAAGTTTCTAAAGGGGTATCTAGTTGATAAGTTCTTACATCTTTTGGATCAAGACGAGGATCTTTTAAAAAATCAGGAATATCTGAAAAATCAGTTTGCTGTATCGGATTACGATAAGTTCCTGGTCCTACTTCTGGATAAGCTTTTGAAATATTTTCATAAGCTAAAGCCTGTCCTTGTTCAGTTCCAATATCTAATGAAATAGCATCTTGTATATTTTTTTGACTTTCTGCTGCACTAATAGCAGAAGGCGTAGGAACTCCTGAAACAAGATCTACATTTAAACTAAATGCTCCTTCTCTAGGATTAATAAAACCATCTTTATCTAAAAAGTTTTCAAGTGTAGGATTTATCCGTTTAAGATCATTTTGTGTAATACCTAAACGATTAGATAAATCTTTAAGACTTGTTCTTTCAGTAATCTCCATTGTACCTTTATCAAAGGCTTCTTTAAGACCTCCTACTGATTCTTGAAAACCTCCTCTAGTCCTAGACCAAGCAGAATCTGTACCAAAGAAATTTTGAGCTGCTCCATCTATAGGTATTCCAAGTTTATTTAAAGCGGTTTTACCAAACTCTTTAATACCATCTGTAATACTTCCAAAACCTGCTCTTGCTTTAGAAACAAACTGTTGAGTTTTATTTAATATATTGCCTACACCTTGTACTGCTTTTGCAAGTCCTGTTGCATTAGCTCCACCTACAGCAGCTAACTTAGCTCCAAGTTTTCCTAACCCTTTGGTAAGTAAATTACCTATACCTCCAGGAAATAAGAACATCATTGCCATCTGCCCTACAAAGCCTATCTTTCCCATAAATTTGCCAAAAGCTTTAAAGGCTTTCTTTATGCCTCTAGCAATTTTCTTAAAGACCTTTTTAATGCCTTTAAATATTTTTTTAAAAATTCCCATCTTTAAAACCTTTAGTATTTATTAAATTAATTTAACCTCGGCCTCGTTGAGCTTCAGAACCCATACCGCCTAATTGACTAAATAGTCCAGCAATTTTATTAAATGTAGACTGAACATTATGAACACTATGTTCAGCTTCATTAGCAAGCGCAGTAGCATACAAAGTAGTTTTACGTTGCTGCTCACTTTCATATTGTTGCCTGTAGTAAGTAGCTTCATCTCTTAATTGTTGCCATAAGAAAGCTTGTTCTTGCTGACTTAATTGAAATAACTGTTGAGCTTGTAACTGATTAGCTGCATTTTGTGCCGCAGTTTCTGCCATATTAGTTTGCCTACGCCAATTAACATTAGACTGTTCTACGGCTTGGGAATTTTGTTGATTCCACTGATCTCTTTGAAAATCAATCTGTGTATTAAATTGATCTATTTGAGCATTAAGTTGAGCTTCAAGTTTTTCAGCTTCTAATTCATTTCCTGCTTCTATAGCAGCTAAACGATTAGTCTCAGAAGCATTAAATTGTTGCATAGCATTTTCTTGAGCAGCATTTTGAAGCTCTAACTGCTGACCTAAACTAGCCATAAATTGATTAGTTTGATTCTGACTCGTAGCATTAAATTGACTAGCTGCATTTTCAGCAGTAGTAGCAGTAAGCATTCTTTGCTGCCTTTGCTGTGCATCTAACATATAAGCTTGCTGTTCAATACTTAACTCACTCATATCTTTCTGCAAGAAGTTCCTGGCATTTTCAATACTAACTTTAGTTAATGAATCTGCTTCTTGTAAATCCATAGAAGCAAGAGCAGTAGCATCCTGCATAATTGTTTGTTGGCGATTACTTAAATCTTGAAGAGTCGCAGTTTGCATGAACTTGCTATTTGCTAACTCTATCTGTTGCTCTGTACTAAATTTAGCTAAATCCATATTGGCAACAGTAGAAGCATTCTGCATAGCTCTTTGCTGATCAACATTTAACTGAGCCAAGCCCATCTGTTGAGCAAGATTTGCACTAATTTTATTAACTTCTAGATTTTTATTTAAATTAGCTAATTCAGTTTGTTGAGCCGCAGTCATATTTTCAGACTCAGCCTGATTCTTAGCCGTTAAGAAGGCTAATCTCATTTGCTGGTCATTAGATAGGTTAGCTAATTCCATTTGTTGAACAAATTCACTGTTCTTTTGCATGAAATTAGCAGCTACCTGCATCTCTGCTAATCTTTCCTGATTAGCTGCAGTTTGGTTAGCACCTAATCTTTCTGCTTCAACCTGTAAATTAGCAAGCTCTATTTGCTGATCATTACCTAGATTAGCCATTGCTGCTTGCTGTTCATTCTGAAGACTTTGCAACCTAACCTGTTGTCTTTCCTGTGACTCAGTTAAAGCAGTTTGTTGAGCTATTTCACCTTGGGTTAAATTAATTTGTTGGGCTAATTGAGCAGATTGAGTTGCTGCAGTTTGCCTATTTGCAACATTAGTTAACCTTAACTGCATCTCTTGGGATGCCTGTTGTAAATTAGCCTGTTGTTGGTTAGATAAGTTTTGATTAGCCCTTTGTTGTAGGGCTGCTGCATTACTTTGAGCAATAGGTAATGATGTTTGAATAATGGCATTAAACAAAGCATCCCTACCTACTGTAGAAACACCTAGCCCTCTAGCACTTAATCGAGATTCTACTAACTGTACTGCTGGCCTAGCCCAAGTAGGCGTAGTTCCTTCATCTATACCTGCTAATAAATTTTCTAACTGAACAGATACAAGGGCTTCTTGAGGTAACGCTGCAATAGCGGCTTGTACTTCAACAGGCTGTGTATCTACTTGAGCAGTTATTTGTGCGGGGTTATCTAGAATAACTTCTGATATTTCAGTAGGTATTTCACCTACTTCTTCTAAGAGAGAAACTGCAGCACCTCTAGCTGCTTCACCTTTTAATTCTCTTCTTTCTGCTGCTTCATAACCTACAGAGCCTTGAATAATAGCTTCTGTACCTGAAGCAGCGGTTTCATCTGTTATTGCTTGTCTTTGTTGTTTTTCTGCATCAGGAGTAGCAGCTAAGACAACAGTTTCTCCAGTAACAGGATCTACCTGAGATCTTAGGTCTTCAGTAAATAGAAATCTGTCAGCTAATGCTGCTTCTTCAGCTGCTAAATCTCTAGTCGCTGCAGTAGTTTGAGTTACTTCTGCCGCTGCTGCTGAAGCTAATTGATTAAAATCACTTTCAGCAATTTTAGTATTATCAAATTCTAAGTTATAACCTTTAGATACCCCTTCTGCCTGATGATATTGGAAGACATTATCATAGCCCCCATCCACCATTGCTTGTCTGGCTTCAGGATACTTATCAAAATAATTAGCTTCAGCTTGATTATAAGCTTCCATAACTGCAGGGGAAGAAACAATTTGTCTTACAGCCCGTTTAAAAGTTCCTGTATCAGCAGTTAAATCTGTAGTATCAATATCTTGCTTACCTACATCTTCTATAGCGTCTAAAGTTCTATCAGTAAGTTGAGTACCTAATTGAGGAGTAGTAGCAACTCTAAAAGCTTCAGGTTCTTCTACTCTATATTGACTTCTTGCGTCTTCATCATAGACTCTATCAAGAACCCTTTTAGCAGGATCTCCTACAGAAGGAGGGACATCTCTATCTATAAATGTGCCGTAGTTAGTTACATACGGATAAAGGCGTGGTCCTTTTTCACCTGCAGAAACACCATTAGATAATTCTTCAGGAGTAAAGGCTGAATAATAATCATATCTTTCAGAAGGAGATTGACTATCCCACCAATCCTTACCTAGTTTCCAGTTTTGATAAGCTATATTATATAGCTGTTGTCCTTGTGCTCCTGGTCGATAATCTGAAGATAAAGGTTCTGGTTGAAATTCTTCATATTTAAGATTAACAAAATTTCTTAATATATCTTCTCTTTCTTCTTCTGGAGGAATATCCCCACGAAAATATTGTGGAGGTTCTCCATCTTCTTCTTCTTCTGGACGAGGTTTAAGACCAAATTGCTCGTTTAAATAATTATAAGCAGCTATTGCCCTATCTGTTTCTTGATTAGGGTTAGGATAGTTATTATAAATATTTATTAGGCTTTGTTTTTGCCTATTCGTTAAAGCTCCCCAAGGAACAGGAGCCATAGAGCTAGTGCTACCTCTGGTTCCATCATTAATCCTTATACTTCTTATCTCAGTATTAGGCTTAATAGTTAGCCCACCAAAATCAAAAGGACTATCAGCAAAAGGATCATCGGTATCTTTAGCAGCTTCAGCAGCCGCTCTAGTAGCAGGTTCAGTTGCAGCAGCTTCAGGAGAAGGATCTGTAACAGTAGTTGTAGGAGCAGATTGTCCACTGACTCTTTGAGCTTCTGCTTCTGTTTCTACTCTAGATAAAGTCCCATCAGGTGCTTTAACTATAAAAGAAGTTTCGTTTATCCAAATATCAGGTGTATATGTTCCTGATGTAGCTGATTTACCCCAATCTTGAACAGTAGCAAAACTAGAAGGATCTACAGTTGTTTCTGCAGCTTTTGCAGCTACTGAAGGTGTTTCCCATCTTTTTAAAGCTTGCTCATCTATTCTAGCTTGTTCAGCTAACCTTGCTTGTTCAGCTAATCTAGCATCTTCTCTAGCTTTAGCATCTGCAGCAGCTTTAGCATCTGCATCTGCTTTAGCTTTAGCTCTGGCATCAGCATCTGCTTTTAATTGTTCAGGAGTTTTTGAAGGTGTAACGCCAAGAGCTTTATTTCTTTCAGCTTGAGAAATAATGCCATCACCATCAGTATCCATACCAATCGTGCCTAGTCTTTGTAACTCAGCGCGTCTGGCTGCTAAAGCATTATCTTCAGTCGATGTACCTTGATCTTGAGTACCTTGATCTTGAGTACCTTGGTTCTGATTACCTTGGTTCTGATTCCCTTGGTTCTGATTAGCTTGAGCTTCTTCTTGCTGCTTCTTTTGATATTCTTCAGCAGCTTTTGTAGCAGATTCTATTTGATCTTGCCCAATATTTATTCCTGTAAAAGCTTTTACACGCCCACCAGCAGTATAGTCCTGCCTTTCTTTAACGACACGACTACGCTTTTGAGCTTCTTTCTTTCTTTTTAAAGCTTTTAAAGCTTTTTTACTCTTAGCCATAACAAGCTAACCTTTATAATTTAAACAGGCTTATTATCCTGTAAGTATATACCTGATCCTGTAGTAGCCTGATTTTCGGGCAGATAAATATCATTTGCCCCACCTGACATTTTAGGATTATCTTTTTGCAAAATATCATTAGCTCCTCCACCAACAGAAGGAGGGTTATTTAAATATATATTGCTGTTACCTCCAGCTACTTTAGAGTTTTCTGGAAGATTAATATCATTAGCTCCACCTGAAATATTAGGTGAAGGGATATGTTTAGTATTTGTCGGTTGTGCCATTTTTATAGCTCCTTATAAATCAAATATCATTGCAGCCCAAGCTGCTATTCCTGTAGTACCTACTGTCCCTACAACCATCCACGCTAATTTTTCCCATCTTTCAGCATGGGTAGATGTAACAAGTTTTAATTCTCTTAGCTCTATCATAGCTTCAGTCCAACGCTCTCCACATTCTTTCTCATGTGTTGCTATTCTTTCTAAAGCTTCCAAGGCTAATTCCAATCCTTTATCACTTTCCATTTTTAGTATTAGTATAAGCTACTGATCCAAACCACACTGAAACAAGGCCACCTACACTGACAAAATAAATTGAACTCATAGCTTCCAAAAGTTCAGCAGCTTTATGCAATCCAAGCAGGTCACAGAAAACAACAAGGCTTGGGTATAGAAGCATTCCAAGAAGAGCCAGCCAACACATGTTTCGCTGGGCATCTGCCTTCTCGTGCATAACTGATAGATTTTGCATACGCTCAGACATAGCAAGCTCTTCATCAGAAACAGTACCATCGCCATCTACATCGTACATAGCGTATTCGCTGCCTTCTTCTAGCCTTTTACCTTTCATTCAGTCATACCTTGTAATTTTTCCATATGAACATAATTGTGCATATAATGATCTTTAATCAAACTAGAAGGAGTACCTTCCTGTTGTAATTTCTTATGTCTCCTCATTATAGGAGGTACTAAAGGCACTACATCTTTACCATGCCTGTAACAAGTTACTGGAATATTATCCAATAATTTTAATCTGCCACATCTAGGCGCACCAAAAGTTACAATCTGTTTAGGTTTAATTTCATCCCTAACCATTAAAGCACCTACTATTAAAGCAACTGCTCCTCCTAATGAATGCCCTGTTAATTCAATTTCTTTTTCATCTATGTCCCTTTCCATACATTCTGAAAGGCATTTAGGAAATAATCTCCTTGCTGCTTTAGCAAACCCTGCTGGAACCCAGCCTAATTCTGACATCCACCAAGGTATCACCCTGACATCTCTTAATATATCAAGTGGCTCATCTGTTCCTCTAAAAGCAAATACATTATCTCTAACAATGACTTCTATATTAGCCTCTTCAAAATCAACTGAATTATAGCTTTCAGCACAGATTACACTAAGTTCTTGGTGTTCCATTAATTACCTGTCCACTTCTTCCCAAGATCTAGATTCTTCATCCCAATTATAATCTTTTCCATCATCTGGCATTTCAGTCGGAGGTTCCCATACATAAGTTGAAGAATTTAATGTCCAACTGGGAAATGGCCTTGGTGAATGAAACCCTGTTCCATCATAAAGCGAACCAATTGCAGCATAATTTTTTCGTTGTCTTCCTTCATCATCATTAATTACAGACTGATTTTCAGCAGCCTCTAAAGTACCAGCTTCACAATAAACACCTGCATGGATGTTATAAGATGTTTTTACCCATGTACCTTCTAAAGTTGCAACATGATTTGCTTCAGCAACAATCACTTGTGTTACTACTCCATCTTCAACTTTTGCATAATGACTCATGCAGTAAATGTCCCTGAAGAAGTAAATGTATGATAAGTATATCCACCTGTTTCAGTTACAGTTCCTCCAGATCCTACTTGAGTTCCAGAATAGCGAATAATTACAATTCCAGAACCTCCTGATAAGCCACCGCCAGTAAAATTTTGAACATGCCCTCCAGCACCTCCTCCTGTATTACTTGATCCTGCCTGTCCTGCTACTACAGTACCATTGCTATGCCTATATCCTCCGTATCCTCCTCCACCTGCACCCCCTGGTGCGCCAGGAGTTGGGCTTCCTGTATGACCTCCCCAAGTTCCAGAATAATGTGATCCTCCACCACCGCCAGCATAGGTAGTTCCTAGAGATTTCCAATCAATACCTGCTCCCCCAGCGTTTGAATTTTTATCACTGCTATTAGTGCTGACTCCCGCTGCAGTTTTGCCACCTCCACCACCACCGCCAGCGTACTGTGTTGATCCTAAATTGTATGTAAAGCCAGCCGATCCAGCATTGCCTTGTCCTGTAGTACCTGCTCCTCCAGATGTATTATAAGGAGAATAGGTATAACCAGCACCTCCACCGCCTCCAGAGCCACCAGCTGCTCCTGGTACTAGAGGTTGACTTGAACTATTTCGTCCTCGACCACCGCCACCGCCTCCACTTACAGTAGTAGTGGCAAAAACTGAATTACTTCCATTGTCCCCTGGATTACCCCAAGTTCCTCCACCACCGCCAGCACCAACAGTAACTGTATAAGCTACGGATGGAGTTACTTCGAGTGTACTATCAATAGCTCCTCCTGCTCCTCCACCTCCAGAAAGAGAATACTGACCAGTATTTCTAGCAGAACCCCCACCTCCAGCAACAACAAGAAACTCAACAGTATAAGGAGATGTTCTATTAGGAAAAGATCCAAAACCTAATACTCTAAATCCAAAATTTGACATTATCTAATCCTACGCATCATTAGCAGCATTAGTAGAAAAGAACAGTTTTATACCTAATAATCTGGCATCTCCAGCCATATCATCATCACCATGATCATGGTCACGATATATTTGAAAATAGGTTAAAGTATCGTCAGCGGCCCCTGCTATTGTCACATCGCCGCTTTCTGCTGAAATTAATGTCTCAGTTGCATCGCCTTGAGAAGCATCTGTTACAGTAACTGCAGTACCAAAAGCTGCAACTGATTCAACTCCATCTGCAACACTTTTTCCTTGTAAGCACCAAGCAACCTCATCAGTTGAAGCAATACCTAGCCAAAATACTTGAAAAGTTATGTCTCCAGTGTGATCCCATGATTTAGGAAATGCTACAGTAAATTGTGCGTATTCAGTGCTATCTTTATCAAAATCAAGCACATTAAATTCTGGTTGCTGTGCTGTAGTTTCTACTTGTGCTAAATCTGCACAACCATTAGTAGATGTTGGATACATTGCACTAGCAGGAATCCATATAGTTTGTTTTCCTGCCTGTGCTAGAGTTCCTGCTCCATCAAGTTTATTTAGTTCTGCCGCTGTGGTCGTTACAGCCGTACCGCCAATCATCAGCTTATCTTTGACTATATCAACAAATGTATTACCAGCCGTTAATAACTTGTCAGCACTTTCATCCCAGAGTAAATAAGCACCAGAGGTTGCACCAAATAATTTTACATCTACACCCGTATCATCGACACCAAATGTAGTTGCTCCATCTATTTGAACTGTGCCATCAATATCTACTGCATCTAGGTTTGTAGTACCATTAATGTCAGCATTACCTTCAATATCTAAAGAATTACCATCTATCTCACCTGTGACAGTAATACTATCTACATAGGCATCTTTCCAACGAACGCTAGTTGACCCTAAATCTACATCGCTGTCTGACTGAGGGCCAAAAATATTATCGCCAAGATATACTTGTTCGACATTAGCCGCATAAAAATGAATTTCATCAGCAGTTTCAAAATCAATCTTAGTCTCGTCATCTTCACCAATTTTAATATCAGTGGCTAATAGGGAAGTGATACCTGTCTGGGCTGCATTAATAGTAAATGTAAGATCATAGGGATCTCCATCAGTACCATTGTCTGTATCTGTCCAGTTTGTAGTTACTCCAGAACCAATAAACTTAACTTCTTTAGCATTAGAAATAGTAACTTCAGTACCGTCGTCATCTTCTAATATCCAATTGCTCATTGATCCAGCATTAGTATCAACATAAGCTTTAATTGATTGTTGTGAGGCAATAGCAGTAGCACTGTTAGAAGACATATCATCTTCATCAACAAAACTTTTACCATCTAAGATATTTAATTCTGCTGCAGTAGAACTAACTGCTGTACTTCCCAATACTAACTGACCATCTGGAACAACTACTCTAGCAGCACCTCCTAAGATTAAATCATCTACTGAGGCATCCCAGAGCATGTAAGCACTTGCTGCATCTCCAAAAAACTTAACATCATAGCCAGTATCATCAACACCTACAGTAACAGTAGCGTCAATTTGAACTGCACCGTCAATATCTACAGCATCTAAATTAGTTGTGCCATCTACATCGATATTGCCACTTACCTCAACAGCACCATTAATATCGACAGTAGTTGCGTTAATTTCTATTTCTGTATCAGATACTAAATCAAGCACACCGTCAGCACTTTGGTGGATGTAAGTTCCTGAGTCTCCAAATTGAAATTGTCTAGTGCTATTAAGTAAAATACCTGTGTCAGCTACATGAGTAAGTGTAGTGTCTTGATCATCTCCTAAATTGATAACAGCACCATCTGCCAAGAACAGATCACTAAACTCTAATGAAGATGTACCTAAAGCAGCCCCATCTGAGGCATCAGGAACAAAAGCAGTATTAGCAGTAATCGTTGTTCCTACGATAGTTGTTGCTGAATTAGCTCCAATAGTTGCACCGTCTACAGTTCCACCATTTATATCGGCTGTATCAGCAACTAAGCTATCTATATTAGCTGTGCCATCAATATATAGATCTTTAAACTCATAAGAACTAGAACCCAGGTCTATATCATCATCTGTTGTAGGCAGAATTGAACCATTATTAAAGGTGAATTGAGTATCACCTCCTGCAGTAATAGTAATGACATCTGAACCTGAGAAAGTAATACTGGTATTAGTATCTCCATCCCCTGCAATACTATCTAACTGAACATCTCCTACATTGCTTAAAGCGGCATCTCCAAAATCTAATGCACCTGCAACTGTTAAAGTACCTGAGATATCTACGTTACCATTCATATCAATGGTAGTAGCATTAATCTCTATCTCTGTATCTGAAACAAGGTCAAGAACTCCATCAGCACTTTGATATATATAAGTTCCTGAATCCCCAAACTGGAGTTGGTCTGTACTGGAAAGTAATAAGCCTGTATCAGCGACATGTGTAAGTGACACATCCTGATCATCACCAAAATAAATTACTGCTCCATCTGCAAGATATAAATCACTAAACTCCAGTGATGTAGTACCTAGTGCAGCACCATCACTAGCATCGGGGACAAAGGCTGTATTGGCAGTAATGGTTGTACCAACAATAGTAGTGGCAGAACTTGCCCCAATCGTTGCCCCATCAACTGTACCGCCATTAATATCTGCAGTATCTGCAACTAAGGCATCTGTAGTAACAGTGCCATCAAAGTAGGCATCTTTAAATTCTAATGAGCTTGTTCCAAGATCAATATCATTATCTGTAACTGGGACAATCGCCCCATCTTGTACTCTTATCTGTTCTACAGCACTACTGGAGACTTCAACATAAAAGCCCCATCTATTATTTGTACTGTCTGCTTCAATCTTATTAAGAAAATCAAGATCACCAATTTTATAAATACTACCGCCTTGAGCAGCACTACCATCATGCCTGTGACCTGTAGCTGCAGCATCACTGGATGAATAAGCAAAAGCATTTAGGACTTGGTTATATTCATTATTAAATAAAGCCGCTGTAATTGTATCTCCATCAGAGATTGTGCTTTGTCTTGTATAGGAATAAGCCATTTATTTATTTCCTGCCAGAGGGCATATAATCTATATAAAACCCATTAATTGAGTAAGGAGATTTTTGATCATCACTTTTAATTCTAAGAGATAGTGTATACCCACTTCCTTCTATTGCTTGTCTTACTAAAGGATTTGCAGTAGCTCCAAAAATAGCACTACCAAAAGTGCTATCTGAACTACCAAAAGTTGCAGGTAAAGGAATACTGTCTAATGTATATAAAGCAGGTTGAGGAGTATCTGAACTTTCAAAATCATACTTAACATGTAAAGCTGGCTGTATCTCTCCTTCTGGAGTTAGTGACATCTTTACATATTTAATAGTTTTTCTTGTACCAATATCCCCAAAATCAAGATCAGGGGTATAGTAAAGAGATTCTATATTTGAAGCAGTTCCTGCCGTATTAAATTTACTACCTGTGTCATGGTTATAAATATAGCCTGTATTATCCCCATGATATGCTTGTTCTACACCATCTGAATCTAAACCAGATGCAAACCCATTAGCCTGTATACCTTTTGTTTCTGACCACTCAAATCCATTAGGTGTAAGCGTTCCTATAATTCCTTTAGAAACTGAAGCACTTAAACTTGTATTTGTATAAAACAATCTGTATTGGGATTTACTTCTCAGCACACCACTACTGATTGTAAAACTATTAATACTGTCAGCTATAGTAGTAATAATTTTCTGTATCTGCCTACTAACAGAACTTAACTCTACGTCACCAATTCTAGCTGTACCTGCTACAGTACGAATACCATCAGGACTTAAGAATACTAAGTCACCACCAATTTCCTGAATACTGTGACCATCTAAACAACCTACATTTCTAGTTACAGGGCTGATAGCAATATTGTCACTATCACTAATATTAGATAATTTAAAAATACTATTCTGACAAAAAATAACTAAGTCACTACGAAAGCTTGCTAACCCTACAACAGCATCTGTTAACTGGATACTTCCTGCACCTGATCCACTAAAAGAATCAACATCAAAGTTAGAACTATAATAAATAGTATTCTTAGCTGTGGGCGCACCCCCTACAACAAAATGGTTTTCGTGCATTACCCCTACTTTAGGAGCAGTTGTACTATCTACTGTAATTTCACTAGCAAAGAAAGTTCTATCAGCTAAAGCACCTGTGCCTGTCATTTTAAAAAAGAAAGGCTTATTAGCCCCATCACAGATTAATAATTCACCATAGTCAGACGTACCTTCAAATATTGCAAAAGTAGTTCTGCCTTGGCTTGACCTTGCAGATACTGAACGACCTGTAAAGGTACTATAGTTATCCCCACTACCAGAAACACTGGCTCTATTTAATGTCAGCCAACTTGTACCATCCTGACTAAAAAATATTCCTGTGCCTGAACATACAACAAGGCCGTCTGCATAAACATGCATACCTAAAACAGCATTACTTGAATTAGGTCTTGCTGCAGAGCCTCCTCCAAATAAAGTAAAGCCATTAATACGCCTATAGCCACCATCAGGATCTACTTCAAAGTTAAGTAACTCTGTTGCAAATCCAGGCTGACGCATTAATTCAAGTTGGTTTAAGTTGACATTTAAACCACCTCGACATGAAAGGGCAAAAGGCTGAGACATTATACAATTCTTATCCTATCGTCTTTGAAATAACCTGGAGCTGATTCCATAAGGTTTAATTTCATTAAACGTAAGCCCCGCTTATAATCTTCTAGTGCAAAAGCGGCTGCTTGAGGATTTTCTTTAAATTGATGAATGTAATATCTGGCTCTTGCCAAAAGGACAGGATTATAGATATTAGGAAATACCGTTGAATCACCATGAGCATCTAGCTCTGTAGGTAAGTCATAAGCATAAAACCAGATACGATATACTTGATCTGGTATAGGGCTTAAACCAAACTTTCTAAGGTCTGGGCTTTTAATAACTCTATCAGGGACTCCATAATTTTGGGTATCTGCATCATCTTTATTTTGAGCTACCCTAAAATAATCTTTCCATTCTTCTGTTGTAGTAAACCGTAGATTTTTTACTGTGTAGGGAGCAGATTCCCCTGATACACCAACAGTTGTTAATAGAAAATTATCCCAGTCAATAGCACCATAGTCAGTTGTTAAACTAGAACTACTACTTTTCAATAGATACCAGCGAGTACCTGCAACTGTTTCAATGTAAGTATTTCCATACATAGGGTCAGTTGCACCAGTAAGTGCAGTAGCTAAAAAAGGCCATTGAGGTTCTTCATTAACAATATCCAGATAGGCTCTGTTAATACTATCTTTGACATGTGCCTGAATACCAATAGCAGA
>VTLG01005757.1_pt1 | contig 44416 bp, 48 predicted proteins | sample 4694571 | NCBI WGS metagenome assembly VTLG01 (sample SAMN12604809, study PRJNA352737) | marine metagenome | biome: ENVO:00000447; feature: ENVO:00000209|ENVO:00000569|ENVO:01000036; material: ENVO:00002151; isolation source: viral sequences binned using virsorter ...
ATTATCTGTCTTATTCTTGATCCTTTATCTCCTGCAAGTTTTTCTTGCCTATTTAATTTGTCAAGTTTTGCTTTAATAATTTTAAGATTAGCAATCTGTTTAGCAGACATTGGTTGATTACTTTTTATCTGCTTATGCATAAACTCAATATAATTCTTTTTAGACTCTGGAGATAGTTTTTTAAAGATGGGATCTGTTCTAGCTGCCTCTACTGTTAATTTATCTCCATAACCATATTTAATTTTTGTATTAATACTATCAGGAGAGGTTACAGTTAGTGGTGTTTTCTTAATAGGAATAACTTTTTTAGATGTATCTGGAAAAAGTATCTGTAATTTTTTTCTAGTTTTAGGATCAAGTTTCTTTACAAACTTATCAAATGGATTTTTTGTTTTATCTGACATCTAGTAACTCCATACCCAAGGTCTATTATCAGAATCTATAGTATCCAAATGTATGAACCTGGATTTATGTTTTCCTTTCTGACTAATCCCAATTCCTTTCCATATATTACAACGTATCATTGCAAAGCTTAGAATCTCGTGAGCTAATTTTCCACTACATAAAATATCAATAGCTTTTCCAGTAGTATGTGGGCCTTCCTTACCTGTAGAACTTATCTTATCATTGTGTGTAGGGCAGCGATACGCTGACGAAAGTGAAATTGGTTTACCTATTGCATCTCTAAGTCTCTGTAAGGCTATCAATGTCTCCTTGTTAAACTTATTTTCCCCACAGCAGGAACAGGATAATTCCTTACTGCTAAAATTTGCTGATGATATTCCCATTATGTAGCTTCCTGTACAGTAAATGGTATTTCAGTTGGACAAATAATATTCATTTTCATTCCTAGTTCTCTAGATTGTTCTGGAGTAAAAGCTTTTACTTGTTTACGAGTAAAGGTTGTCCTCATGTGATCCACATAACAATCACATAATCTAATTCTTTCTCTTTGAGGTATATTAGGTGCTACCATTTGAAATTGAGTAGAGCATATATACCACATACTTCTAACTTCTTCGGTAGGAAATTTTAATTTATCTTTAGCAAATACCCATTTACTAGGAAAATAGGAAATACCTAGTAAAAATACTATTAGTATAATTATAATTTTTTCTGCCAGTTTCATTCATACCTTACATGTGTTTCTTATATTCTGCAAGAATCTGATCGTCTAAGGTGTTGTCAGTAGATTTCACGAGTCGTTCCAGCAATATTAAAATTACACGTTTTAAAAGTTCCTCAGAAAGCATACTCATACAGAGTGTCTTAACTGTTCCTCCAATTAGTGGAGCTAGTAGTCCAATCATTTTATCCCTTTCTTGTTGCTTGAAGCATTTCTAGTTGTTTAGTAGCTTCGATTTCACGTTCTATGTTCTCTAGTCTTGCTGATACACTTGCCATGTGACCAGAACATTCAGCACTAATTGCTACGAACTTATCGAAGTTCTCTTTCTGTGAAGCTCTATTATTCTTATCTGTTTTATAAGTCCATAGGAACAGAATTACAATAATAGCTCCTGCAAAACCTTGATCTAGCAGTATACTAATTACATTATCTACTGGAGATTGTTGTTGTGCGGAAGGTGGTTGTATAGGGTAGTACTCCACATTAGGAGGCTCTGCTATAGCTACTAGACTCATTAGTAGTAATCCCATAGCTAATAAGCTAAGTTTCATCTGTTTCATCTTCTCCTATATAAAAATAATCTGGATCTAGTAATTGAATTGTTTTAGTATTTATAGGATCAGGTAAAGTCCATGTAACCTTATCTATTTGTGCATTGTTAGGGAGATCAAAGTCTGGAGTAAAATCTACTTCTAAACCAGACTCTAACTTTAAGTTAATCTTCATGAGGGCTTCGGATATTTAAGTTTTACTGCGGCTCGTTTAGCTTCAACGGCTTATGGATTTGTATATTCATAAATAACTATTACTCCAGCGTGTCCATCTCCACCGGCTCTATTAATGGCATTTTCATTTTGTCCTCCTCCACCACCAGAACCATAAGCTTTCCCTGCTTGTCCAGCTTCATTTTTATTAGCTGGGCCTCTACCACCCCAAAAAGAGCCACCACCATGATTGGAAGGTGCAGACTGATCTGCTACAGTTCCTCCTCCTCTTGAACCTCCTGACTCTCCTGTTAAAAGAACTGTGTTCCCAGATTGTCCTCCAGTTGGTGTACCACCAGCAGGAACCTCCCCAGTTACCCCTCCTGTCGTACCTCCATGTCCACCGGGACAAGATATTGATTGAATATCTAAAGTAGTAGTAACACCTGCTACCCCATCATTTCCTGAATCTGATGCTCCTCCTCCATCTCCTCCTGTTCCAACAGCACACGTATAATCAGTTGAAGCAGTAGGTAATCCTGTAAGAAATGTTATTAAAGTTGCTCCTGCACCACCTCCTCCTCCATGATTCCAACTATCCCAACCACTTGCTCCACCACCACCACCACCTGTAGCAGTTACATGAAGAGCAGTTACATTTAAAGGCTTTGTATAAGTTGTTGTTCCAGTAGTTATAACTGTCATTCCAGATAAATATATTCCAGCAACAGGAATAGCTTCAAAAGCTGGAACTGCACCAGCACCAGTAGAGGTAAGAACAGTACCATCTGCACCTGTTGCTAATCTTGTTAATGCTCCTCCTGCGGCTCTGTAATACACATCACCTGTAGCATCTGATCCTAGAGTTATACTAGGAGTACCAGTAAATGCTGGACTAGCCAATGGTGCTTTCAGTGCCAGTTCATCACCTGAACTAACGTAGTTTGCTAGGATTCTTGCTCTGCTCATGTGTTACTCCTTTGCTTCTTGTTCTGCTAATCGTTTTGCTTCTTGTTCTGCCTGAAAAGTTGTCCATGCAGTTTTAACTTCATCTGTCCAGACTGCATTGCAAATATCTTGAGTCTCTTGTGGTTCACCCGATATATCCATGTCAGGATGTAGTACATGACGATGAAATGTTCTAGATATTTCCACTCCATCTTCTTTTACTACTATTGCTTCACGACATTGGACTGCTTTGTAATCACCTATAACTTCCAATTTGTCGATTTTAACTTCTTTTGTTAGTGCCATATTGTCTTTATATTTATTAGTAAGTGTCTATTCTGATTATCCTGCACAACTGTATACAAGTCCCATACGAAAGTACAAGTATGTGCCATTTGTGACCGACCAAGTTGACCAAGGTGAACCATTTACGGCTTGTGTTCCCCCTAAATATGTGTTAGATACGGTAACATATAAAACAGGAATAGTATCAGCAGTCCATGAAAAATTGTGCATTGAACCAATCCCATGTACCTCTTGTCCACCAGTAGACCCTGCTGTAAATGGTAAACCTGAAATTTTAAGAAACCCAGTTTCACCAGATAGACTTTGATTAGAAAACTCCATTTGAATATGACATATATTGCCTATCTTTGTATACCTTCCAGAACCTGTCCCAGTATCACTACTACCATCTGTAGTGCCTCCTTTCATTACAGGTGTCCAAGTTCCTTCCTCATACTCAAGTTCAGTCTGCCCGATGACACCTGACTTGCTTCCTGCTCCTCCAATTATTCCACTCATGTCATTCTCCTAGCTAAAATCTTGGTCAATGTATGTACAATAAATATCTACATTTCCAGCACTTGTCCAAACATATAAAATATCTGTATTTGTTATTACTACCCTATCTGAAAATACAAAAGTGCCTTCTGAAGGAATTGATTGAGCTATAAGCAACCCAATATTATCTGTACCTGTATCTGGGTCAACATACAAATCCATAGTTTCTGCTGCACCTGCCTGTTCACAGGCAACTACTGAAAGTAATGTATAAATGTGATTAGCCACTCCAGTAATTAGAGCCGTAGAGGCATTGTTGTTATTATGAACAAATTTCCTTCTTAAAACTTCAGTACCAGTACCTATTGTACTTGGATTACCTGCTGCCATATTATCCTCCTAGAAATAGTGATTGATGTGTACTACTTTGCATAAATGCTCCTTTTTGAACTACTTTTGAATTAGTGTCAGTCTCAATGCCACCATTGGCTGTGATTGCACCTGTGACTGTTACCGCAGTAAGTGTCCCTACTGATGTGATTGCTGGTTGTGCGGCTGTTGTTACTGTAGCGGCAGTTCCAGATGCATTACCAGTTATATTACCTGTAATCGTACAGCCATCAATAGTTCCTGCATTAATATCTACAGTATTAGCTACTAATCCTGCACTAAAAGTAACTGCTCCTCCAAATGTACCTCCTGAATCTGCACTAACTGCATCCGCAACTTCAAAGGTCTTGAAAGCTAAGACAACAAGCTCGTCTGCATTAGCTAACTCTGCTAAACCTGTTATTGTGGTTCCTGTAGTAGCAGTAAAGTCAGTTGAATCTAACTTAACTCCATTGAGCCATACAACTATATTATTAACTTCGTAGCTTAATGTGGGAGTGAAGTCACTAGCCGCAAAAGAAGTAGGTGTACCAGAAGCAACTGCTTTATGCATCACTAATGAAACACCACCTGAAGCAGAAGTCTTAATCCATGATGCACCTGTAGTCTTGTAGACCATCATGTTGTTATCGGTACTGTTGAAATACAACATACCATCTTCTAATGGATCACCATCATTGTCTGTAGAAGGGCCATCTTTAGTTGTATCAAAAGTACCATAGACACCTTTATTGGCAAATGTAACTGCTACATTAGTACCAGCAGCTGCCATATTTTCTGAAATGACGATTGATGTTCCAGATATAGATAATACATTAGGCTTTGGACGAGCAGGAGAGTCAGTTGGTGCTGGTATTCCTGTACCACTAACAACTTGTCCTACTCTAATACCAACATTACTTGCTACTGTTATAGTAGAAGAATCTTTTGCCCATGATGATGTAGCTGGAGTAGTAAAATCTCCGTATATCCAAGTATTAGTTCCTGTACCATTATCAGTTATATTAATAGCACCACCACCAACGCTTGCTTCAAGTTTAAAAGTATTAGTTGTTTTTTCTCTTACAAAATAATTTGTACTTGCACTAAGTCCTGCTGGTAAATCTGATCCTACAACTTGTATTTGTTGAGTGTCAACTAATCCATGTGCATTTGAAGTTAGGAACTCTGTACTTGCATCTGCAGTAAAAGCTACTGCATCAGTCATTGTTCCCAGATAAGTATCATCAAAGGAATCAAAAGAGTTTGCTATTGCAGCAGCACTATTTTTAGCAGCTACTTGTGAAGCCGATGCATCACTTGCATACTTTCTTGCAGAATATAAACCTGAAGTAACTTCTGTAGCTTCTACAAATGAACCTCCACCTAAAGCCCATTGTTTTGCTGAACCAAGTGTAGTTGTAACTCCTGTTGCATTTTCTTTTGCAGAATAGTTAGTACCATCAATTTGAGTTACTAAAGTATTTGCCCAATCCTTAGAAGAACCTCCTAAAGTTGCTCCTGTCATGGATGCACCTTGTGACCATGCTTTAGCTGAACGATCATTAGTTGTTGCACCATTTACTTTAGCAGTATCCTGCGCCCATCCTTTAGCTGATCCACCAGTTGCAACTGCATCAGAGTTACCATCTCCAATAGCATGTTCTTTTGCACTATAATCTGTACCGGTTACTGCGGCATCAAGTTTTGTGGCATAATCTTTTGCAGAAGGAGTAGTAGTTCCAACTGCATGTTCTTTAGCAGAATATACTCCTGTTTGATCTACTCCTGCACCTGATGAACCTCCTGAAGCTGCTGAGAAGTGTCTGACTACTGCACCAGTTCTAGTTGCATAATCTGTAGCTGTATCTTTGGCATCTATAGCATCATCTCTTAATGCTCCTGTAGTTACTTCAGTAGCAGTCAGTTGACTAAAGTTTACTGCATCATTAGCAGCAGCACCATCTTCTAGGTTTTTAATAATACGATCAGCAGTTCCATCATTAGCATTAAATTTATTATCAGCATCAAGAATTATACCTTGTAATGCTATGTCAACAGCTTCCTGTGCAATATGAATAATTTGTGTATTACTATTATCTAAATCTACTTCTCGTATTACTGAACCTGGAGCATAATCAATATTCTTAGTTGTCCTATTTGAAATACGTCTTATTACTAATAAATCACTTGTAGCTAATGTAGTAACTGCACTATCAGTTTGGGCAGCTAAAACGGCATTAGTCTCAATAGTCATTGTAGTAGGTGCAGTAGCACTATTTACATAGAACTCATCACCACTTCCTGCTGCTGTAGCAGTTCCATCACCTTTTAATTTTACACCATTAATTAATACTTCTAAGGTTTCAGGAAGTTCAGGTAGAAATATAGATTTAGTTAAGGTAAAAGTCCTATTACCAGGACTATCCGTTGCTTGGCCTGAAGTTAATGTAAATTTATCATAACTAAAAGCATCTCGTTGTGATAATGCTACTGGCATAATTTTTTATTAGTAATATTATTGAAATAAAGTTTCTAGAAAATTGTCAGATCGTTCAAGATTTTTAAATTCTTGTACACTTGGATGATTAAGAATACGTTGTTCTTTTACTAAAGCTTCTAATTCTTGATATTCTGGATGGGTGAGAAGATCGAAAGCTGCCTTTTCCTTATTCCTCTTTAAGAGACCTTTAATTTTTGCTTTCATTTTAAACATGTCGGTAGTCTTTCTTATACCACCTTTCCCTTTACCTGTTTTAAATGACCATACAAGTCTATCGAATTCAGGAGTATTAAAAGTATCATAGTTTCTATGTCCTGCTGATAGTGCATATATTAGTTGTTGTTCAGGAGTCAATGGTACATGATTACCTGTACCTTCTATCATTAATTTAGTCCATCTTTTAGGATGTTCCCATTTAATACCAAATCCTTTTATTAAAACTGAAGTATTAGTTTCTTTAGCTTTACGAACAGAGACAGGAAGTAGAATATGTTCTAACCATCTTTTTAATTTTGTCACTTCTGGTGGAGTAAATCCTTTCAAACCACCTTCCAAATCTACCAACCATGAAGCACCTCTTTTTATTAAATCTCTTCCTGCAGTTTTTATTCTTCCTGTGGAATCTAATTCAACATCAGTATCAATGAACATAGTCTTTCGTTTTTCATCTATCCATTGATTACCTAATCGTTCTATTACACTTATCTGTTCGACTTTTAAATCAGTATCAGCACCTCTAATTCCTTGTAGATTTATAGGTAATTGTCCTTCTAAATCTCTATAATCAATATCTGATCCTTCTTTTTCTACTACTTTCTCTTTTAAATATGATCTACGAAATTGAGATATATTGTTATTAGCTCGTGTAATTGCCTTTCTAACATTAGAGAAAGGTGTAATATTGAACCAAGTAGTGAGATAATTATTAATTAATTTTTGAGGATCAGCATAAGGATTTCCGAATACACCTGTATGAGTTAAAATTTCTTTTACACCTTTTAATGCCATCTTATCGGTGAAGAATGAACCTATTTGATAGGCCATTTCAGCATTCCTAGCCGATTCTAATCTACTTCTTTCATAGGTAGTATCCGCATTTTCAATTTCCGCTTCTAAATCAAAATATAAACCTATCAAAGCTCCTGCTACTGCGGAAGTAATAAGTGGATCAGCCCTTCCTACTGGAATATAAGATAAATCTCCAGTTGTTAAATTTCTTTTACTAACAAGAGGAGGTTGTAAATATTCTTCTTGAGCTAGATCTCTCTCTATAGGATCTGAACTAGGTAATTCAAGCTTATATTCATCATCACTAAATAGACCTTCTACACCTTGATATGCTGTGTATCCTAGATACATCATCATTGAACCTGTGCTTATCTGAGCTAAAGTTTCTGCCCTATACACAGGATCAGTTTTCCATAGGTCACTTCTAACAAAACTTAATTCTCTAAGTGCTCTTACTGGCCCTCTTTCCCACAACATTTGTTTTTGAATATTGTAGAGAGTACGAATAAATGGTATATTTTGAAGAAGAAAAGATGTTCCTAGATTTTTACCTAAAGTTTTAAGTAAATATTCTTTTGTCCCAGGATCTATAGTAACTCTCCTAGCTTTCTCTATAGCACTAAAGAGACCTTCTATACCTTTAGGTTCTAAATATTGATGAAATAAGGAAACTTGAGCGTATAACTGTGCTGCCGAATCAATTTCTTCAGGTAAATTTTTAATTAGTTCTCTATAAGTAGCTTTAATTTGAGAATGTGTAGCTCCTTCTCCAGACATTTCAATAGCTTTTCGCCAAGAAAGACTATGAATAGCTGCTCTATAATTCAGAGTTCTGAAAAAGGAATCTCCTGCCATCAAAGTTCTACCTGGAAGTCCTACTCCAATAGAATATACTTTTAATAATTCTTCTACTACAGGCACTCCAAATTTTTCACCTAATTTACCGACATCCTGACCAATAATTTCACTTATTGCTTCTGGACTCATAGGTTCAGGAACCGCTACGTCTTTTCCGAATATCTTTAATGGCTTACTGCCAATCATTTTTTGTTGGCCCTGCCGAGAAAGTTCATGTATATATCCTAGTTCCAAAGTTTCAGCAGTTTTAGCAGCTTGACCAAAGGCCGATCTTGATAGTAAGGATTTAGATTCGGCAAACATAGCACCTTCTAATAATGCTTGAGTAATACCAAATGTATGAAGTTGAGCTTCAGTAAAAGTTACTCCTATTTCTCCTGCTTGTACATTTGCTCCTACACCAGGTAATTTATTGAATCCTGCGGCAAGATACTTTTCAGATGCTCTTAAAAGAGTCATCGTACCAGTACCAGTTAAGTTTACTGCCTGTGTAGATAAATTTGAAAGCAATCCATTTATATAATGGAAATTAAAAATATCAAATACTCTTGTAAATTTAGATTTTGCAAATTGCTTAGTTATTTGAGAGGTCTCAGTTTTATCTGAAATAGAAAGAATAAGATTATCCATAACATCTTCAACTGAAGTACCTTTAGGAGCCATAGATTCAGCATCCTTTAATGTTTTTTCAATTACTTCTTGAACTGCCTCTTCTATTTGTAATGGTGAAGGTGCTATTCCTGATGCTTGTGCTCTTATTTGATGGAACTTTAATGTCCTTGCAACATTTGTAGATGCTCCATTTAAAGTTCCTAGTACTCTATGCATTTTTTCTAATTGAGTAGCCCACAATAGTCTATCTGCAGTTGAAATACCTGCATCTATTAACTCTTGCTCAAAAGTTTTAACAGGAACAACCTCACCTGTAGGACTTGAAGTAGCATCACTTAATTTTTTTGTAATCTTTCTACCAACTTTAACTTTTGGAGCTAATGTTCTAGCTAATGCAGCAGTTTCCTCTGCCACATCTATCAATACAGTACGAGCAGCTAGTAAAATATAAGGTAGATCATCAGTTTTTTGTGATAATGTACTTAATAGAATAGTAGGATCTACTCCATTTATACTTAATTCCTCTCTAATAAGTGTGGCAGCTTGTTGAGCTTGCTCCGTAGTTACTCGTATATGTTTAGGATACTCTTGACCTAATCTTTCAATGGTTCGTATTATGTCATCTGCTGTATCAAGTTTACCTAGATTAACTTTACCAAGTCTTTTCTTCATATCAGGTTTCCCTAATATAAATACTGCAAATTCTTCAGGAGTAATTTCTATAGTTATTTTTTCTGCATCTTTTGCATCTTCAAGTTCTTTTAATTGTTGAGCTTCTTTTTCTGCTTTTTCATCAATAGCTTTATACTCTGCCTCTTCCTCCTTACTTGCAAACTTCCTTTTTTTAGTTTTCTTTTTCTTTACTTTAGGAGTCTCTTGCTCTACTTGTGCTTGTAATTCCTTTTTCCACACACTTACTTGACTTTCAACTTCTTCAGGTGAAACAATATTCTCAGGAAATCTATCAATTATCTCTTGTTTACCTGCTTCTATTTTTTTAATTGCCTTTTTAACTAATTTAGTATCCTTAATAGAATTAATAGCAAAGGCTCCTGAATGCCATACACCTTTCCCCATAGCCATTAAGGTTACCATAGCTACTTCTCCTGTTATACCTACTAAATTTCCTTCCAAGAAGCTTTTCCAATGCCTCATGAACCAACCTTCATCTGGTGCAGCAGCTAACCAATTAATTATATCATCATCTATTCCATAATCTTCTTTTAATATAGTGGCAAATCTATATTCAGGAGGAAGAGTAACAGCTTCTCCAACTCCCATTGTGAGTGAAGCTTTAGCAAGACGAGTATTTACAATGCCTTTTAAGAAAGGTACTCCTTTTGATATAAAATGGGCAGGAGCTATAACTGCACCAACCTGATAACTCATTGCTCCTTGAGTAGCATACTTTGTTATTTGTGATGCTGTTCCACCAAAGGATTTAGTTGATATATGAGTAGGCCATTTTGTATTTGTACCTAAAGTATTGGAATATATATCACCTAGAGCAGTCATAGATCCATCATACATTTCAGTATTAAGATCATATAATGTATTCCCACTTTCAAAGATCCAATCAAATACACTAAAATCTTTATCCAGTTCCATATCTGCAATTTTTCTAAACTCATCTTTAAGATATATAGATGATGAAGATTCTCCTATACCTCTTTCTATTCTTTCTAGTACACCTACTATTTCTTTAGCAGTTTTTCCTTTTAATGGGCCTGTTGTAGGATGAAACATTCCTGATTTATTAGCATATTGATTTAACCATACTCCTGCTTTCTCTGCTACTACTACTGGATCTTCCTCTTTAAAAGATGCCGACTTTAATTTTGGTACAAATGATAATTGTTGTTCCTCTTCATCTTTAATATTTATATTATCTTCAGGTTTAGGTACAACATCATTTTGAGCAATGAGATTTTCTTCAGGTATAGGCTCAATAAGTTCTTCTTCAGGTATAGTATCAGGAAGTTTTTCATCAGGAACTAATTTATCTGCTATATTTGTAACTATAGGAGCAGCAACATTTGCTATTTCTTCTGGTATATTTAAACCTTGATCTGCCATAATTATTTATTTTCTGGATTTATCATTTCTTGTTGGTCTTCTTCTTCTGCTATATAATTACCATGTTCATCTGCTAAGTCACTATAAACATGTAAAATTAAGGAATCTCCTGAATCTATTATTTGTGTCTCTCCTGGTTCACTTAACATTGGGGATACTTTTAGAGTTTTTCCTCCTATCTGTCTGCCTACATTTTTTACTGTTTCTTGTTTTTTTATTGTAGAAGTTTTATCAGCAAATTGTTCTAGTCTACTTTCTATTCTTTTACTCGTATTCACATTTCTTGATGTAGGATCTACTCCATCCTCAGTTATAACTGGTGGACTTTCAGAAAGTACTGTGTCATCTTTGCCACCAATCTCTTCATATTCTATTTGAAATTTACCTCTACCAATAGGTACAAGTGATCTTATAATTTCTTCCCATCCTTGTTGTTTTTGTGCATCAGTAATACTTTCAACTGCTCCTTCAACTATTTCTTTATTACTTTTTACAAGTTGAGAATTCCAATGAGCATTAAATATCAACATTCTTAAATCTTTATTAGCAAAATTAACTCGTTCAAAAACTTCAGGATGTTTCTCGGTAGCTTCAGATAGAAACAATTGTAAATCATTTTTTATCTTTACAAATAATTTTGCAGAAGAAGGATTAGGGAATCCACTAATTTCAAATCTATCATTTACTGTAGCTTGTAATGTAAGTGCAACATTCCTTTCCGCATTTTTAAAGACTGCTTCTTTACCATGTGATTCATTAAGTACATTTTTTACATCCTTTTCTGCACCATTTAATACAGTATTTAGATGATTAAAACTTGATTTTGTTATTTCTCTTTGATTGAATTTTTTCCCTGGTCTTCCTTTTGGTACACCAGTATAAGCATTACTAATAGCAATTCTTAACTCTTGAATTTTACCTGTAGGAGTTCCATCTTTAGTTACTAATTCAGTCTCATCTACTACATTTACAAGATCTAATACTCGCTTAGTAAGATCGGCTAATACTATTTCATTATCTGCTGGAAGTGGTACAGTAGTATTATGTTCTTTATCCTCTTTCATAAGACGTTCATACGTTTGTATTTCAGCATTAGTAAAAATAGGTTTCTCACCTTCTAATCTTCCACCAAAATGTCCATCTTTATTATAACTTTTATAAGCATTATGTTTGGTATTATAAATTAAATTTTCAATTCCCGTATAATTTTTTTCCTTCAAATATTTAGAGATGGTTTTATGAGTAGTGTTTCTTAATTCCACTCTTACTTTCTCAGATTCATCTACTTTGCTAGTCTCTTCTATTTGTGTTGTCTTAGTAGTCTTCTCTTTTTTAAGTTTTGCATCTTTCTCTTTTCTTTCATCTTTTAATTTTAATTTTCTATCATCTATTTTTTTCCTAACATCAAAATATGCCTTACTTAAACCTTCCCATTCTTTATAATTTGGCCCTGCAGTCACATGCCAATCTTTTTTTTTAAAATTATTAAATGTAATATCTACTAATCTTCCTAATTCTTGTAATTGATCTTCATTATATAAACCTATATCAATACCAGTTTCAGTTAATTCAAGTTTAGTTTCATTAACTTGATCTCTTTGATCAGGAGTTAATTCAGGTGGCTTTAATCCTCTTGCTATTATTACTCCTCTCATTCTAGTTAATTCTTTTCCTAAATCAGAAATAAATTCTCCTCCTGAAGTTCCATACATAAATAGATCAGTTTGCCCTTCCTTTTTTATCTCTGTTGCAATACTATTTAAACATATATCACTTGTACATTTTCCTATTTGATCAAATAAATTAAAATATCTTCCTGAAGCTTTAGCTTTCTGAAAATCTCTAACAGTTTTTCTAGCATCTTTTGATTTTTCATCATCTATTGTATCTAATTTATCTATTTCATTAAAAGCTTTAGTTGCCCATGCTAAAGCTGCATCTCTTAATGGTTTATTTCCTATTTCTAAAATAGAAAAGTTTCCAGAACCTTCTAAGGTTGTAATACCATCTGCATCTGATCTCTTTTCATTAGGTTCATCTTCCTTAGATCTAGTTGTAAGTAAGTTTATTCCATTCTCATAGGCTTTTCTTTGAGCCGCTCTTCTTTTATTTGGATTTTCTATATTTCCAGCTTCTATTGCTCTTTGTTTAATAGAATAGAGAAAAAGAGAGTCTATATGATCTCTTGTTAAAGTGGGAAATTTTTGTAAAGTTGACCTTTGATATGATCTATACTCATTAATATCTGTATAATTTTTAATAGCTAGTTCTGATTGAACAGTTTTATTAATTTTTATAGTTTGTTCTTCATGAACTTTATCTGCAATTAATTTTTCTAATGGTTCATAATTTAGATTACTTCCTTTATGTCCAAACACTTTTAACATGTAAGGATTATAAGCAACTAAATCCTTAATTTTTTGTGATCTATCTGCTTCAATATATTGAGAAGCATATTCAGCAAAATTATCTAGAGCATTTATTTGTGACTGAAGAGTTCCTGAACGCATCTCATCCTTTGTTACCTGATCATCAGGATGGTTACTCAGTCCTTCTTTTAGATAAAATGCTCTATCTTTAATAAATTTTCGATAAATTACATCTACTAATTTTCTTGCATTTATTTTAATAGATGAATTTCTATCTGCTAAAGTTTTTTCTCCTTGTCTTAAATGGAATCCTTCTTGATAAGCTACAAATAATTTAACCTCTAAGTTTTTTCTCCATTTTCTTGCATCTGCAAACTTCTCAATCATTTCATTTAGATTAAACTCTGCATTTCCTCCTTTTGAGGCTGCTCTTCCTTCAATTTTAGCTTGAGTAATTTGTTCTTTTTCTACTATTGCTTCTGCTCTAGCTATTCGATCTCTATCCTCTTTAATTTCTCCAAAGGCTCGTCCAAATGATTTTCCAAATTCTCTAAGAGCTTTAGCTTGACTCAATTTAGCACTACCAGCATTAGAATTTGGAACATTCACATTTAATAACTGGCCTTCACTAGGATGTATTTCTAATGGTTGTTGACTAGCATACCCTTCTGCCATTGGAATATTAGTTTCTGCCATTATGACTCCTATGTCCAATCTCTATATTTATAATAAGTACCGACAGCATCTAAACCTGCCGCTCCATATTCTAACATAGCGGCACTTGAGTCAGGCCCATGTACAGTAGGTAGACCTGCTATTGTGTATTGCATATTTAATCTATCATACTTTAATTGATCCATTACTTTAAATTTCTTATTCTCTATACCTTCTAATTTAATATCAAATTCCTTTTTAACTCCTGTTTGTCTTCTTAGAAAATCTCCTGTATGTCTAGAAGCAAAGAATTTAGAACTATTTCCTTCCATAAGTGGAGCAGTATTAAGTTTTCCTCGTGATCTTATTTCTTTTATTTTTTCCTCAAACATAACATCTTTAGCTATATCTCTTGTTCTACTTTCTTGACGAGCTATTAGAGTTAAATTTTTTGCCGCTCCCGATTCTTGAAGTTTATATCTCTGTATAGCTAATGCCTTTATTCTAGCTTGCTGTTCTCTCTTAGCATCTGCGGCTTCTTGTGCAGCTTTATTACCTTTCCAAATACTATAGACTTGTATAGCTAATGAAGCGGCTGCTATATATGCTCCGTAAGCAATTACAGGAGCGGCACATAAAGTTAGAGGCCCATGATAATCAAATGATTTTGAAGATTTCTCAACTAATTCTCCTTTAGCATCATTCCATGTATAAATAACCTCTGTATAAATTTTCATTCTTATATTCTTTGAGATCTAATATGTAGGAAACCTTCCCATTCTGCACTTTGAAAAGCACAAGGGAGGTATTCATTGTTGGTTAAAGAAATTCTACAATTATATGGATTAGAAAGTATTGAACTTTTAAAAGAACCTGACAGTAATTTATATTCTCCTATCTGGGAACTATTAGTAATGAATCCACTAAATGTTTTTTCATAAGCTTTACGAGGTGTGATTTCAATGGTACTGCCAGGAGTGGCAGGATCAGGAATATTAATAGTATAAGGGGCAACTTCAACATTTAATTTAAAGAAACCTGTATTACTATATAGTACATTTATATTTCTAAGTTGAAGTTTTGCTGTCTGTACTGTCACTTGATCTTTTTCTTTATGTAGAAATCTTGTAAATTGATATTTAAAGTTGTATGGTATTCCTACAAATATAGTATCTCCTGCTGCTATCTGTGTATCTACATCTGCCTGTGTAATTTTCTGTGCATTCTGATTTACAAATACTGTATCGGATGGTAAAGAACTATAATAAGGAACGTGTGTAGCTAGAACATCATTAAAGTTTAAGGTTATATCACCTGATCCACTTGCAGTAGCATTAGCAGAAAGTTCAAAATGGGTAGCATCTGTTATAGTTGCGATAGTTGCACCTGTAGGTATCCCAGTAAACCCAGGATTAGCAGCACCAGCAACAACCGACATTCCTACTCTTAAATTTGTAGTGCTAGATACTGTTACTGTAGCATCTGTATTTACAGTAGTAGAAAGTGGAAGAATTACTTGTGCTAATTTTACTCTCCTATCTAACAATACTGGAGTCTCATCTTCCATTACTGCAATTGAAGAATCAGTAGAGAGATTAATATTTTCAAGATATACTCCATCATCTCTATTAATAAGAATTTGAAGCGTGGAACCTATAAAAGTACAATTAAGAATATCATTACCAAATTTCCAAACTGACCATGAAGATTGAATCTTATCTGATGCTTGCCAATAATATTTATAAATATATAAATTCTGAGGTTCATCACTACTTTGACAAACTAGAATTTGTTCGTTACTTGAAGATACTAGATTTGTAATTTTTCCTGGTATATATTGTGGTACATGAGCAGTAACTTCAACTGCATCATTAACTTCTTTTCTATTATCAACAAAGTATTCTCTTACACCTGAGAATTCCCCTCTCTGAAAAGAAAAGAAAACATACCTTCCAACCGATACAGGTTTAGCTCTAGCATCAGTTTCAAATTGGGTAGTTACATCAATGGATACAGTTGCAGGAGACAATATTTCTTGCTCTGATAATTTGAACTGTTGAAGTTCTGAGAAGAATAGTAAAGTCTCACTAAATGGTACTGCATGTTTGAGGAGGGATACTTTATCATTGGATACTGTCACATCAATAGGATTACTGTCTACTGCTGTTATAACAGTTAAAGGGAAGAAATTATAGTAGTTTCCTGATTCACTAAAGATTACATTTTCATCATTTAAGAATCCTAATCTATTTTTATGGAAGAATATATCGGTTATGGCTCCACCTACAAAGGAAGGGAAAGGATTTAGATCATCATCTCCTGCTAATCTAGCCCTCCATCCTATTCTCTCATAGGCAGTACTGACTGTAGCTACTGTCCGTGTATCTGTTACACTTTTTACTGGTTCAAATACAAATGTTATACCTAGAGGATTTGTAATAGGAACAATTTCATCATCATCAAATAATCTAACTAATCTATGTGGCATAGTTGCGACATTAAAATGTCTATCTAGTTTAGGTGCTAGACACTCTCTCCATACACCTTTTCCTAAATCATCAGCTTCAAATTTTACATAAAAATCATCCTGATTTACAGAATTATCCCCTTTTATTTTCGCCACAAAACCATTTTTTACACCAACTGCAGGAAGATCTGTAAAAGCTTTAGTTCCTACACCACCACCATACGCACCTGAAATTGCAAATATATCAGTATCACCATGAGAATCCTCAGTACTGATTTCAAAATCAGCAGTATGTACAAAGTGGAGAAGACTTCCTGTCCTTGTGCATGTCATACCTGATGGCATTCCTCTATCACCTGTTGCTGTAGAATCTAAACCATCTGCATAAGTACCATCAGCAGTTCCATCGGTATCTACGTTTACTGTAGGTTTCCGTCCACCAAATCCTTCTAATAGTAAATTAGCCTCCGATGCCGCAAATACTCCCCAACCTGTTCCAGCACCACATGCAGATGCACCTTCATGAAGAATCTTAGCAATGGTATCTGTACCAATATATTGCTGGTTATTTACAGGTTGGTTAGCAGGAGTCTGGTAACCTACCCTATGATATGTACTTCCTACTTTAATAGTTATAATATATTTACTACTAAACCCACCTTGTTTAACATAAACTAAAGCTTCTCTTTTTGCATCAGTATCAACACCAGAAGTACCTCTATCTGTTTCAAAATCACTATCATCCTGTCCTGATGTTTGACCATCTGCAGTAGCAACTGTGACTGTCTTCTTACTTGAACAGAAGAAAGTTGTATCTGTTACAGTAGTGGCACTCACTTGAGTACTGAAGTCTGTAACTTCACTAAAGTATGATAAATCTCCATCTACTATATTTGAAAAAGTTGATCCTTGAACAGGCATGGCATTACCATCTCCATCAAATACTTTTATAAACTTATCTGAACCTGCCTTACCTAGTATTAAAGTATATTCTTCAACTTCATCTCTCCTTATTGGATGAATAAGATAAGTACCTGTAGGTGTAAAATCTAATTTCTGAACTGTCTCAGTTCCAGGTCTCTTCTCTAGACCTCTTACTACTGTAGCTAAACCATTTTCCTGTACCTCACCTTGTGATGGTAATCTTACTTCAGGAGGTTGTTGTGATATTCCATTTATAAGATTAGGTATTGATGAAGATACTAATGCCATAGTTTATATTTATATAAGTGTAGAAATAGATGTACTTATTTTTCTATCTATATGACGATAAGTATCATATTGATCGAATATTGTATAATCACCTATTTCTGCTTCGGATTCTCTCAAAGCCATTAGAGAAAACATCTCTTCATCTGCTTGAAGTTTGGACAGTACAGGTGATCCTATAATATTTTCCTGAAATTTTCTAGCTGCCCTCAAAGTTATGTATCGTCTTGCAGTTTCAGGAATCTCTTCAAAATCTAGTAAAATAACTATATCTGTTTCTATATCTGTAGTGAAAACAAATGTATTTTTAACTCTGTCATATAATTTTCTACTTCTTTCAACTACATCAGTATTATAATCTCTTAGAACTGCAGTTACATCTACCTTTAAACAATTAGAAGGGATATTAATTATTCCATCTGAATTTTTTACTAATGTATATCTTATTTCAGTATTGAAATGCCATCCTATAGACTGAACTTCTCTATTAATGTTATTTAAAGTTACTTCAGCAATCTCTGCTTCCTGTAATCCTGATCCTAAAGTATTAACTGGTGCTTCACCTATACCTAAAAGAATTGAATTAACAGCATCTAGTTTTGATGTAGGTGTTAATGTTGCCATGATAAATAATAATATGAGGGGAGATAAAAAGAAAAAAAGAGAGGGCAGAGCAGGAGGTAATGGAGAGAGGAAGGATCGCTCCGTTTGGAAGAGAACCTCCTGTTGCCCTCAATTTAGTTTAAGCTGCTGGAGCCATTAATGCTACTGCCATTGCTGGTCGTAGTACGTTATGACCCATTGCATACCTAGAAACAATCAGAGTACCCTGACGCTCAATCTGATACTCAGATTCAACGGACAAGTCCATCAGTTTCACAGTTGCAACAGCATCCTTGTGCATAACTAGAGCACGAACTGTTAAAGATTCGTTCTCAAGATCAACACCAGATGTTCCATCAAGACCACCTACAGCACCAATATTACTACCTGTAGCGGTAGCGGCTGTATAAGATGAAGGAAGATTATAAATAGAAGCTCTACCTGATCCTACAGTATTTGCAAGTGGTGCTTGACCAGTTGAAATTGCAGGGTTAGCGGTAGACCACAATGAACCTGTCCATGCTGCTGCACCTAAAGCTCCAAGATGAGGAGTCCTAACTACAGGAATACCTGCAATTGTTGGAAGATCAATATCTTTGATTGATCCACTTCCACCTACATCTCTATTAAACATTGTCAAAGCAGTAATATCTTCGCTGTTTGAAGTAGTCTTAAATAGAGAATAGAATTGGTCAGTTGCCATTACACAAACAAGATCCTCAAGAGGTGCTCCTGCACTCTCAAGTACACGTTTAGCTTCAATTAAACCTTCCATGAAATAGGCAGCTTTCTTTGAATTAGCAAAGTTAGCGGCATAAGTCACATTGGCTGTAAAGTCTTCATCATCCCATGAATCATAATCTTGAATCATTTTACTTGCACGTTCCTTATTAGTGGTAAGTGCGGCTTTAACAGCCATACGAAGGATATTCTGGTCAGCCGATTTTGCTAAAGCATAACCCGATTCCTGTGTGTAGACTGAACGGATGTCGAAGTGTTGCATTGCTTCATCAATATTAGGGATGAATTGTGCAGCGATTAAGAGATCATCAACTGAGACTACTCTCTCAGCATTTGCAGCTATTACATCAGGCATGATCTCTTGACCTGGTGTATGATATTCTGCGGCTCGGTACTTACCTGTCATTATAAACTGAGCAGATTTACCTTTCTTGATTGTACGAACTCGGCAGTAGTTCATCATGATGTTTTTCGTCTGAAAAGCAGACATGACTTCACCAGCGTAAAGTTTTAAATATAAATTCCTTACGTCACCCGCTTCATTCGTTTGACCACTACGTTGTGCCGCAGCGTTCATTGCATTTGAGGCTCCTTGAAGTGCCATTTTGTTCCTTTGATTAAAGTTAAAGCTGGACTAAATTGCCAGCAATTTGATTATAAAAATCTCCGTTTATAACCACAGTACTTTTCAATCAAAGTTATCCACCGCAATGGGCTAAAATTTACTTTGTCGTAGTATTTTTTGGAGTGTTACATAATGGATGATTGTGACAACTTCTGTGTCACTTCATCCCTGTAGGCAGGATCATTACTATAACGTGGATCATTCATAGCCTTAGTCAATTGAGCTACTGACTTAAAGGAATCTACTCCTGTTCCACCTGTATCACCCTGCAAAAGTGTTGGTGCTTGCCCCTCTTCCATTGATCGTCTTGCATGTAAAGATTTAATTGCGAAGACTACATCATCTGAATTAGGAGCTTCTATAGCACGATTAAACGAATCTATTTCTTTATCATTCAATGAAGTACTTGCCCATTTAACAAGTGATTCATATTCTTCATTTCCTCCTACTGCATCATAAGCCTTATTTAGTACCTTATCTGCAATAGCTTGTTGTCCTGTTATCCATGTATCTACAACCTCTTGAGTCATTCCTTTATCTGCAAGTTCTTTATAAGATGTTTCACTTAATGCTCCTTCTTCTCCATACTCACGAGCATATTTCTCAAAATCTATACCTTGCTTAGTAAGAGCTTCACTTACTTGTTCTTGGGAGGCTATAGGAGCAGGTTTTTCTTCTATCTTTTTAACTTGTTGAGTGTCCTGAGAAGATAATTTCTGTTCCAGTTGGGCATAAGCTTCTGCCATATCTTCTGGACTTTCAAATTTATCTGGTAACCATGTAGGTTTTCCGTCATCTCTAGGAACACTCTGAACTCTCTCGGCCTTATCAATCATCGCCTGTACATGTTCCTGACTTTCAGGAGCTTCTTCTTCAAATGTGCTTACTTCTTTTGTATCTGCCATATTGTACCTTCCTATTATTGTTGTGGTTGTTGCATTGCATTTTTAGCAATTTCAGGAGCTACATCACCTATTACTTTACCCATCATTTGCTGTTCCTGCATCTGTTCTTGCTGTTGTTGCATTGCTTGTTGTTCCTGTTGTTTCTGTTCATCAGTTTTCAAAAGCCCATCGGTATCAATTCCGAGGGAAGCCGCTAGTCGAGATATATACTCATTAACATTCAATTCTCTTATGGCTGTCTCAGGCCCAAGAGGGGATAAATGTTGCAAGAAACCTGCTAGTTCATTTAAGTCTTGGCCTCGTCCAAGTGCCTCGACACCTGTGACAATTAGAGGTTTTAAAGATTCATCAGGAAACTTGGGTAATTTTTTCTCTTTCTGCATTTTGTGCATGAGAAGTTGTACCAAGGGCAATTGAAATTCTTGAGATAAAATAGAATACACTCCACCTAGAGCTATTTCTAATTCTTGATATGCAATTCTTATTTCTTCTGCGGTTACTCTTTCCGCATCTCTCCTTACAGAAGAGTTCATGAGAAATACACGAGATAGACGTTCCGATAAAGTTCGTATTGTCTCTTGGGCAACACGAAAGTCTCCCGATTTCTGAAGTTGTAAAGTGGACACATCATTATCATCTCCACTTACTATCGCACCATTAGGAGAATCTGCCAAAGTTTTAATTCTTGTTGAACCATTAGGTCTAACCAGAAATAGAACCTTTGCAGCAGCAGCACTCCCTTCTACTATAGCTTTAGTCAAGGTCTCTAAGGATTTTAAGTCGCCAATATATTCCTCTACAAATCCTCTACCATAATCTTCACCATCAATATGCGTGAAACGTAGTGCTAGAAAAGGACTTTTATTTTTAGGATATGAACCTTCACTTCCTGGTACAGTCTGTCCTTCTAGTTCCTGAAGTATAGTCCAATTTCTACCTGTCCATGTAACACATGTATAAAGATCTACAGTAGCCGCAGGAAACTCATCTTTCTCAGGTTCAGGTAATAACTTCTTAGCATTTTCAGGTAAAGATAATGGAGAAAGAGATTCCTTTATGACAATCTTTAAAACATTTCCCATTGAATCTCGTTTGACTACATATCTATCTAGTCTAAAAACTCTCATCTGATCATTGGGAGGAAGATATACTAAGACATTTCCTGCAACCAACAATTGTTTCAAAGCTTCTGAAATAGGTACACGGAACGCACGGACTTCTATTTCCTGTGTCACCATTCTTTCTATCTTTGCCAATGTCTCTTCCACTTCACCCTTCTGACCTGCTACTAAAGCTTCTAATTCTGCATCATTTATAACTAGACGGAAGAATGGAGAATTAGGAGGAAGGAGCGAAAGGAGTAATTTACTAGCTAAATTATTTACACCTTCTGCTCCTATGGATTGGTAAGGAGTAGGTAGGATACTTGCACCTGTATGTCCTTGTTCAGGTAGTAAGGAAGGGATGGTAATTTGGGAAGCAGTCCTTGCCCTGTCAAGAAAAGACCAACGATCAGCAGAAAGTGTGGTATATATTCCGTGAGCATACCCTGCCTTATCTTGATATTCTGAATCTACACTAATTGTTTCCATTATGATGGTCTATTTACTCTTAATGAACCTCTAGTAAACTGACCTTGAACTCCTTTTGTTTGTTTTTGAATCTTTAAAAATGGATCGTACCCTTTTACTCTTTGAGCAAACCCTTTACCTGGAACAAAAGCAGGATCGTCAGGGTCAAGTTCTTCCTCTTCTTCTTCTTCTTCTTCTTTACCTCCACCTTCATCAACCATGGTAACAGCTTCTTCAGCAACATCTTCAGTTTGTCCACCAGTTGAACCACAGAGAAGTACTTCACCTTCATATTCATAAGATTTAGAATCACTTTCAACAAGACAATCATTTATTAAATCATAATTTACTTCCGTATATATTTTCATATTATTTTGCTCTTTTAAAAAAAAGTTCTTTATGTTTAGGTAAAAGATCTTTTATATATTTTAGCCAGTTTATTTTATTTCTGTATTTTCTACTTATACATAAAGTAGGTACATAAATAGATTCGGAATTATAATTTTGTTTAGGAATATCCCAACTTCCTACAGTTTTTAAACCTTCTTCCTTTGAAGTAACCCATAACCAACTCCAAAATATATGTATGTCATCACCTTGACCTAAACATACATATTGATTCGTATCTAAAATAGATGTTTGATAGAAATTAATAGCTTTATCTTCAGGTCTGGTAGGAATAGTTTTATCAGTTGCTTCTCTCCTAAAAAATTTTAGAAGTTCATCAGCCTTGAGGGACTGATTCTGCCAACAACTCTGTGAACCTATCTGAAAAGTCTTGAACAGTTCTGCATTCACTAAAATCACTTATCTCCATTTGGTTTACTCCTGTGAATTGATCGGTTTGATTTATCATATCAATCAAATCCATTGAATCCATTCCCAGATCATCTATCACATCTTTATTTGGTGTAATTTCTTCAACTGGAATTGCCATTACTTTAGCGATAACTTCAATTAAATTTTTATCTATATCCTTTTCTGATTTCTTTTTCTTTTTATCAAATATATTCATTCTGTTTCCTTCCTTCTAATTTGTTTAACTTGGCATAGAATATCTACCAGATTTATAAGTATCAAATTTTCCACCAATTCTTGAGCCTCCTCCACCACCTTTTCCTATTTTTAGTGAGCTTCTACCATATCCTTTTACACCTTCATTAAATGCCATTTCTGGATCTCTACCACGCATCTTTCCTGGGCCTTTTACTGAAGCTTCCGTAGTATCATCTTCTTCAGCACCAGCCGCACTATGGAAAGGAACCTGACTCAGAGCATAATCATCCCTAAACTCATTCCATTCTTCCCTTTTTTGTGTCCAGTAACTTCTCCAATTTTGTCTAAACTGGTTTAAAGATCCATCTCCTTCTTCGTTTGCAGACAGACTATCGGCAGGAAATTTTAAAAAATTAGGAAAGTCCCTATTAACAAAATCATCTAATGCATACAAACCTTCACCGAGGGAACCACCCATTAAATTTGAACCTCCTAATCCACCTATACTAAACTCTCCTTCCTCCCACACGAGAGTATTAGAATATATACCGAATGTTGCCTTATCTAGAGGAGCACTAATAGCAGAGGCTATATTAGCTTTTCCAGTATCATTAGTCCAATGACTAGCATCATAAACATGATCAGAAAACCAACTCATTTATTTTACTTTAGTTAAAATTTGTATTGAATCACCAGAAAAATCTTCAGTCTGTGTACTGACATCGTAAGTAGTTTTAATTAAATTTACTACATGTCTTTGTCCTTGTAAATATCTTACATCTTCTATAGTACAATTAGAAGGTGGTACTTTATCAGGTACTACATCTTCTAACCATGCTATAAGTTCTTCGGATATACCATGTTCACCTAGTTTTCCATGTAACATATTAAAATATTTCTCTATAAAGGTTGTTTTTAGGGAATTTCACAGGTATTTCCTGTGCATGATAGCTCTTGTGAGGAAGTAGTATGATCTATACTTTCATATTCAGAAAGTTTAGACCAATTTAAGGTAGGTATTGTTTTAATTAGTTCTTTATATTCTTTTTCAGTACACTCCTGATAAGGTGCTTGCTTATAGACATGATCAGAATAGGGAAGAAAGCTGATACCAGATATAGAATGGAAATTATCAAATACAAAAGCTCCAACTTCAGGCCACTCATTTTCCTTGACTGAGATTGTACAGGATGGTTTGTGTTCACACCAGGATTTTGCATATACTAACCATAGTTGTAATTGTTCAATTGCAGATAGTGAGTTTCGTATCACAGATTTGGAAGGTGACTTAATAGGAAACGAAAATACTGTGACATTACTAGGATTAGTTATATCAGGTTCAGTAGGTACTCCTTCATCTACCATGTACTTACCAATAGGATCACCTAAGTCAGACCTAACTGTCCTGATGTAATAAGGAGCATGTCTAGCATGAATCCCACTTGCAGAATCTACTAACTGAGAGACTGTACCTGAAGGTTTTACACATGTGATTGCACTAGAAGGATTGATACTTAATTTCTTACTCCACTCTTTATTTACCTTCACACATTCCTTCTTCAGGTCATCTAAAATTATTGGTAAATCTGATGACAATTTATTTAATATAAAGTTGTCCATTATACCAGTTAATGATACTCCTAGTAGTCTCTCCTCTTCACAATTCATTTTCCAATCACTACTGAGGTATCTAAAGTGGGTAAGTGTACTCTGCCATGTACCTAGAATGGTAGCTAATCTAACTTTCCTCTTAAAATCTTCAATTTTATCATTGGAACGTACAATTACCTCAGAGAGGTTACAGAACTCTCGTGACCGCAATATTATTTCAGAGCAAGGGTTAGTACCAAAGTCCTCCCTTTCTTCTCTCCTACCATTCAATTCAAGACATTTTTTCTTGGAATTGTACGAAGAAAAGATTCCTCTCTCTCCACTTTTGGATTCGTAGAGTGCAGTCCACTCTCTGAAGAAAGTTCCTACATCAGGTTTAGTATGATAGTTAGTAGAGTTATTTGCCAATGCTCTCTGTGGATTTTCTTCCCACCATCTACCTGACTTAGCAGTTCTCATTTGATCGTCACCTAAATCTGATAGACTTATCAATGCACTCCTTCTAACTCCACCTACTACTACTATCTCTGCTATCTTAGTAATGATGTCATGACATTCAATAGGTTTTAATCTTCTACCTTTAGCTCTATGAAAACTCTCAACTGTAAATTTGAAGAGGGAATCCAATGGTTCAGGCCCACTTGCCCTTCCCCCAAATGTTTTTAATGGTGATCCTGCAGGTCTAATCTTCTGTAAATCCCATTCAGGAACTACACCTACATAAAGAAGACTTACTAATTCACGATAAGCTTTAGCCCATCCTAACTTACTATCTCTAACTTGTATAATAGTATCAGTAGGATGCAGTTCATAAGGCACTATAGGTAATTTATCTATGTGTCTAGCTTCCACACTAAACCCTACACCTGTTCCATTCATCAACACATATAGTATCTCATCGAATGAACGTGGTGAATCGACATGAAGATATGCACAGTTGTATCCTGCCACATTCTCCTTCTTCAACGCTGGCCCTGCTGTCATTAGACAACGCATACTAGGCATGATCTCCAGATTTAAAACTGCATTCTTCAGTTCCTTTAATGTTGTAGATGGAACTTGATAATCACAATTATCTTCCAAGTGTTCCTTGAAAAAACTAAAGTATCTCCCTACTGTCTCTTCCCAAGTCTCCCTTCTTTCTTTATCATAGTCCCAACGTGAGTACCTAGACAAATGAATGTACTGTTGATACTGAGTAGGTAAATACTTATCTTCCATCTCTTTCCCTTTCTATTAGTTTCTCTAAATAAGTTCTAGCTTTTAATAAATCATTTACTCCACCTTTGTAGGTGTAGCGTGTAATATATTTTATTATGTTACCTTCCAAAAAATCCAATTCGTTTGCTATTATATAATCCAATGGTTCCATTTTCCTCTCATTGTAATGAGTAGGATTAGTTACTTCTTCCTTTTCCAAAGGTTGTCTCTCACTATTCTTTGATATAATTTCTCGTATATTACCTTGATCATCTACCTCATCTTTATTACCTAATGGTAATGTACTTTTAGGAGTATGTCTTCGTTCATATCCTACTGGATCTTTAGTCATCTCTTCATTCTCTTTATCAATATGATCTTGGACTACCTGTGAACTGTACCTATTATCTAAAGGATGTTTCAAACTATCTTCAACATAGTCTCTCCATTGTTCTTTCTGCTTCTGAGATTTCTGTCTTTCTATTTCATCAATTTCATTTTGAGTCATGCAGTCCTCCACAGATTAGGTTCATGAATCAATGGTGTCTCTTTCACAGGATTTAATACAGGATTAGCATTGAATGTTTTAGCTTCCCCTTTAGGAGTCCATAATATAATTTCTCTTGTACCCACATCAAACTCATGCCATCTTAAAATCCTAGCCATCCTAGCATTTGTAAGAGCTTCCTCCTCAGTTTGTCCTGCCTTAAAGAAAGCATTCAATACTGCCACCCACATATCATAAACCGAATCAGTATTTTCTCTCAAAATTTTTTCGGCAGATATTGGGCCTACTCCTTGACATCCTTTGTAGTTATCAACTGTATCACCTACTAAAACTTGATAGAAAAACTGGTAATCAGCTTGACTCTCTGACCATTTATATATCTTCTCCTTTTTAAAATCCCAATGTAAACCTGGAATTGTTAGAAGATCTTTGTCCTCACTAACAATTATTTTCTCTGTCTTGGAAGGTTTAGTTGCCCTTATACCAATTACATCATCAGCTTCTAACCAATCCCATTGACTGTGTAAGTACTCACTCTTACAATAATCAATTGCATTAGAGAAACACATAGGTTTTCTACCACCCTTCCTATTACTCTTGTAATCAGGATTAATTTTTTTCCTATAATTTTTCTTATCACTAAAACATAGAGTAACTTTATCTGCCTTAGTCTTCTCTATTATCTTCCCAATTTGATCATCAATTATAGTTTTAACTTCATTCATATCTGAATGGAGAGTCCACGAATCACCTTCCCAATTGATCTCCCTTTCTGAGAGTCTAGTAGCTTTATATACAAATATGTCTGCATCAATTAATAATTCTTTCATCTTTACCTTCCTTTTTTTAAGATTACTTTGTTTACATAAGTGTTTTCATCCGTCAAATCATGACGATAATTTTCATACTTATTAAATGTGAAGCATGATACATTCTTTAAATGTTTCCAAGGTACAATGTAAATATAAGGAAATTTACATGCAAATAAATAATCAAAATCTCCTTTCTTGTACTCTCTTTTCACTCTTACCCCATTAGATTTTCCTTCTCTTGTCAATGGTATATTAGAACTTCTAGAGTTCTTTATCTGTATGGTAATCCATTTAGTATTATTCTTAACTACTAAATCAAATGGTGATGAAGGATCTAGAGGAACAAACATGGAATAGTTCCACATGTGTAAAAGATACCTTACTATTTCCTCCCCTGCCATACCAAATTTAGTAGCTTCAATGTGTAGTTGCCCAGTTTGCACCTGTTTTGAATTCACCTGTGAGTGGGATTCTAAAATTGTACTTCTCTCCTGCAATTGCAATTGCCTTGACTCCAAGTTCTCCAATTCGATTGCCATACTCCCTCTTAACTGTAAGTTGTACTTCATCATGAACAAAAGCTACCTGTGCATAATCCTCTCCGTCTTCAAATTCCTCCTGAAGTAGAGAATGCATCTCAACTATCCATCTCTTACAGATAATTGCTCCTGCCGATTGAAGTAATGTATTGAGTGCTGCATAGTTAGAACGTACAGGTACTTTCCTTCCATCCAAACCCATTATAAATCCTGACTCAGCTTTCTTCTGTACTGCATTTCTTAATTCTTTTAATGCAGGAATCTTTCTTAGAAATTCTTTCTTTAATCTTGCACCTTCCGCTTTACCTTTACCAACAATCTGACCAATCTTTTCATTCCCTGCTCCATAGAGGAAACCATAGATGAAAGTCTTAGCTTGATCCCTTGTGGCAAGACCAGCAGCTCTCTGATTGGCAGTATGAATATCTGATTCAAGTAGTAACTTCCCATACCTACCGCTATCATACCTAGCCAGATAATGCGATAGACAACGCAATTCCAGGCTAGATACATCAATTCCCAATAGATCCATGTCTGTATCTGGCATAAACAACTCCCTACATACTGACCCATAGGGTGCATTAGTATTCGGAACTTGAGCGATGTTAGGGTGCGAGTGAGAACAGCGTGAAGTCTGTGCTCCCATTGTGTTGACTCTCCCATGTAACTTACCTTTCCTACAAAGTTTCATCCATGCTTGGTTACCCTCTGCTAATTGTGCTATCCGTTTATTTAACATAAAATATTTAGACATCAACTTAGCTTCAGGATAGTCTAGTTTATTCAGAACCTTCTCATCAATCTTAGGTTCCATTGATGGAGTGAACTCTCTAGGAATCCACCCTCTCAATTCTTGTAGTCTCTTAGCTATATGCTTACGAGAATTAGGATTGAAATCTACAATCTTAATCTTGTTATACATTCCATTCTTTCTTGGCCCTTCATCTATGATCCATGATCCAAACACTTCACTTAATTTTTGTGCTAGTATAGATCTTTTCTCTGCCAACTCAACATATAATTCTGCTCCTTTCTTCTCATCAAAAGAGAACCCTCTCTCTTCCTGTCTGAAACAGATGTCTGCAATTCTATGTTCCAAATCAACTGCTTCCTTTGAAGTAATATCAGGACGGAAATGTTCATACAAACTTTCAGTAAGATGAACATCATTCACACAATAGTCTCTCATCTCAGGAGTAAGTTTTTCAAATGCATTTTCCTGTTGATTATATGTCCCTTTGAAGGAACCTAACCTTTCTCCCCATGCTTTCAATGAATGACTACCCCATAATTTAACCTCCATCTTCTTTATTACGCTATCTTCTTCCCTTATGTTAGGATAAAGTAGCCGAGATAAAATAAGAGTATCCATAGTCTGATCTATAGGTACTGAAAATTGATAGAGGTCTCTCAAAACTATCAAGTCAAAGCCTAGTATATTATGACCAACTATTTTCTTATCCTTCAGGTCTTCCAATGCCATCAGTATAGTTTCATGTGAATCTGCCTCTGTTAAATCACCAGTAGTTAAGTTTCGATACACTAATAAATGTACCTTGGTTACTGTGTCCAACAGACCATCTGTTTCTATATCTAAAACTACCTCTTCCATTTTATTCCTTCCTATTAAAAGTCTTTGTTTTCTTCCTCGCTAGTTTCTTCCTCAAATAAAGTATCCTGAGAAAGTTCTGTCATCCTTCCTGTCTGTCTGGAATACTCCAGTAAATTACAAATACCTGTCTCTCCTGTCCACCTGTTTTTAAGTATCCGTACTGTGGTAAGGTTAGGTGCATCCTCACTCTGTTGATTTCTTTCACAACCTACTACAATATCAGACAGTTGAGCAATTCCATGCGTACCTCTGAGTTGATTGAGTGAAGTCTGTACTCCTTCTTCATGTCCTCTGTCACCACTAGGTCTCCGTAAATGTGAGACTAGGATCAGAGCACATTGTAATTCCTCAACTAAACTTCTCAACTTAGTCATTACAAAGTCCAACATTCTCCTCTCATCTCCTCCACTTGTGAGACCAGAGATTACAATACTAATGTGATCCAATATAATACAATCACATTCCATTCCCTTTACTAAGTAACGAATCTTATTAAATAGATTATCAGGTTCCACACTTCCCCAATGATCATAAAGGAATAGGTTACCTGTACCTAGTACATCATCGAATCCATCTTTTAATTCCTCAGTCGTACACTCTATGTTCTGTAGATGAATAGGTTTATTTAAGTAGAGTCCTATGAATCCTAAAGCTGTACGTTTATTGTTCTCTTCCAATGCTAAGTAACCTAGTTTAAGTCCTTGCAACATCAACGAGTAGCCTATCTCTCTACATATTTGAGACTTACCTACTCCACTACCTGCCGTGATAGTTACAATTTCTCCTCTCCTTAAACCTTGAGTCATCCCATTCAGACCTGAGAAAGGGTAAGGAAATGATTCAATATTATCTTCAGATGAGATTAGATGCCATAGATCCCTTCCGTCTATGATACCATCAGGTCTCCAAACCTGTGCGTTCCATATAGCGGAGATAATATCACTCTCCTTACCTTCCTTCAACATTTCGTTTGCATCCTTCAATGGAAGGTGAGCAATCTTAACTTTTCCAGGTGAGAACAGAGGTACACATTCTTCAACCGCTTTCTTCCCTGCATCATCCTGATCGAACATTAGAATTACTGAATCAAATCCTTCCAGATATTCTAGTTCTCTTTGTAGACATTTCTTTGCACCTCCTGCTCCCGAAGCTACTGAAACAACAGGCCATTTATTTCCTTGTGCCTGTGATACTGACATTGCATCCAGTTCCCCTTCGGTTACTACTATCATCTTCCCTTTAGAGAAGAGATGTTTACCGAACAAGTTAGCCTTCTTAGTATCTCCTATAAATAGAAAGTCCTTGTTAGAAAATCTTAATTTCTGTGCAATTATTCCATTGGAACCTTTGGCTCGGTAGTTTGCTATCTGAACTTTCTTTCCTTTGAATTCCCCTGTCTGGTAATCCCATTTGTTAATGGTATCTTGTGTGATACACCTCTTTTGAAGCGGTAATTTATCACCCGATACGAAATCAGTTTTCATCTTTTCCTTCCTCTCCGAAATTTTTTCAATTAATATTTCACCTTGTTGGTAGCCACAGCCTGGACTGAAACAGAAACCATGCCCATCATCATAGATGGCAAGGTTATCATTAGATCCACACTTAGGACAAGGTACATGAGTAACACAAGTAGATTCTACTTGCTCTCTTCCAAAGTCGTCCATGTTTTACCATCTAGTTTAGAGTATGCAGTTAAACTACCCACATAAGTGTAGCCACTTGCAGATAAGAAATCTAAGAACCTATCCAATAATAAAGGTAAAGTCTCTGCTTCAAATCGCATCTTAACTAGATTATGTGAAGGTGGATCAAAATTAATTCTCACCTGACGAAACGTATAGGTCTCTTCCATTTCCCTATCTTCATCTTCTTCCTTTGGTACTGGTTTAAACTCAGACCAATCAACTTTCTCTTGCATGTTTCTCTTCCTGTTATATTTAGTTTTTACTTTATGTATTTGTGATCCACGATTTTTAATTCCCTTCCCCATTGTTTCTCCTTTTAAAAATCAAACCATGCTTGTACATCGAAGAATGGACTGACTTTGTTGGTGTCCACCTCATTGAATCCTACCACTTTTGCTTCAGGATATAGCAGACACATTGATTTTACTAGAGACTTCAAGGTTTCCCATTGTCTAGCAGTATAATTTAATCTAGGTTCATTATCTTTGTCAGTTTCTACTCCACCAATTAGACATATTGATACTGACTGATCATCAAAGTCTTCAGTATGTGAACCTACCTCATCTATATCTCTCCCTGCTTCTATGATTCCATCTCGTTTTATTATTAAATGGTATCTTATATTTAAGAATCCTTTCTGTCTGTGTAATTTATTCAATTCACATACAGTTAGATCTTCGCTAGGAGTTGAGTTGCTACAATGAATAATAATATATTTAGTTTCTTTTCTTTTTATTTTTGGTAGAATCATTTGTTATCCACTCTTCAGGAATGGAGCCATTTGCAAACTTGAATTTGTATTTGACTGCCCATTCATAACACTTTAATTTTGAACCTTGTACTTTCTGATTTTGATTATAAAAAACTAATCTAATATCTAACTTAGGATGTTGCTTCTTGACTGCTCTCAATGCTCGTTGAGCATGTGTCCTGAAGAAACCTTTTGCTTCTATTATTATTCCGTTTGGTAATATGAAGTCAGGTTTGTACTTTCCTTCCAGCGTATAGCCTAGAACAAGTGTTTCATATTCATAAGCTATACGCTTATCGTCTAGGAAGGAGCCTAGTCGTTCTTCAAATTGGTTACGGAAACCTTTAGAAGTCCTCATCCTCTTCTTTAAATTCCATAGAAGTTGAATCTGAAGCATCTTCAAATCCTTCCTCCTCTTCAAAACCCATATCTGCGACAGGATTATAAGGAATCAAGTTGATAATTTGTACTGCATCCATGTACATTGTCACTCCTGCACCACCTTGAACCATCCAGGTTACAGGACGGAAAGAAACTTTAACTTCTGAACCTCTCCCTATTGATGCACTACAAGGATGCAATTTAGAATCAATAAGACGAATGGTTACTTTCCTTTTCTCTCCAGTTTTACTCTTGAAGAAAGGCTTCTGCTTGAATTTAAACAGGACATCATCCCCATCCTCAGTATAAGGTGGGTCTGCCTGTTTCTTTGCACCTGACTCTTTTAATGAAGTGTCCATCCACTCATCAATCTGAGCCATGAATTTCTTGGCATCTTTACGAGGAATACTAAAGGCCAATCGATACTCACCTTCATCTGAAAACTTGGTGTCAGGTCTATCGATGTAGGCCCATGTTACTTTTCCTCTCGGTGATACTACTCTATCCATTTTTATTCTCCTTAAATGAATGATTAATTTAAGCTTTCATAAGCCTAAATACTATAAGGGGAGTTAATTAACTTTTAACAGAAAAAGTATTTAGAATCAAGGACTTCTGTTATATCTAGTTCCCCTCTCTTGGGAGGATTTGGTACTTGATCTACCACCTCCAAAGCTGCTTGTCTAAACTCTTCAAGAGGATCGAACTCTTGGTAAAGTTTTACAAATGCTTTCCTTAATAACTCTGCTAGTATTGGTGTGTTGTGTGCATGTGTACCATAGGAATCATGTATCATTTGAAATGATTCAACTCCTTCCTTTACACACATGTTTACTGTGAAGGTCAAGGCACAGGCATCTAGAGAATGTACAAAATTAGGTGCTGAACCATTGACTGCCCTCCTATTGTCTATCCCTGAGTCATCTTCCACCTGTACTGTAGGTTTTATTAGGATACCATCTATATGAGTGAATATTTTCTTCTTACTTACGTCCTTATATTGTTGGTGTACTACCATCCCTGAAGGAACCCACCATATTAAAGGGTAATCCTCTTTACTAACTATACTTGATACTTTCCTTATCCAATTCATTGCTTCCTTGGCACTCACTACTACCTCAGTAATGGCATTCCATACCCTCCCTGTTATCCAGTTTACAGGTATGTACAATGGTAAGTTCTTATCCCAAGGCCAATCTGCACCATCATAAATAGCATCTCTAACATACTCCTCTACATAACTTCTACAACTGAACCTAGTACCTCCGTATGGTACTACCATTACAGGTCTCTTTGTCATCTTCCTGTTTATCAGACCTGAATTCAACCACTTCTCTGCCATCTCATCACCCTCTTCCATCTCTCTTCTGACATCCCTCAGAACACAGTCTGCTACATCTTGGTATATATCCTGTGGATCATCCTTATTCATTAGGTTGGTGGCCTTACCACCTATCTTACACCTCAACATGGCAGAGTAATGTTGTAGACCATTGTTGCTACCATCCAAAGCTATAGGTAAGCTTGACTTGTATCCGAAACCTTCCCTCTTAAATCCTGCCCACTCGTAACAGAATGCTAAGAATAACCAAGGGTGATCCACTTTTTTCCAGAACTCACAGTTTAAATCATGCTTTGCCACACTAATAATAGTATCAGTATTATCTTCTACCCACTTTATCCTCTCTTTCAAGGTGAGTTTGTCCACTCCTGCACAGTTTGCACCATGAATTGCCAACCAATCTGCCTGTTCCTGGTTTTCTATCGGGAGTGCATTAGCAAAAGTTAATAGAGACTTTGCGTATTCAGTCCCTTGTGGTGTGAGGAATGATGATACTGTGTATTTCCTACCTCTGAAGTCCACTTGGTAAGGGAAATATAGACCTTCAAACTTTGAGAACTTATCTGCCATTGATAGTGTTCTCATGAATTGTAATATTTTAGATTTCCTCCGAATATTTTCGGCATAACATTCCGATGCTACAGTTTTCCAATCTATGAACTGCTTGTACATCTCCTCATCCATGTCTTTCTTCTTCATCCCTTTCTTTGCAGGACATGGTGGAATGGTAGCTTCAGTCCTATCAGGCATTGAACCTATAGTCCAATTCAGTTCCCATGCTTTTCTCATTATGTTCAGAACCTTCTTGTTCACACACCACTTGGTCTGTTGAAGTGCATTGACAGAACTATACTCCTGTTTCATGTCATGATATGCCAATTCACTTGCAATATTCTTGTTGCTGGTTTTTATGAATGATACTCTGTGGGTTAGGTAACCACCACTATAAGGTGAGTTCCAGTTTAGAGGTGTACATACCATTGGAGAGAATGCAGGACTTAGGATTTCCCCTTTGCTATTGATCCTTTCTATCCAATCCAATGTAGTGTCGGTAGGGAGCAAGGTTAATTCTTTCTTCTTCCTGCCCTTAGTCATTGTTACTACTTTAACTAGACCAGTTGAACGTACTAACAGGTCTACTGCTTTCAAACCTACCTGTATCCTCTCAGTAACAGTCCATGTATCGGTCTGCTCTACTTCTATCTTATGTTTGCAATGCTTTAACAAACCATACCTGCGATAGTGCCTAGATGCTGACCTTTTTCCTACCTGTTTCTTCAAGTAGTCAAAGAAATGCTTATCTTCCTCCCTGTATATGTTAAACTTTACTTGATCTTCCAATGCCTGACCTATCTTGAAGGCCAAGTTGGTTAGTTTCTGAGACTTTGAGATACCATCCATCACCGATCTAAGGGCAATGAATGCCGATACCTCGCTATCTAACATGGCTAAGAAGGGTGCAGCTAGAGCTTTTCTACCTGCTCCACCTTCAAGAGCTTCACCTACAAAGGAATCTATTTTTCTTGAGAACCTGTCAACACTCTGCTTCATTAATAGAATACCATGCAGAGATATTGACTCTGAGCCAGAACTCTTAGCCTCCCTCACTTGCTTTCGGAACTTCTCAATTCCAAACTCAACCATATCATCTTCTAATTTTTTCTGCTCCTCAAATATATTCATTTCAGTTTCGTTTCAATTATAGATTAATTTAGAAGTTTAGGTTTCCAATACTCCATTATAAATACTTGTACCTCCTCATCTGATGCTACATTACAATAGTAGTCGTTCATATTACTTCTAGCTATATTCTTTAGATGCTCTAGGGACATGTCCTCTACATATAGAGACACAGTTTCTTCTATCCGTTCTATCCTCTTATCTTCACTCATCTGTTCCTCCTCTGTCCGAGTCAGGTTCGTTATACCTGTGTCCATACGGATACTGGTAATCCTGGTCATCACCATGAAATGTTGAGCGTTCTTCCTGCTGTTTATGCCTGTGATAATTATACACAGTCTTATGGTAAAAATCTAGCATTTTAACTCCTTCCTTCCCTTTCTTTTTCTCTTGCACCTTGACTATATATCCTTTGTATTTATCTGAAGTCTTGTATGTATGTATTGTATATACTATAAATGTTTTCATAAGTTGTTGAGGTTCGGAAACTAACCATGCAGTTATGAGTCTAAGACCTCCCCTCCGAGTTGTATGCTCAAGTCTTTATGATGTGGACTCTAGATTTATTACGTCAATAACCACTATCATTCATCAAGTTTCACTTTCTTCTTTTCTCCACAATGAGGACATGTCATTTTCCATCCAAAGTAGCTATGTTCTATAGAACTTGCGTAACTCCACCAATTCTTACATTCACCACATGTGAAATGGAATAGGATTTCTCGTGTGAACATGTGTTTATCTTTCTCCATGTTTCTCCTTCTTCATATTAATAATAATACCCAATGACAGCTAGTTATATATAACAGGCAAGTCATGACTAATATGTATAAAATTATAGTTATAAAATGCATTACCCTTTCCCTTCCTATTCTTTTAATTCCCATCCTATGAATTTGTTTCTACTTCTTAATTTACACTTGTCCATTCTTTCCTCATGATTTCTAAAATCGGAGAACCATTTTACAGGACAAGGTTTGTGTGTATCTACTACAAAGTTGGCTGATAGTAGCAGAACTATTATACCTATTAATATGTTTGTCATTACCCGAACTTTGCCAATATGTACACATTCCATTCATTGAAGAATGAAATGTAGGAATATAGTATTAGTAATAATACTGTGAATTTTAACATATTTTCCTTCCTTTAGTTAAATAGTAGAGTCGGAGTCGAGACCTGTCTAATCCTCCCATGACCTAATGAATCTTACATCATATTCTCAGTTTTGTCTTTGACTGACCATTCCTCTTAATGCAACCCAATAATATGGGTTTAGGTTAGTGTCGCCACAGGCGTACCTTTACGCAAATGGGTAACTCTACTAATCTCTGGTGGGCAGGGTAGGATTCGAACCTACAGATGCGTGTCACACGCCTGATTTACAGTCAGGTTGCTTATCCAGTTTGCATACCTGCCCATGTGAAAGGCTGGTTACATTCAGAATTGATACATCCGAACCTCCGAACTACCTCCGTTCCTCCCCACTCTCACCAGCCTAAAATACTTCCTTATTCTTATTAATATACTTTATCTGTATTTCTCCACCTCCCCAACAGTATATCAGAACTACTGCAAATGTCACGAATATTCCTGTAAATACACCTAGTCCAAATATTGTGAAGAAATGGAAGATGTCAGGTAACATCAAGAACCATCTATCCATACTACCTTTTTATTCTTAATTAACTACAAGAACCACAATCAAAGTGTGCTTCATAAGGAGGACTTTTTGATAACCCCCAGCCTTGTGAGTTGGTATTTGACATACTCACCTGTCCAAACAGGTTCCACAGGAACAACTTTTACACCTAGACTTGCTATGAATGTCAAGTCTCCATGAGATAGAGTCTTCTTTCCTAATCTCTCAGCATATTCCTTCCCCAATTTATTCTGAGGATATAATCTTGTCATACCATACTCACTTCTTTCCTGTATGGTAATTTCATGCATATACTATTCTCCTTTTATTATCCCCATTGATCTGCCATTGCTTCGGCAATTCCAGGGTACGTTGTGGATCGTAGTTTCCAGCGATCCGGTGATGGTGGTAGACTATGGCAGTAGCCAAATCTACCCTCCACTATGTCAGTAGGCTGAAGCATCGGAAGATTCTTCAACCATAGACAAGTCCTCTTAGTTTCTCCATGACCAAATTGCCAAGGTTGTATCGTCTGTGTGTATTTCTTATTTCCAATCCTCTCCAATGCATACTTATGTGGTACAGGATTTTCTATTGCTACTTTATCACACGGATGATTGAGAAACAAGTTGAAAAAGTCGGCACTCTCATCAAGTTTTTTCCATCTACCTTCCTGTCGATGTAACCAACTGACTCCACTATTAGCAAAGTAAGTACAAGGTGGATGGGCTACTATTAAATCCCAATCCTTATACAAAATGTCCCTTATATCACCTTGATAGTGAAAGAAACTTGGTTTATCTGTCGGTAGTAAATCACAAGACCATGTATCATGACCTCTCTTGATGAAAGCATCTCTAACTCTTCCACTATATTCACAAGCTATCAATACTTTCATTAATTTACCTCCTTTAGGCTCTCTTACCTTCTAATTGAGATTCACGATAGTTTTTACCCCTACCGCCTATTTCACATTGTAAACAAGAACAGTACACTCCATTACGGAGCTTTCCTGCCTTGTACTTTTGGGCTTTCACCCACTTCCTCATTGCCTTTGGTGACATATTTACTCCTATCTATTTCCAAATGCATAAGTGTACTGCAGATACATCGAATGGAGTAGGAAAATGAACTGGATAATCTGCACTTCTATCCGTACACCACTCATTCCACATTACTTTAGCACCTCCTAATAATTTTGTCAAGTTTAAATATTCTATTGCCTTATTTAACTTGGTGGCATAAGAATTACCTGATGTCTGAAAATAATTAGGTGTACCTCTAGATGCATCCACTTCTGGTAGATGCTTCCTAAAATTGTGAACATCCATACATCCTGCTTTTCCTGCTACTAATTGGACTACAAATCCTGCTTTAGGCAGACCCAAACCAGGAATTTCCAAGAAAAGCATCAGTAATTCAAGATCACAATCTTTCTTCTTGGCCTTCAGAATCTTCAGCATACGCATGTAAAGGTCTTGCCTATGCTTTCTAACATATTTAAGTCCCTTTATCTTGTTGCCCCAAATCCAAGACGATTTGAGACCTTTTTTGCGATACTCTGCCATTAATTCAGGTAACCTGCTTGTCTGTACCCTAATTGATGCGAATACGAAAGCAATTACCAATTCTAAATTCTTGGCAGATTTATGAGAAAATCCACGAACCAATGGATTATGTAAATCGTACATATTTTCCTTCCTTCCTAGAAATTAGAAGAATAGGTGTGAACATTGCTATTAGGCACTTTGCTCTACGATCCTTTAACGTACTCCAGTTATGGATGTTTAAGAAACGTGGCTCTTACGCTCTCCAAGATGATACACACCTACTCTATAAATAGCTAATTCCTATCAGAGAGAAGTAAAACACTTAATAATGTTAAATTAAAATTAGAAATGTTGGTGAATCCTACTGACTACTATAGATACAGTAGGATTCAATACCTTGCGAAATGGAATTTTCCAACCTACAAGGTATATGCTTTACCAACATAAATTAAAATTAGACGATTGCAGGGCCAATTATATGACCAAACATATCAGTAGAGTACGCACTATTATTAAATGGTACTTCCTTCTTTCTTGGAGAAAAGTACACATCAAAATGAGTTGCCTCACTCTTGATATTGTGCTGTGGATGATGCTTTCTTCCACCATCAGCATTTCTCCAACGGACACGAATGTCCGACCTACTACACTTGTAGCGAGCTTGTGCTAGATTCCTTGCATATTCCAGGTTTTCCTCTGAAAATGGAATCATTCTTGACATAGACACATATTCCTTAGAATCTCGTGTCGTAGTCAATATGTTGAATGGAGTCATCCATCCAAAATCGGGAGAGTAATTACCATACATCTTATCCCGATTGACAATTACAGAACTCATAAGCTTCCTTCCTAGTATCTTACTTCTCTAGGATAGGAACTAGCAAGTTTCATAGAAAGTAAAGAGAACATACTATTAATTCGTATCATTTATGGATCATGACAGGTTGATTAATTGCTAGGTATTCCTATACCTAATTCTTTCATTTCCTCCCTGAAAACAGGATTGATGGTACGAACTGCACCTGAATTTTTAATTTCATGTACATAAGTATCACCCATATCCCATGTTCCATAAGTATGAGGTGATTTTGTAGCGACCAGCCACCTTGCATAAGGATTCTTAGCCTCATTTTCAGGTGTCTGGTACTTCTTTAATACCTGCCATGTCCACCCTGCGTGATCTAGTGTCCATGTTTCATAAGGATTATCAATTTCCCTCATTTTACCACAATAGTTTTTTGCTCTAGCCATGTTTATCTCCTTCTAAGACGATATAATTTCTGCTTAGACATGGCATTCCAAAACCCACTCATTTGTGGCTTGATTCCTTTCGGAAATGCAGGAAAGTTTATCACTTTTAATTCACTTTCATGTTTAACATTCAATTCAATCATTTGTTCAAAACTTAGTGCCGATCTCTTAGAGAAACCAACAGGAACTCTGATTCTACGTTTAGCCATGTCTTTACCATTGGTTGAGCCATGACCCATAAAAGATACGAATTAACCATGAATGCTATTAGTAGAGAGTAGATAAGATATACTACTGTAAATAACTTTGTGGTACTTTCTTCCTACTGTCTGCTTCTTCCTTACATACTTCTAATAATTCATTAAAAGTGATGCAGAAATTTGGATACCAGTATGCATCAAATGCGTCTTGAATTACTTTCGGTACGTCTGGTAAATTTGGATTTATGTCTTCACCTACTTCAAATTCATGTCCGGTGTGTCCACAAGACAAATCACCTATGTTGAATGTTTTGTAATTAAAGATCATGTTTCCTCTATTAGTTGAATGTTGTTCTACTCTCAACTAATAGCATTCAAGATACTCCAGATTTAATTTTCAAAGAACTATACTCTTTATAGAATGAGACTAAGTAGAATGTTTCGATGATTTGAATTTGTAAATAATCTCAAACAAGTTTTTTTAAATTTCGTTGAACTTCTCAAGATTAGCTAGTTGTTCGTAGTTTGTATCTGTTTTGAAGTTTAACTATCAATTAAGCTTTTAATCAGATTAACCGATGAAAGTATTTTATACTGATTAGCTTTTCTTAATCGATTGACTACAAGCTTAAATCAATTTTAAAAGAATGTCAAGTAAATAATTTAAAATAATTATGTACGTTGTTTTGACTATTGTTTAACGTACAGACAACAACGATCTAGACTAACAACGTACAACCGATCTAACCGATCTAACCGATCTAACCGATCTAAAAGAAAAAACATAGATAAAGAGAGAAAGAGAGAGAGAGAAAGAAAACAAAAAAGAAAATTACAAACTGCGGGCAATTATCCTGCTCCTGCTTAAATAATTTGAATGTTTGGAGCAGTTGCAATTCCTGATCATGTAATATATGGAGTGAGGCGACCCAAAAAAAAGGAATGGGGGATACCCGTCCTGGGTATAACGTAATACCCTCTCAGATTTTTTTACTACATATTCATCCAGACATTAGGTGTCTCTTTATACTCCTTATTAAACACTCCTGCAGTAAACCTTTCAAGTTCCTCATCCATCAATCTATCTTTCCTTACATCCACTTCTTTATCTGCATCAGTAGCCATCTGTTCGACCCAATAACCAACTGCCATTTGAAGAGCATCGAGTCTATCGTCATGAATCAGAGCACCTTTATCCTTTGTAATCCTTGTCATCTGGTGAAATAGCATGTATTTAGCTTGACTTTCACTAGGATAATGTCTAACAGTCTGTATATCCTTCTCTATTACTTGTGGATCAATAACTAATCTATGTTGGTTCATAACAGGTTCAAGAGTATCTATGATTCTTCTCTCTTTCTGTATATTAGATCTAACTTCTTCCATAGTGACATCGTATATCTTACTCAGAATAGGCTTCCATAGCTCCATGAACATCCCATCACCAAAGTTAGACTCTATTAGCACTAAATTTACTTTATTACGTCTGGCAATGATTGAGAGTGCCTGTAGGTTATCCTGTTTATATCCACCTTGCAGCCCTCCACATTCAGTTAGATACAGAATACCATTCAACATCTTGACAACTGCATAACCTGTCTCATCTTTACCTCTACCACTAGGATCAACTGACAAAACACTACCAGTATATTCCAGCCAATCACCTATTTTCTTTTGTGGAGAGTAGTAACCATCACCTGGAAGCCCTACATTAGGCAGATCAGTTAGTTTATTTTCAGGATCTCTAGACCACACAGGTTTCTCAGGTGCTTTATCACCATCCAGAGACATAACTATCAAGTCACTAAGTTTAAGAGGATACCTATCAGCATCACTAAGTGAAGTATCTAATTGGAACTGCAGGTTAAATCCTGATCTACCATAGGAAAGTTCTCTCTCAGTAAGATCATCATCATCAAACCTCAAAGGATCAGTAGGATCACCTATTTTAGCTTTCTTATTTCGTATAAAAGGTGCTAACTTATTTTCATATCTTACAAGTTGTTCATGAGTAGGGTATCTACTAGGCCATATTTGTACTGTATAACCTCTTTCAGGTAGAGTTTCATACAGGGACATCTCTGTCTGTGGAGTTCCTAGATAGATAATTGATCCATCAGGTTTAAGAATAGCATCAAACTCTTTGACTGCTTCAGATAATTTATCTCTCATTGATTGAGTCATTGAGTTATTAGGAACCTCCACATCGTCTGCCACTATCAAGTCTGCTCTACTACCAGCTAACTGTCCTGTTATACCTACACTTTTAACTGAGGGAGAATGTGAAGCTAATGCTGGCCCTACATCGAATGATACTTTTGATTGTCTCTGACCTTCAGAGGATCTAAGGTGTTGAAGGATAGGTATTTCGTGTATAAGTCTCTGTGTAAAGGTTGAGAAGTCATCTGACCTGACTTTGGAAGCACTTACAACCAGTACTTTCATTTGAGGATCAAGAAGGAGGGTATGACAAACGAAGGCAGATGTGATATAGCTTTTCCCCACTCCACGAAAAGCTTCTATCACTCCACGTTTAGGTTTGTTCTGTAGGAATGTTGCAATGTCGTATTGCACAGGGGTAGGATCAGGTAGGTGCAGATGTTTCCAACAGATAAAAAGGAAATTACGAAAGTCCTTTAACTTATTATCCATTATTTACATCTACATGGATTGCATTTACAATCTTTACATTTACACATATCATTTTCTCCAATAACATGTTTTACAAAGTTCTTCCAAAGGTACAAAATTTAGAATAGGAGTATCATAATCATTATTATCATTATGATTATCTATTTTTTTATTTATCATTAATAAACGAGGTTTAGGTTTCTCTTCTACTTGTTTAGGTATTGGAATTTTCTTATCAACACATGTAGGACACTCTCCAGTTTTCGTATTAACAGCACAACCTTCCATAGCCTTACACATTCTTATAATAATATACTCATTACTAAAAGAGTGGTAAGGTAAAATCAGTATAATAATTATTATTAATAATATATATTTCATTGTATCTATCCTTCCTTTGTTTATATATGTTTAACCCTCCCCCTATACTATAAGGGGAGTTAATTAAACATGTATAATAATATCAATGACTAAGGTAATCTGCAATAGCCGCCTTAATTGCATCTTCAGCAAGGACAGAACAATGTATTTTTACTGGTGGTAATGATAGTTCTTTGACAATATCAGTATTTTTAATTGTCTGAGCTTCCTCTATTGTTTTCCCTTTAACCCATTCAGTTGCAAGGGAAGATGATGCTATTGCAGAACCACAACCGAATGTTTTAAACTTTGCATCCACTATTTTATTGTTTTCCACCTTGATTTGAAGTTTCATAACATCTCCACATTCAGGAGCACCCACAAGCCCAGTACCAATAGAGCTAGTAATCCCCATGCTACCAATGTTTCTAGGTCGTTCATAATGTTCTATCACTTTCTCAGAATAAGCCATATTACATTACTTTTATCCAGTATTATAAAGAATTACTTCGTAAAAGTGATCAGGATCAGGATCAGTAGGAAACCTATCTTCAAGAAACTCCTCTTTATATTTAATAAGAGTAGCAGTATATCCTGCTGATTTAGCTATTTCTGAAAAGTCCTGTGAAGGAATATATTCAGACAGTTCCTCTACATCCAATTGACCTATATATTCTGGAGATTTTGTTTTAGATTCCCTTTTTTGTAGTTCAGGTTCACCAAACATTGAACCTACAGGATCACCTAGTGCAGGAGAAGACATATTGTACCTATCAGATACATTTCCTAAATCAAAAGCTTGTTCTACCGAAGTTTTAATTTTTCTATCAAAAGATTCAAGAGTCATATCTCTCTCACCTCTTTTCTTCTTACTATTCTTTTGAATTAATTTTCTAGTAGCTTCTAAAACCTTATCATAATCTTTAGGATCTTCAATATGTACTGTATCAATATTATACCTAGTAGTTTTTAGAGGTTTTTTAGGTGCTAAATGTACCTGGAGTACTTGAGATTTATCTTCAATACCTTTCTGTCTTATTTTTTGTATATCAGTAGGTATAACTTCTTTCATTTCATCATTTCTACTTGTAGGATAGGGAACTGCATCTCCAATTTCAGTTACGAAGTAGTTTCCACTTCCCCAATGTCCATATTCTTTTTTCTGACTTTTAGTTAGATCAAAATGATCTTCCTTATTCCAAGTAGTACCATGATAAAAGGTTATAGGATCTCTATAGGTTACACCATTATGATAAGTAGTAGTATTTCTAAGTTCATCAGCAAGAATAAGTTTACCTTTATGATTTTTTGACCAAGTGAGTAGGTTTTCTCTTCGTATTAATGGATCTTCACTCATAGTATATGGATATAAGTTAAGACTTTCTTTAAGAGGATCAATAGTAGGTGTTTCAAATAGATTTTTATGGAATGTATCATAGACAGATTCAGGCATAGGATAAATTCTTTCTCCTACTTCACCTTTTTTCCATGTTCCTGGGCCTGTATCTCTCCCTAGAAATTCCCAATT
>VTLG01012805.1_pt1 | contig 44359 bp, 54 predicted proteins | sample 4694571 | NCBI WGS metagenome assembly VTLG01 (sample SAMN12604809, study PRJNA352737) | marine metagenome | biome: ENVO:00000447; feature: ENVO:00000209|ENVO:00000569|ENVO:01000036; material: ENVO:00002151; isolation source: viral sequences binned using virsorter ...
AGTTCCACCAGCATCTACACCATATGTTCCACTCTGATTTGGTGCAATATTTGTTGGTATATTTCCATTAGTATGAGTCTGGATCTTATAATCCTGACCATTTCTACGAGGACTTAACTGGAATACAGCAGCCTTCACATAGTTCTTACCAAGGAATATATCACCTGTCTCTCTTGGGTTAAATGATGCTCTATCAAGTAGAGGGTCATTCTTAGATCCATCAGGGTTAGAATTATTAACACGAGATCTAATGAGTAGAGGTGTGTTCTGATTTGTTAAGTCAGCATTATCTACACTTATCAGTATAGGTGCGTTAAATGCACTTACCTTATCACCATCACCACCATTAACTGTGATGTTCTGGTTAAATGTAACAGGAACATCAAATGTGGTGACGAGTGAACCAATATCATCCTCGTCATCATCAGAGTCAACTAACTGTGCTCTCTCTAAGAACTCTTCTTCACCAGTGATAGCATTGATCTTACGATTACCAATGTATAGTTCACCGTTGGAGTTGATACCAGTATAGAATACTATACCACCATCTTCTTTCTTGGACTGAGCATAGAAGTCTTGAGTTGAAGTTAATACAACTTCCTGTCTTGCAGGTAGACCAGTTGAATAGTTACCTGGTCCGAAACCTAGGTATTCAAATGTGTGGTTACCTGCTCTTGCGATAGACGGTCTTCGTAACTCAACATAGAATCTCTGTTGTGATGCAACTCTGTTGTCACCAGAGATAGGAATTAATCTATCCTCAGCACCAGCAGATGCATTACCAACCTGTGCCTGTATCTCATTAGTTCCAGTGTAAGTATTAGCAACAAATGCTGGAGTTTCAGTTAGATCAGCAATAGTTTCTCTAGTAACATTAGCCTTAGAGTCATTAGTTCTAACTAAACCATGAACATAGTTGTCAGCAGCACAAACTGTTGCTGGTGGATCAATTAATGTATTAGCAATTGCTTTCTCTTGTGAACTTGTACCATTGTACTTGAACCAGAATGGATCATTCTTATAGTTCTGTGGATACAAGTATGAAATAGGTTGTGAGAACTTAAAGTCACGGAAATTATTTTGGTTACCAGCACCAGTTGGAAGTGGAGATATGTTACCACGAAGTAGTGTTAAGTAGTAAATACCTTCTTGTTGCTTCGCAATTCTACGCTGTAATGTTTCAACATCATAGATGTAGAATGTATCCTCAATCTCACCAGCATCCTCAACAGAGTGAATGTAGTAAGTATTATCAGATCCATCTTCTTTAATGGTATCGCCTGGTGTTAACTGATAAACAGGTGCGTTGCTCTGCTTATAGTAGTACTTGTTAAGACTATTCTTAATCTGATCTTTAAGATCCAAAGACTTACCAGCATCAGGATGATCTAATACATCAGCAAAGATTGTACCCTGAGTAATTCTTGTGTTAGTATATTGACTGTAAACTAAGTTCTTATCAATTGCACTACCCTTAAGAATTAGGTAATGATCAGATCCAACACTCATATATGCCTGAACATATGCAGTACCAGAACTATTACCAGCCCATGTTACTTTGTTATCATTAGTTCTCTGTGAAGAGTTAGCAACGAATGATCCACCTTGAGGTGATGTGATCTTAACCGTTCTGAAATACTCATCAGCAAGAGATGCAACAGTAGGATCTGGTGTGAAGTCAAATGCTGTGATTTCTAAGAAATCATCACCATCTATATTGGTTAGTTTAGCAGATTGAATTGTAAACTGTACCTTACCAGTCTTAGTAGTAATCTTCTTAGGATATGTGATTCCTTGACCTTCTATATCTAAACGATATGGGTCATATGCATTAGCATCATCACCTAGTGCAGTGATAATTTGTTGGTTAGTCCAACCAATTCTCTCGCCAGCATTAGCAGTGTTCTCGAAATAAGCATCTGTCTTAGTAGTACCAGGTGCAGGCTTAAGTAGAATCTTCTGTGGCTTTAACTTACGAAGTGAGTCTGTTCTGTTCTTGATAACAAATCCGTTAATTGGATCTCTTACACCTTCAAGATACTTAGGAATAACATAACGGACACGATATACTCTATCCTTAGCTGGTCTAGCATCAACCTGACGGTTGTAGTAAGAGTCATCAGACTTAGGTGGTACAGATAATAAGAAGTCACTTTGCTGGAATCTCCACAAGATGCTATCTTGGTTAGATCCATTTGCACCAGCACCATTACTGGAAGTATCCTTAACCTTAATGAACCATCTACCTGTTGTACTATTAGAGTATGCTGTACCTCTTGGGTCAAATGCTAATGGTGCATTCTTCTTAGATGCATAGAGTACAAAGTCCATTGTCTGAGCAGCGACAAAGTTGATTCTATTAACATCATTAATAGCATCTGCATGTGTCTTATAGATGCAAAGAACCTTGTTCTTATAAACTGCACTATAAACAAATCTTACATAGAACTCATACTCAGGGTTCAATCTACCTGAAGCATCAGCAACACCAGCAGTTGAATCACCACCATTAGCATTAGCATTATCACCATTATATGTGGCAGACAATGTAGGTAAATTTGTTACGGCATCCTTCTGTCTGAAGAATACACGCTGTGGAGTAACATTAGAGAATGGAACATCAAAGATGTGAGCAACATTAGTCTTAATACCACCATTGATATTACCATCAAGAGATGTCTTGTATGAATGTAGATCATACTTCTCATCTAATACAAATTGATATAGATCAATTTCTACATCAGGGTCAATTGAATCTGCTTCAGCAGAATAGATGTAGATACCAGATGCAGCATTCTCTTTGCTTTCTGCTAACATTAAGTTCTGGTTGGTATTACCACTACCATTAAACTCAGTAGAACCACTATAATTGAATGGAGTAGTTCTCCTACCAGGAGCAATTACATAGTATGTTCTGTTAGTCTCAAATCCATTTGGAAGACGAACAGCTCTCTTATCTACCTCAACATACTTACTAGTACCAATATCAAAACGAGGACGAGGAACCAATCTTACAGGTGTTCCAGTCTCAAAGTTATGTGGGTTTGTAGATCCAGCACCAGTGACATCAATTGACCATAGTGTAGATCTAGAAGAGTAATCAGAAGATGTGTAGGTTGGTTCTGTTCTTTGTACAGAGTTAATTCCATTGTTAATAACAAAGATAACATTATCAACTAATGTATCAACTGCTGATACAACAGCAGCACACTCTGGATAACCAGCACCAACGCTATTAAGAGAACTATCTGTAGACGGAATAGTATCTGCCCACTGACCCTTCTCAAATGTGAAGTATAGTGTAGCATTAGTATTGGTAGCAGTAGCAACTACAGTATTACCTGTAGATAACCTAGCATTCTCTACACCAATCTCGATAGAATCATTTCCAACAAGTTTCTTAATGTAAGTACCAGCAGGAATATTTGTTGTGATTGGAGAACCAGATGTTAATTGACCATCAGAGTTAAATGATGAAGGAGCATATTCTTCAACCTTCATACCAATAGCAAGACCAGTGTTACTTCCAACACTAATTGTTGCAGAGTTGAGTGTGATGTTACAACCATTTAACTGCTGTGTGTGATTACGCAAAGCAGAAATTGCAATGTTCTTAACAACACCCCAAGCATCTATGGTTTCATTCTTCTCATTGTTGATGAAGTCTAAGTTATTACCAGAGTAATATGCTTCACCTGCCTGTACAGAATTGATGTTACCACCAAACTTAAGGTCATTAGCAACAGCATCAACGATGTATCCTACATCACGATAGCACTTAGAAGCACTCAAGTTATTCTTGAAGTCTCCATAGTTAAGAGTTGGGAATCCAGTCATGGATCCAGCTGCTATCGCATCGTTAATGATACTTACTAAGTTATCAATTGAAGTTCTTACATTAGCACAATCCCACTCACCGTTACTTATAGGTGGAAGATCATTTAGATTTCCAGCATTAAGTGAATCAATGAATAGACCGATTAATGTATCAACTGTATTGAGAACATCAGCACAATTACCAGCAGTGTATGATCCTGGTTGTGTTGGTTCTGTCCTTGTAATGCTAGTTACACTACCAGCACCACCATCATCACCGATACCTTGCTCAATAATATCGAATAAGGTATTGATTGCAGATGCAATTCCTTGACATGCAGGGTTAGAACCATCAGCAATAATAGTTGTGTCTGTTACCTGTACACTATCACCAGAAGGTGTCCAGTTAGTTGGAGTAACAGTAAGGTTTCTTATTACACTAACAGCAATATCTTTTGCTTCTGTGTATACACGCTTAACTTCAGTTCTCTCATTAACAGGCATTGCCAATGGAACACCATTGAAGTCGTTAGTAGCGAAACCATTACCAATATCCCATGTCTTATGGTTACCACCAAACTTAATGTTATATCCTAAATCTCTTATAACATCATAGACATCATCCAAGCAGTCCTGCATTGTATATCCAGCAGCAACTGAATATGATGGATGTGCAACCTTCATACGCTCATATGCTTCTCTAGCAATGAACTTTCTGTTTGATTGTAATAAGTTATAAGCATCAGCATGTGCATCAGATACAATTGCTGGATCAGCAGCATTGTCTAATGTTATTGATGTATCAGTACTTGCTAATTGATTGTTAATGGCAAGGTTAATTTGATCTTGAACCTTATTCAAACCAACAATAGTCTGAGGTACTTCACCTTGAACACCATTGCTAAGGAGAGAATTACCATCAAAGTAAGTCTTAAGGTAAGAAATAGTATACTCGTTACCACCGAACCAAAGGTCTTGTAGAACAGCATCTATGATTAATCCTAAGTCTCTCTCACACTTGGTTGTATATCCTGAAGAAGCATGAGAAGGATAAGCAGCATCAATAGCAGCAATACCAGAAGTTATGATAGCAGCCTTATTTGCTGTAACTAAATTGTAAGCATCCTTATTACGACTTGCGGCATTAGTAACAACTGCTGGATAAACTTTAACACCATTTGCTGCTGCCTTAATAAAGGTATGAGCATAGTTACCACCACCTGTAATTGCACCAGTTGTAGCAGACTTAAAGGTGTGTGTATAATTACCACCAGTTACTACAGCGTTAGTTGCAGCAGATACAAATGTATGAGTAGTTGTGTTAGAAGAAATACCAACATTAACTGAAACTATTCCAGTCTGTCTTGTTAAACCACCAGATGCAGCAGACACGAAAGTATGTGTCGAAGTATTAGTGGAAGGTGCTGTAGTTAGAACCTGAACATCAAATGTATTTGTAGTTGCATTTGAAATTGTTAACCACTTACCACTAGAAGGATCGGATGTTCTAGGATATGTGTGGTTGGTTGCATTCTGATCCTTAGCACATGTAAATGTCAATGAGTTGTCAGCCAACTTAATCTTATTACCATTGGCAAACCCATGACCATTTACAGTAAGGGTCATTATACCTGTTGTTGGATTATATGATGCACCAGTTACAGTATGAACTGTTGTCTCAACAGCAGTGATTGGTACTGCGGTATTATATGATCTGTCACGCTTTTGCTTAATACCATTAGCAGCAGCAGATACGAATGTATGTGTTGTGGTATTTGTTGAAGGTGCAGAATCTAATACTTGAATATCAAATGTGTCTGTAGTTACAGCAGCAACTTGTACATACCTACCGCTTATTGGGTCAGATGATCTTGGATATGTATGATTAGTTCCGTTACCGTCTTGAGCACAAGTGAATGTTAAAGAATCATCATCTAACTTAACCCAATCTCCAGCCTTTATTCCATGAGCAGCAACAGTAAGTGTTAGAATACCTGAGGTAGGATTATAAAGAGCATTAGTTGCTGTATGATTATCAATATTAGGTCTTGGATAAGTATGCTGAGTAGCATTACTATCCTGACTACAAGTGAATGTTAATGAGTCATCCGCTATCTTAACAGCAGTTCCAACTTCTAACCCGTGAGCACCTATGTTGAGGTTCATAATACCCGTTGTTGGGGTATATGTAGCATCAGTTGGTGTGTAGTTTACAAGTGGAGAAGAACCAACATTAACTGTTATAGTACCATCTTGTCTTGTAATACCATCAGCAGTAGCAGATACAAATGTATGTGCTGATACATCAGGAGAAATACCAATATTTACATTAAATGTATTAGTTGCAACTCCAGATATAGGTAACCAGTTACCACTGCAAGGGTCAGTTGCTCTTGGGTATGCGTGGTTAGTAGCGTTATTATCCTTAGCACATGTAAATGTTAATGATCCATCAGCAATGATAACTCTGTCACCATTACCATAACCATGATTAGCAATGGTTATTGTTAATACACCAGTTCCAGGATCATATGCTGCGTCTGTTGCTGTCTTAGTAGCAGATCCAACACTAACAATCTCAACTGGCTTACCGTATACTGGATCAGTTGAACGAGGGTAAGTCTTAGTGCTAAAGTTTCCATCCATGTCACAAGTAAATGACAAGGAATCATTAGCAATCTTTATATTAGTTCCTGCATATAGATCATGCTGACCTACAGTAAGAACCATGTTACCAGTAGATGCATCGTATGTTGCACCAGATGGTGTATAGTTAGTTAAAGCAGTTGTTCCAACATTTACAGTGATAGTATCATTTGTTGTTGAAGCAATAGCAAGTTTCTCTCCAGATACAGGATCACTTGTACGAGGATAAGTATGCTCAGTAGCAAATCCATCCATTGCACAAGTAAATGTTAGTGCATTATTATCAATGGATAGAGTGTCACCTTGCTTAGTAATACCATCAGCAGTTGCACTTACAAATGTGTGAGTATAACTTCCTCCAGTTACTACAGCACCAGAATCTGCACTTACAAATGTATGAGTATATGAACCGCCACTCTTAATTCCACCAGCAGTTGAGGATGCGAAAGTATGAGCTGTTGTGTTAGAGGAAATACCAACATTAACAACTATTGATCCATCTTGCTTAAGCACTCCATTATTAGTTGCTGAAACAAATTGGTGAGCATGTTGTCCATTAGGACCAGCAACACCTACATTGATCTCAAATTGATCTGTTGTTGCATTACTGATCTGTAACCACTCATCATAGAATGGATCTGTCTTACGAGGATATGAATGGTTAGTAGCATTGCCATCCTTAGCACATGTAAATGTTAAGGATCCTTCTGTTATCTTAACTCTATCTCCATTGCTGTATCCATGACCAGGAATTGTTAAGGAAAGAATACCACTAGAAGGAGCGAATGCTGCATTAGTTACTGTGGCTGATGAAGATCCTACACTTACTACATGAACTGCATTACCTTGTGCTGGATCTTTCTTCGTAGAAATTCCATTAGCACTTGCACTAACAAATGTATGTGCAGTAGTATTAGTAGAAGGTACTGTATCAAGTACTTGTACATTAAATGTATTAGCTGTTGCACTTGATATTGTTAACCACTTACCACTTACAGGGTCAGTTGCTCTTGGATAAGTATGCTGAGTACCACCACCATCTTGAGCACATGTAAATGTTAGAGAATCATCTGCGATCTTAATCTGATCACCATTTATTAATCCATGACCAGTTATAGTAAATGTTATAATACCTGTTGTTGGATTATAATCAGCATTAGCAGCAGTTGTAGTATTTGTCTGTGCTCTAGGATATGAGTGGTTAGAACCATTTCCGTCCTGAGCACATGTAAATGTCAAAGAATCATCAAGTATTCTAAGAGAATCACCTGCCTTAGTAATACCATTAGCACTTGCACTTACAAATGTATGAGCAGTGGTATTAGTAGAAGGTACATTAGATAAAACCTGAACATCAAATGTATTTGTAGTTACATTAGATATTGATATCCAAGAATTAGAAACTGGGTCACCTGCTCTAGGATATGTGTGGTTTGTAGCATTGCTATCCTCAGCACAAGTAAAGGTTAAAGAATCATTTGCAATCTTAACCTTGTCACCATTAATTAATCCATGATCATTAACAGTTAATGTTACTATACCTGTAGTAGGATTGTATGCTGCATCAGTAGCAGTATATGATGAATATCCACGGAAGTTATGATCTCCAATGATCAAATCCATATCACCTGTTGTAGGTGTATAGTTAGCATTGGTAACAGTATGAGAAACTTCTGGAGATGAACCAACATTAACCGTAATTGATGTTGAAGTTACAGCAGTAATAGGAAGTGAAGTCTGAGATGCTGGATCTGTTATTCTAGGATAACTATGAACACTACCATGATCATCCATTGAGCAAGTAAAGTTCAATGAATTATTATTGATACTAATATTAGTTCCTGCAACTAAAGTATGAGAACCAATAGTTAATACTAGATCTCCTGTAGCAGCATTATATGTTACTCCAGTAGGAGTAAACGAAACCTCAGGAGAAGCACCGACATTTACATCGAAGGAGTTAGTAGTTACATTAGTAATTGCTAACCAGTTACCACGAGAAGGGTCGGATGTTCTAGGATAAGTATGCTGACTAACATTACCATCTTGATTACAAGTAAATGTTAGTGAATTATCAGCAATTTTAACTCTATCACCAGCAACAAAACCGTGGTTAGCGATTGTTAGAGTCATTACACCTGTAGTAGGTGTGTATACAGCATTAGTGGCACTATAAGTGGATATTCCACTCAAACCATGAGAATTAACTGTTAAGACTAAATCACCTGTTGTAGGACTATATGAAGCACCTGTAGGTGTGAATGAAGTACTTGCAGAGTTAGAAGGATCAACCGTAATTGTGTTATCCTTAAATGTCAATAGATTAGCAATTGCCTTCTTAGCAAAGTCTGCACCTCTATAGAATGCATATATTGCTTGATCTTCTTCACCAACAATACCGTTTATTAATGGAGTGCCATCATCATTGAAGAATGTCTTAGTTGCAGCGATAATATTAGAGTTACCACCATCACGAAGATCTTCCGCAATAGCATCAACAACATACCCAATATCTCTCTTACATTTAACCTCTGCGGAAGAATGTGTGGGGTAAGTTTCGACTGTTCTTGTCCACGCGGAGTTAACAATCTCACTACGGTTAGCAAGAATTAGGTCTCTAGCGTCTTGGAACCTATTCGCGGCAGGGTCGAGACTAGGATTTACATAGGAAATGTTCTGAAGTGCAGGATACTTTTCTAAAATATATCCAAATGTTTCCTCTTGAATGAATACTTTATTAGCAGTAATCAAATTCGCAGCATCTTGCTTCTTATTAAAAGCAGGATCACTAGCAGGAGCACTTGCTGGACTTAAAACTTGTGGCTTAGCAAGATACTTCTTATATCCAGTAATTGCTAACTCAGATTCATAGTTACCATCATCACCAATATAAGCAGTTTCTAACTTAGTGAAAATCTTTTCATCTTGTCTAGCACCAAGTCTATATCCATCAATAGATACAGCAGGACGCTTGGCAGGATCCAAAGCATCATCTTGAGAATCTATGTATAATCTAGCATCATTTCTTGTTCTTGTTCCAGAAATAGGAAGTTGCTGTACACCTTCAACACCAGTGATACAAGCAGGTCCATTAAATGGATAGTAATTAACCTTTTGGTCAGTTGTTTCAATAACTTTAGGTGGTATAATACCATCAATAAATCCACCTTTGTCACTATTAAAGGAGTATCCTTTATGTCCTTTAGCATGTAAAGATGTATTACCAAAGTTACTATTAGAGTTGGTGATACTCATATCACCACCACTTTCCATTAGGAAGTGATCAGCATAACCAACAGCGAAGATACTAACACACTGAATGAATGCATCTTCAGAAGCACGAACGTGGAAGTTTCTCCACTCATCCTTCCAGTAACTATCACCTTTAGCATGGTATGGTACACTATCAAGTGCATCTGTTAGAGATGCTTGATTAAATGTATTTGTGAACTCATCATATCTGATGAATGCTCTATCATCTCTCTGTAGAGATACACCTGTATACTGAGCAATAACAACTGACTTAAATCCAGTTGCCTTTAATCCATTTGCCCAGATACCACAAATACCCCATGTTGAACGGATAGAGCAGTTAAAGACATATGGAGATGCAGATTCAACTGTATCAACTTCAGCTAGAACCTGTGCATTTTGACTAAGAGGTGGAGTTGATGTTTCTGTTAATACATTTCCAGAGACAATACCACTACCAATTGAATTTACTGTACCAGGAACACGATAAATGAACTTACGAGTGTTATTGGCATCAATAGAGAATACCTCAAATGTACCTTCCAATACATCATCAATGTTTGTATCAGAAATTGCAACAAACTGCTTAGGGAAGTAACCATGATCTGTTGTGGTTGTAACTTCTACCTGTGTAACTGATCCTGGTAAACTAGGAATAGTTGTTGCATCATCTAACTTTATACTCTCAATACCTCTAGAGTCAGAAAGAGGTCCAACAATCCTGTTTTCCTGAATTGACGTCTCGAACTCGCCTGGATCATCGATTGTTGGTTGGTATCCAGAGAAAGCCTTACCAACCTTCTGATATAGAAGATCTAGTTCAGGTTTATCTGCATATTCAAATACTGTTAACTTATGGTGAGAGAAGTTAGGAGCATTCTTCTGAGTAAAGTCTGTAGCAGAAGTATAAACCTCACCAGTTCCTTTAGTAGAATTGTATAATGGTGAATATATGCCTGTTTCACCATCTCTAATAGTAAACTGCCAGAAGTAACAACCACCTGTTACATTAAAGATTGCTGATCTAGATTCTCCTGAATCCGCAGGATCTGGTACATATAATGGTTTGACCATCGTTCTACGAAGATCATAACCAACAAGAGAAGTACCACGAGGAATGATTGCACCACCCTCAGTATTATTAAACTTATAGAGAATATTTTCTGAGTTTGAGAGATCTAGAATCGAACTATCAGTCCACTCATTGATTGATTGATCGAATCCAAATACATCTATACCACTGGTATTTCCTAGTCCTGGACGGTTATCTATGTAATGTTCACCAGGCATCAGCATGATAGTGAACTGTGAGAACCTATCCTTTTGATTTGGTAAATACGAGAACCTTGCTACCTCCAAGAAAGCACGCTGAATGCTCTTAAATGGTCTTACAGGAGAATTACCTCTGTTATTCAACTCATCCGATGCATTAAAATCATCGGGAGAAACATACAGATACCTACCTGTTTTACTGGTAATCAGGTTATCCAGTCTAGTGAGTGGCATATCAATCTGACCCTATTTTGCTAATAATCTGCTCGAAGTTATTTATACAAGAGGATTACAAGGAACCCTGAACCTCCCTATTAAAACATGACCATATGATATTTTTAGTACCTTTTACAATAGGAACTGAAGAATGAATAAAATAAGGTCCACAAGGACACATAAGTAAACTATTTTTAACTGGTTCAACAGTTATTTTATCCATCATATAGTTAGTACCTCCTCCTTCAAAATCATCATTGAGATATAGAATACCTGAAAGGATAAATCTACCAAATTCATACAAATCTACATGGTAATCATACTCATCTCCTTTCTCATAATTTCTAAAAGTAAACTTACTGGATGCTCTATTTGCATTAGAAGCACTTAATGTATACTTAAAAAGTTCATTATCCTTACAATAATCATGCTGTACTTTCTCATATATGTTAGTTAAACGCTGATCCAATTCATATACTCTTTGTCTTCTTATAAGATCAGGGTATATCCTAGCTAATTCAGTAATATTATAACTGTCATTGCGAACACTATCAGTCCTTGGTCTTGGATGAACTCTATAATCATAATGACAATATTCTAAACATTTATCACGAATTTCCTCGATGTCATCAGCGACATCAAGATATTGCCATATAAAAGGAGTATGTTCTATTTTTTTCATAATTTACGGGATTGACGAGGATCGAACTCGCAACTTCCTGCGTGACAGGCAGGTGCTCTAACCAGTTGAACTACAACCCCAATGCCATCAGACGGATTTGAACCGCCGACCTTGGCTTTACAAAAGCCCTGCACTACCGCTGTGCTATGATGGCTCAACTTTCTGCCTCTTAAACTCTAGGTGTCCATAATTAGAACCCCATATTTTCTGTCCTGTGTCAACTGCTTTACCAATATCCATCACTTTCAACATATCTTCTGTTAATGTAATATCATTCTGAAGATATGTCTCTTTACCTTCCCATTCTACAAAACATTCACATCCTGTAGTACCTCCTTTAAATGACCCATCTGCCATTTTCTGAAATAACAAATCACAACCAGGACGATATTTTAAATCGTCCTCTGTGATTTCATCTAGTTTTTGACCTCCAGCATACTTATCTAGATTACCAAGTAATTCGTGATTTCTTGTTCTAACAAAACCATCTTCCAATACAACCTCAATTACATACTGTAAATAAGGTCTTTTCCTCATATAATTATATGCCTGTTCACCATAGTATCTATTATTACCCATTGGTTTATAGGTAATCCAAATATGTGCATATCTGGTAGGATGACACTGTGCTTGATATTTGTTAGAAAAAGTGCCTTCGATTAATTCTAGAAAATCTTCCATTAACTTGGTTTCTTAGGAGGTGTAGGTATCTTACCTGTTTTTCTAAGTTGTTCATCTCTAAAAGCACGAAGAACTGGACCCTCTTCCCACTCCCATACTTCCTCTCGACCTTTTTTGTCAATTTTTGTCCAGGATTTTTTTTCTACTCTATCGGGATTCAATTTCACTTCCTCCTCCAGTAATGGAAAAATTATAGCATAAAAAAGGAGGGGTTGCAACCCCTCCTTTAAACTTATCTGATTAGAGATCAGAATGTGTACTTAGCACCGATTTTAGCACCCCAGTTAACTTGATCGTCACCAGATACTTCGGCAGTGATGCCAGAAAGCTCACCGTATACACCTAGATCAGGTGTTGCAGCGACAGAAACGCCAACTTTTCCAGAGAATTCAGTCTCAGTGTCATCAGAAGAATCTGTATGAACGAATGAAGGACCGATTTGTGCATAGAAACCAGCAGTCTCTGTTAGAGAACCTTCGTATCCGATATGGATATCGCTAGTTGCTTCTGAATAATCTCCATCAGGATATGAAAGATTGCTTTCAACATTCACGTATGGACCAGCAAAAGCTGCACCAGCGAGAAGGAATGGAGATGCTGCAATCGCAGCGATTGTTGATTTGATAGACATGTTTGTTTTTTTCGAGTGTCTCGCAAGGATACAATAAGACCCTGCGGATGATAGACTTCCCCGACATGGGAGTCTGTTTACATCTACACAGGGTACGATTCTTTCGGGCCTGATGAGTTATGTAAAGTTATTTATACATTATGCCATTTTACTGATGTTGGGTCAATACCCCTTGTGACAGTTTGTAAACTGGCACACTAGTTAAGGTTTATAGGAGTACCAGATATAGTTAATGGACCAGCAGACTTAAGATTCATCAATCCAGTCAATGCTTCTATGTTAACAATACTACCTGTTACCTTGGCTTCTAACTTAGATGATAGAACATTTTTACCAGCAACAGAGTCAATCTTTATATTACCAAGCAATACATTAATTGCTAAACCATTTGTTCTATTCTTAATAAGTTGTCCAGGTCCACCAGCAACCCCAATCTTAGCAGCACCAGCAGTTTCCACACGCCAATCTCCCAGATATTTTTCATTACCAGCACCAACTCCAACAGTATTTGTAGATCCTCTAGGATCTAACTCATGTTTGGTATCCTCTCCAATAGATATAACTCTCTTCTGACCAAACCTTGTGGTACTCTTATTAGTATATAATTCTTCAATATCACCAGAAACTATGGTTAATGAACCACCACCATCTGCACCAGTAACAAGTTGAATACCTTGTCCTCTTATCTCAATATTTGAAGCATCTAAAATAATCTTCTCTGCTGTAATCATTTTAGTACCAACAACTTCCTCAACAGAGTCACCCCAAACATTAATATCTAATCCATCTGAATCATCTGGATCTTTCTTACCAGCATCAATTACAATACCACGCTCACCTTTAAGTCCTAGCATACCATCAGCTTTCATGCCAATGTTACCACTTCCCTTACCTAAACTCTTAGTTCTAGGTCCACTATGGAATATAAGCTGTCCTCTTTTAGTCCATACAATTCCTGTTCCACCTGGTCCACGAATTTTAAAAGCATCAACCTCTCCATTAGGATATACTCTAAGGTATCCATAGGCAGGTGTATGACGGAACACATCAACAATTTTAAACCCACGATCTACATTCTGAGAAAAATCAGGGGTTATTTGATCGAATACACTGGTAGGTTGAACCTTAGCAGCTACCTCATTTGGATCATTGACAAGTGATGGCATAATTTATCTCCTATGGGCAGTCAATGTACTTACCTGTACCAATCTTAGTAGATCCAATCTCGGCAAGTTTCGTAGTAGGTAGACACTTGAAGTTAGGAATCCACTTAGCAGAATTTCCTCCTCCACCAATAATATAAACTTGAGGATGTCCAGACCATGTTGTTTCTCTATCAAGTACTCTCACACTAACAACTCTACCATCCTTAATGACTGCTTCAGCAACATCATCTCTTCCATCAACATATACTGTAGGTGTTTCAAAGTATCCTCTACCAGGACGGATCATAGTAAATGAATCTATAATACACCTGACACCTGTATCTACTGGTTTGTTTAGTTTATATCCAAGTCCAGGAGTAGTAACTCTTATCTCAGTTACAAATCCATCACTATCAAGTAATGCTTCTCCAGTTGCACCATAACCCTGACCACTAATAACAACATAAGGTGGTTCTACATAAGGACTTCCTGGATTTGCAACAGGAATATCAATGAGTCCACCATCAGGATCAGTAATAGGAGTCTCTGTAGTTGGTGGTGTTGGAGTATCTGGTACTGGAGTATCATCACCTACACCAATATCAAAGAATTCACTAGGTTTCTGACTTACTATAACAACATCCTTACTTATTCCCTTTCCAGAAAGAGCAAATGTCATCTTCTCTTGAATCTCAATCTTAGCATCATCTTCTATACCAACAACTACAACTGCTGTATTAGCACTAATTGTAGCAGTTCCTGTTAACTGTCCACCAACAATATCTTCTTTTGTAATATTAGTACCAGAAATAATCCAAGAAACAATCTCACCATTTGGTACATTAAGAGTTTCAATAGTAAAGACTACAAACTCACCTTCCTTAACTATATTCTTATCTGCTGTAAGTTTATAAAGAATAGCAAGAGGATCATCAGTTTGTCCATCACCATCAAAATCTCCAATTACTTCTGGATCACTGTCCTCAGGGAATGCATCCAATCCTTGTAAAGGATTCTGTGTATTTGGTAAATAAGGATCTGCTGGTTTAACTCCATCATCATCTGTAAAACCAGGTTCTTGTGTGTAATCTCTTTGTTTAATTGTACATATACCAATATTCTTTTCAAATGAAATAGAAGCAAGTGCTTCCTGATTTACTATATTATCTGGCGTTGCATTAGACAATACTAATTCAAACTTCTCTGCATTCTCAGTTATATCACCATCAGTTAATGTAAACACATCAACATCAGCAGTTATTTGACCTTCTTGGAATACTATGATACCTTCCTTAGGAAGATAGTCAAGATTAGCAATTGCCGTGTCTTCTGAATCTGAATCTCTAGTCTTATAACTTATAGATGATGTCTTAGTTGTGTTTCCAGATCTGGTTATTACAAACTTAGCTACATCACCTTCTGCTACCTTTGGATCAGTTACGGTGTATATAATTTCATTATAATTTTTATCTGCACTAGGTTTGTATATTCCACCAACAAAACCTATATTTGTATTCTTTAACGGTGCTCCTTTATATGCATCATTACAAGTATAGATCTGATTATCAAATCCACTATTAGGAGCTATATCATCAATATTACTATCTAAATCATCTAACAACTTGTCAAGGAAATTCTTAGTATCTTCTTCTTCCTTCTTCTGTTCATCTCCCTGTAAGCAGATCTGTCTTGCATTAGCACATGTTCTATCACCACCAGTACATGTGATTCCAAGTAGTGAAAGAATTCTGTTGATTGCACTACCAATTAAATTTAAAGCATCAGCAATTGGTCCAAGCAACTTACTAATAAATCCTAATATATCACCAAGTAACTCATCCATGAATGATTGGATCTTATTGATAATACCACTAACAAGTAAATCCACTTGACAAATTGCATTCCTATAGATCTCTTGTACATATCCCATCAATAGATCTGTAAGGAACTTGGCAATTCTCTCTCCAATATCTTCTATAGAACAACCCAACTTCTTGAGCATCTTATTGAAGAACTCTGTAATAGGTGTTAAAGCATTACCATTATCATCCTGTCTCAATACTGCTTTTACCAAAGCATCAACTGCTTCTTTTAATTTACCAATAATAATTCCTTTAACCTTTGCAAGGAATTTCCTAACAAGTGAGATCATCTTCCTGATATACTTTCTAGCAATATCAGTAGCATCACCAACTCCACCAGTTGCTTTGTGTATTAAAGCTGTACCTATCTTACCATCATTGCGTTGGATCTCAGCAAGCATATCACCAAGAAGTATTGATGAATTTTCAGCAAAAGATGATTCTTTACCACAACGATCTGGAAGAGAAAGACATATTTCTTCTTGTGCTAAATCTTCTGTGACATTAAGAGGAACTCCTGCTTCGCAAGCATCATCAGCTTTACCTGTTACCTCATTTTGATCATTACCAGTTAAATTTTGACCTGCTTCACCAGTTGATATTTCTCCTGATTCAACTTGTCCACATTTTACAGTTCCAGTACCATCTTCATATTCATTGTGCTCAGGACTTTGTGGTTGCGTTGGTGAGATAGTTGTAAACGATTGACATTCATTAGGATTATATTCGTTAACTACACCAGTTGCTCCAGGAACTTGTCCGATAGCACCCATGATAATTGGTTTCTGTCTATCTGGATCCATATAGAATCCAATGACCCAACATCCAACATAAAGCTTTGGAATTCCATTAACCTTTCCACCTGCTGACATTGGGTTGTCAACAGGCATTAACACCTGAGCCCACGGTAAATCATCTTTACTGACTATATCGCAGCTCTGTGTATGTTCGCCAACGATTCTTACCTTATATCGGTAATTACCTTTGACTTTTCTGTACTTGTCACTTTTATCTTCGACCTGGCCAATCCACCATTGAAATCCATCGGATCCAATCTTATAAGATGGCAATAATCGTGACAGTGATTCATCCATTAGTCGTCATAAATCAAACATTCTGGTTCATCTGGATGTTGATCACAAAAGAGTTCAATAGTATTAGGATCATGGTGGTCACCTGCTTCTATCTCATCTTTATGATGCTCAACATATTCTTCTAGATCATGCAACTCATCCTTAATGTGCCGTCTAGCAGCAGGATTAGTTGTAGGATCGTCAAGGATCTCTTTATCTTTAGCAATGTGCTTTTCTATACTTTCCATATTAGAGGATACCTCCCGTCACTTTATTTATTTACTAATCAACATCGCCACTGTAGGCATCCCTACACAAACGAAGTGTTGTATGGAATATACCGCTAGTACCTTTCATTCTATCAAATTCATGAGTGACCTCACTTATTAGATAAACTCCGCTACTTTCACGATCCCAAGGTTCAGACCTTGCCTCAACATCAGGAACTTTATTCCGTATCTTTATTTTAACACGGTCACCAGCACATATCTGCGAATTTCCAGGAATCACAACAGTACACTCTTGATTTTGTAGCGTAGAATACCTAGACAAAGATTGTGCTGCAAAGTATTTCTGCCAATCAGCATAAGGTGCAGGAGCCTTAGATCCTGCCTCTGGATCTGGATCACCTGGAGTAGGTCCAGAGAACCAAGTCTCACTATCCAAAATAGTTGACAATACTCTACTAGGAGACTTAAAGTTCATATTATTACCTTCTGGTATCCTAAAATCTGCTCCTCCAAGATGATCCATTTTCTCATATGATTTTTCTAAATCAAAATTATACTCATCATATTGACCACTAGAAGGATTAAAGAATACCATTAGATTTGAATACTTACCAACTCTAAGATCAGTCATCACATCTGTCTCTGATTTAAACTTAACTTGAATAAGTTTTAATTGATTTCCTCCAGTTTCATTATTTGCTGATGACTCCTCATAATCTCCCCAAGGTGGTCTATCATCATCTTCTTTACATAAAGAATCTACTGAATAAAAATTATATCCTTTATAAGATTCCCAGAAGAAATACCCTGCTGTACCTTCAATATTAGCTGTTGCTTCATCATTAGTTAATGAAGTTATTGAACTCTCTGTACCATCACCCCATTTCTTCTGTTGAGGTATTGTCTTATTAGTCAACATATTAGCAATATCAAATGGTCTCTTCCGATTACCAAGTAATTTCATCTGGAACTGAGAAGGATCAGAAGCAAAGTTTTTAGTAGATCCCAATAAATTCTTTATCAACTGTTCATGAATTATCTGTTCTGCTGTACCTTCTAGTGGCACATTAACTCTTGTAGCTTCATTAATCATTGCTTCTCTAGAAACTAAAGCTAATGTATAATGTGACTTTTTATCTTTAACATATCTATTTGCTACCTTCCAAACATGCATAACATAAGTGTTACCTTCGGTAGAAGTTCCATCCTGTATAACATCTTCAGTTGTAAGTTCTACCTTCTCTCCACCAACAAATCCAATCTTATTGAATAATTGAACACCATCAACAATAAAAAGAGTTCCTACAACAAAAGGACTTGTAATCTTCTCTGAATAGTTAAAGGTAAAAGATTGTGGTAATATATTATGAACTTGATTCTTTTTATCTGTAAGAGAACAACTTTTAAACTTAAAAGTCCTTGAGGTTTGTAAATCTGCCATTATTCTAAACTCCTAAGGTAAGTTGTCCATAAGACATCACTTTCACTAGTAATTATAACATTCATACTAGTATTTACAGGAACAGCAGAAGTTTCCGATAAAGGTGGTGGCATAGTACTAATAACTGCTAATGCATTAGTAGCTGATAATTCCTCATAATCTCCAAAGGTCATCCCAGTTAAATCAGTAGTAAAAGCAAGTGCTGTCAAATCATTATGTATAGTACTAGTATCCATAGAGATAGCATTATTAGTATTAGTAATACCAGATTTATCTTCTAGTTGACTCATAATATCATTGGTAATACTATTTACTTGCCTAGTTCTAGCTTTGGATGCTGCTCTACCAGTTTGATTAGAAACTGTAGGCATGTTATAGATATGAGCTCCTTCAGTTGATTGAGCAGCAATATACTTATCCATTGCTTCATAACTACTGAAATCCTCTGGAACAACCATCTTAACGTTCACACCATTCCGTGCTAACTGAGTCTTAATTTGCTTAACAGAAGTTTCTATTCTAGCTCTACTCCCATCTGCTGATGCTGCATTGAAAGTATTACCACCTTCTGTATCAGGAATCTTATCTGGTTCCTTTGCTAATCTTACAGGAATAATTACATCCCAACCATGTTCTGCTCCATCAGTATTGGCATTATCATTACCACCAAATAATCCTTTAATCCATTCAATACTACTATTCCATATATCAGTAGCAGCATCTTTAATCTTAGTAATTACCTTTGTAGTACTCTCAACAACCCATTTGAATCCATTCGCAATTGCTGTAGTTACAGTATTCCATATCTTACCAATTCCCTCAGTTGTCCATTTCCAAGCACCTTTTATACCTTTCCAAAGCATACCAGGAATTCCAGTTATAAGACTTCCAATAGTCTCCTGTAAAGATGAAGTAAATGATGAGAATCCACCTCCTGTAAAATACTTACTAAATCCTTCTGTTATAATAGATGCTTCTATCTGTCTTGCTTTTCTACTAGAAACAATTTCCTGTGAATGCCATTGCATCCAGAATTTTTCGTCTAAGGGTTTTGCACCCATTTTTCTCTTCAATATTTCATTTGTAGAATCTGGTATATTAATTAAACCACCTTCAGCAAATTGTGGTGCATTTTCTGCTTCTCTTGCTAGTCTTTCATTCTCCTTGGCAACATCTCTTGCCATCAAAGCACCATCAATAGCTAGAGAAAGACCAGTACCAACACCAGGAACTATAGATGCCGCACCAGAAGCAACTTCACCAATAGCACCAGTAACATCACCTTTCAGTAATCTTTCAACACCAAAAGCAATACCAGCTACAGCACCAAGTATAGGTACTTTTTTAACTAATCCCTTACTAAGTCCCTTTGCACCTAACTTCGCAAGCTTTCTGCCACCAACCCGTAGCATCAACCTTCTTGCTGTTCTACTTTTGAGTCCTATATTAGCACTATTACGAAGATTTCTAACAATATTCTGTCCAGAAGTTTGACCTCTTCGTAATGATTGTCCTATACCTCTAACACCACGAATCCTACGAAATTTTCTACCAGCAAGTCTCCTAAAAGCTCTAGCAGTTCTAATAGGATTTCTAAGTCTTCTCAACACTTTAGGATTAAACAAAGACTTCATTATTCGCCAAGGAATATTCCATCCTCTTGATCTAAACCCTCTACTATCTAATGGTTTTCTATTTCCTGCAAAAGCATTTTGTAACTCAGATTCTTGTTCTTCTAAACGAGCTTTAAGTCTTGATCTTCTACTCTCATCATCACGTAAATCTTTCTGATGAATCTTATCAAAAAGTGAAGTCTGTACATAGAGTTCCTTTTCTACTTTATTAATTACCGCCTTGGTCTTTCCAACAACAGATCCAATAAGAACACCTTGATTCCTAAGTTCTTGAGCAGTTTGGGTGTATTGTGTACCCTGTGGAGATACATTATTGGATGATACTGGTGTAAAATCCATCTTATAATTAAATCCACCACGAAATCTATCATCAATATTAGTTAAAGGATCTATTCCAGCAGAAGGATTTCTTGCGAACATTCCTCGTGTTCTAGCAATAGCATCTCCACCAAAGTGAGCACCTAATGCATACTTAAAGAAAAATCCTCTTCCTATACCAGCCTCTGATAACGAAGTTCCTTGTTTCTCTGCTTCTGCTTCTGCAAACGAACGCTCTTTGTTAGCTAACTTAGAAGCCTGAGTAACCTTATCTCTAATACCCTTAGCTACCTTTTCTCCCAATCCTCCAGAGAAAGATCTAGTATCACTATATCCTACATTTCCTGCTGCCATGATTATAATCCTGACCTATGAATTGGTGCAAATGCAACCATACCAAAATCTTCATGCGTCAATCCTGGATAAACCTCTGGTTCAGTAGGTCCACCAGTTGAACTACCTCTGTTAGGTGTATTGACAGGTCTAACACCAGAAGAAATTTGCTTCGCAAAGAAATTATTTTGATCATTATTAAATGATTGAGCATCTCCACTTCTAATACTACCAGAATTTAATAATGACCCAGGAATAGGTACTGCACCTCTTTCCAACTGATTGCCCGACCCATAACGAACAAAGAATGTATTATCTCCTGGTCCACCTCTATATGCATCACCTTGCTCAAATGATGCTCCACTTAAGAATTCAGTTCTTCCACCAACATGTTTAGCAGCATTTGCCTGTAAAACAGGATTTGATATTGCTGCTAAAGAAGATCTATATTCTTTTCTTAGTTCTCCTTCATTCTTACTAATACCTCTTTGTTCATAATAGTATTGCATTGCTGCTATTGCAGTATCTTCATTATTCACATTTTTCCATACATCAGCAGTTCTTGTTCCATCACCACTACTAGCAGTAGGATCTACAAATGCTGGTTGATATTGTCCATCAGCAGTTAATACTTCATGAACATTTCCACCATAAGTACCATCTCCTACTCTATTATATACAGATTGTGCTACATCTGCTCTACCTTGAGCAGTACCAGATTCTAATGCAGCTATGGCTGCAAGTGTGGACATATGACTTCCATCACCAACCATATCAGATGCTGAAGAAGAAACATCAGATTGATCCGAATTATCTCCTTGATTCTCAAATAAAGCTTTAATCTGTTCAAAGAGTTGTATTGCTAACTCTTTCCATCCATCCATTCCATTAAAGAACCCTCTTGTTCCATCAGAGAACATATCAGATAATAGTCCTCTATTCTTTTTCAAAACCTTAACCTTTGCCTTAGCAGAATCTGCAAATGTCTGTCTAGACCAAGGAATAATAGTTTCAGGAACACCCAATGGTGTATCACCAACTGTTATACTTGTTGGTTGCCCTCCAGCAAAAGTAGCACCAAGGTTAAATCTTGGTTGATTATACATCCTCCAAGCTTCAGTACCTCTAAAAGGAGTCGAACTTGGACTAGAACCTGATTGTCTTCTACCAAAATTAAAAATATTATTAGTTTTACTAGTTCCTCCACCTGCACCTAACCCACCTGCTTCTTTTCTAATAAGCATATTGCGAATGGTTTTTATCAGAGGATTTCCACCAAATCTTCCATCTACAGCACTTTGATTACCAGCTTCGGCATCATCTATTTCTGCTACATCTTCTTCTTCCTGAGAAGTTAGATTTGCTTCATACTTCTTATCTGCAATTTCCTCTTCTCTAGCATTATCCCTAGCAGATTCTGTTTGATTTGCAACAGCACCAAGAAATGAAGATAAAGCAGTATTAATTGCACTAAATCCAGCAAGAAGTGTCTGTGAGTTTTTACTAATTAAAGTTGCTAATGTTTTATCATTTGATCTATTGTCAATTACCCCACCACCCATAGGTGACCCTGGTTTAACTAAACTCTGATCTTTAAACTCTGATGCATTACCAAGAACATCAGAATACATCTTATCATAAGCATACTGATATCTTGGTGCTACTGGCCCCTGTAATGGTCTATTACTCTTTATTTCAGAAGCTTTAGCAGCATAATTAACATACTCTTTACCTATGCCAAATTTTTTCCCTAATGCCTTTCTAAAAAAACTTCCTCTGCTAAACTCTTTATCAAATTCTTGTTGTGTGACTCCATCATTTCTGGAACCAACACCCATTGCTACCTTTGCAGCACCCTTCTCATTACGAGCATCTTCAGCAGCACCTCGTATCTTATTCTTTATGAATCGATATATTTTAGGATACAGAGTTCCACCAGTATAAGTTCTAGTATCACTATATCCTACATTTCCTGCTGGCATTACCTATTTCTGCTCTTGTTCTTGTCTAAGTTTTTCGAGATGTTGCATAAGAAGACTAGTATAGACTTGTCTTTCCCAAGGCATCATATTCTCAATATCACTCAAATTATATTTATGGTGTTGCATCAAAGCAAAATTGGTTTTATAATACCCCTCCAAAGTCATATGGAAGAGTGCTATCCGAAAAAATTCTGTAAGCCCTCAATAGTATATGAAGATTCGACACCAGTATTAGGATTATTCACTTTAAAGACATGAGACAATTTAGGTGAAGTCTCAAAAAATACTTGTATCTTTTCAAATTGTGCTGTAGTCAATCCATCAAGAAATTCTCTAAATTCCTTCTTAGTTGTTGTTGAAGAATCAAAAACCTCTTCTCCTTGGAATATCTGATCTATAGAATCTGCAATAATGCTAAAAATCTCTTCTGTAGATAGTTCACCACCAGTAATAGATGAATCAACAAATTGCTCAAATCCAGGATATTTCATTATCAACCCAGTATCCTCAGATAGCATAATTTTCTTCTCATGCCCTTCTGGGAATTGAACCTCAACATCATTAATATTCAAATTGTACTTAACTTCTGTTTCATTATCATCAAGACATTTAACAGTCATTTCGACTATTTCTCCAACAGAAGCAGCACGAATCCTCAAGAAGATATACTCCAAATCAAAAGTAGTGAGATTCTCTAATTTAACTCTACTAATGATACATCCTTTAAGTAAATTCTTAACTGCCTGTTTAATTGCTGCATCATCTTTACCTTCTAATGCAAGCAAAAGGACTTTTTCTTCTTTTACGAGAAATGGACGATATTTAAGATTTTTCTTTGTAGAGGGAATCTCCAACTCATAAGTCGGTAGATCCAGTTTTGGTAATGCCATAAAAATGATTTCAAGTCGTATATTTATATATATCGACTTTTTGAGTCAAAAATGGTCGAAGAAAATTTTCCCGAATTCTCAGATTCAAAAAGTCGATTTCGCTACACTGGTACTTCAGATTGAGAAAAATAACTATATCCTCGTACATTGTTGTAAAATACTTGATGACGATGATATTGGAATGTTGCTGTAACACGAGTCAACTGAGAGTTTCCATATGAAAGAGGAACAGCGTCAATAGCATATGGATATGCCCTTTCCATAAGATATGTTATAGATGGTCTTCTACTTGTCTCACTCTGACCCATTTCAAGTTTCGTGATGGTAAGATCACATTGATAATCATCAGGATATTGGATGTTAAATTCTCTTTGATCTTTCATCCTACCAGTAGCATTTTGCATTTGCCACTTAGATTGATTATTCTTACTGCTTCTACTATCATTTCCTATAATGTAATCATGCCAAGCAGTCAAAAACTTCAAAGGAACCATATTTGCATCACATAACCATCCTAACTGAAATTCTGTGTATGTTGGTGTGTGTGCATATGGAACACTACCTTGACCAGTATACCTACCAACCAAAGTTCCTGTCATAGTATTAATGTTAGGCAACTGTGCTTCATCACAAAACTCTACCATTACATAGTCATTGTCAGCACTAGTTTCTTGTAAAGCGAAATTTATAGCAGATTGAACATTTCCTTTCAGATTGAATTTTACTTCATACTGATTGGAGACGGACATACCGCCTCTCTCGCTGATAGTATTGATAAACCTATTAACAGACACTTCTAAATACTATTGTGGGATTCTATATTATATTTATGGCGTATTCAGGATTGTATAAGCCCATCAATCCCAAAAAATATCGTGGGAATCCAACTCGTATAGTTTATAGATCATTATGGGAACGAAAGTTCATGGTGTACTGTGACAACACACCTGCCATATTAGAGTGGGGTAGTGAAACTGTTATTATACCATACCACTCTCCAGACGGAAAGGTACGTCGTTACTATCCAGACTTTTACATAAAAGTACTAGAAAAAAGTAAAAGGATGAGTAAGTACATCGTTGAAATTAAACCTAAGAAACAAACGAAACCACCCTATGATAAGGATAAAAGAACCGCTGCCTATAGGCGGGCTGCCCTGACATATGCAAAAAACCGTGCTAAATGGAATGCTGCTCAGGACTTCTGTGAAGATAGGCAGATGAAATTTTTAATACTCACTGAGGATCATTTAGCGGTATGAAGCAATGGCAACTGGATTTGGAACTACTACACCTACCCAATCTTCTGGGTATCAAACAATATTTCAAAAAATTAAAGAGAAAGCAGGGAACCAAGAACGATCTCTTGGATGGTATAGAAACGCCATCCATGAAGAGACCCTTAGTGTACCAAAAATTCTACAACAGGAACGATTAGATACTCTTGGTGCAGATAAGTATGAGGATCAAAATGTACTAAGAAGATATGTTCTTCCAGGACATGTCTATTTGTTTAGTTACAAAGCAAAAATGAAGTACTTAGAGTACTATGATAGAAACCCATTAGTCTATGTAATTAAAACAATTGGTAGAACCGAATTCTTTGGTGCAAACTTACACTACATCAAACCAAAGAGAAGATTTCAACCTATACAAAAACTACAAGGTGGTATGGTTGACATACCTAAGCGATGCTTCCATAAATATATAAGAAGTCATGTCGATGGATTATTTCTGGACCTTGCATCTTCTGAATGGAATACTGCTATTCTATTACCAGTAGATGAATTCGTGAAAGAAATAAATGGTATGTTATATCCTGTAGATAACAAAGATGTATGGGATGATACTGATGAACAATACTATGACAGAGTGAAGGCAAGACACCTCGTTAAGAACTACGGTAGCTAATGGCATCTCCTACTAACACATCAGATACTCAATGGATTGGGCCAGATACAACTCTGGATAAAGACTCTACGAAGGTAGGTGACGTCAGACAAGTCTATGATAGAAAACAAGGTCATTACTATGTTTACGAGGTATGGAATGGCGAACAATGGGTGTGTCCGAATGATCAAGTACAAGCAAAACATGATTACGAGAACCAAGAATTCAATCAGCGTATAGCAAAAGCACAACAAGAAGCAGGATTAGAACCAGTAGGAGGTACAAGTTTAGATGGTGGTTCTTTAAGATATCCATCAGATATTGCTGTTACTGATAAGTCTCACTATGTTCTATTTGATTTTAAAAGATACAATCCTCCATTCTCACCTGCTGGAGGTTACACTACTACTACAGATACTCTTGGTACAACACGTGTTGATGACTATAGTTTAGACAGTTATAATCAATCATCAAACATGATGGCTCCATCAGGAGCACCTCAAATTATGTTATACATGCCAGAAGGTGTTGCTGCTTCATATAAAACTAACTGGGATGGTAAAGCATTTGGTAATGCAGTTGCTGGTATACTAAGAACTGCTGGTGATACTGCTAACGGAGAATACTTAGCAGCAGTTAAAACAGCAGGAAATAAGTTCAAAGAACAATGGGAAAAACTACCAGCAACTGCTGGAGCAATAGCAATCCAACAAGCTGCCAAGGCAATAACTGGAGATGCAATTGGAATACAAGATGTTTTCTCTTCAATTGGTGGTGGTATATTAAATCCTAATGTAGAACTTATCTTTGGTGGACATGACTTAAGAACTTTAACTCTATCCTTCCTCATGGTTCCTTACAATAGGAGAGAAGCAGAGATAATTGAAAAGATAGTCACTACATTTAAAAAATCTATGCTGCCTTCATTTAATGGACCAGCACAAGACTTCTGGGAAAGTGAGAATGCAGGTATAGGTGAAAACCGAAAGTGGAAAAATGAACTGGCAAACCAAACCGCATTCATTAGCAACCCAGACCTAGTAAAAGTTACATTCATGCAAGGTAGCAGTGTAAATAATAAGATATCACAATTTAAAACGATGTCTATAACAGACTTTGATGTGAACTACTCACCAGATGGTGTTTATGCTGTTGGTCCTGATGGATACCCTGTTGCTACAAAAATACAGGTTAATCTAATGGAAACCAAACTTGTTTACGCAGAAGATATATCAGCAGGATATTAAGTATGTACTTTTCTCTACTACCCAACATATTATATGATGAGAAGCCTCTTACCTATCCTTTCTCTGAATCAGAGTATGTTGTAGCAAAAAATATATTTAAAAAATATAAAATCAATTCTGATGTATTCTCTCAAGCTGTATTCTTCAGGAAATATAAAATAAAAGATGGAGATACTCCTGATTCCCTAGCAAATAAAGCTTATGGGAATCCTCATTATGACTGGACTATATTATTAACAAATGAATTAACAAATAGAAATTTTGATTGGCCATTAAGTAATGCAGATTTGACAAGATATGCAGAGAAGCATTATGATGATCCTTATGGAACCATTGCTTACTATGAAACATACGAGATCAAGTCTGGATATAAAATGAAGAATGAATTGAATCAAAATATAGATGCTATAGCATTAGAGAAAGGACTTAGAACTGATGTAGCATTTTTCAACAAACCATTCACATATTATAATGGTACAGGATACACCACACTTCAAGGTAATGCTGTATGCAGACCTGTTACAGTGATGGAAGATCTAACAAATGAAAATGAAAAGAAGAGAGAAATATATCTTCTTAAACCAGCATACTTCCAACAATTTGTAGATGACTTTAAGAAACAAAGTAGCTACAAGAAGGGAGCAGAAACATATATAACTTCTAAACTAAAGAAAACAGGATGATATTTTGGATTGGATTTTTTGTGATGGTATTTAATGAGGGGTTCGTTATCATGCGACACCAATCTAAATTCTTTGCACAATTAAGAGACGAACTAATCAAAGATTTTGGTGATGGATGGAAGAAGTTTCATTCAACAATGGATTGGGTCTGGCTTGGTGGAGTTATTCTAGGACTCATACTAGCAGGGAACCAAAGACTTACTGACATCGTTGCCCTTGTTACATTCTGGGGTTGCGTTCTGTTCTTTGTTTACATACCTAAGTGGATAGGGTAGCGACTTTTTAGGCAAAAAAATACCCCGAAAATTTTTCGGGGAATTCTGGAACTGATTAACAGTTTTTGCTGAGGTCTTCTGCCATCTGTCCACCAATTTCTGCACCTTGATTCATTCCTATCATCGTAGCTGCACCAGCAAGAACCCAACCGACATAAGGAATAGAGGCGACACCAGTAGTAGCAACAGCACCACCGAGGCTACCTCCAACGATTCTACCTGTTCCTTCTCCTCCACCGATTGCTTTGATGCACTCTTCTGATTTTGCTTGCTCCCATGAGTCTGATGATGCTTGACTACGGAGTGACTGGTCAACAGGTACTTGTTCAATAATGTTTTCCCTGTTGTTACCCAACCCCAGAAAGCCACCTTTCTTCTTGACCTCTCTGATTCTGTTAACAGTCTTGGGATCGTTTGCTCTGTATTCTATTTCATATCCATCCATTGAAACCTTTGCCTTGTACGATGTGTACTCACTTACAGGTAAGTTTAATGCTGGCATTTTACTGGAACGATTAGCAAGCAAACCAATCATACCAATATGGGACACCCCTAGGAGTGTCCCTAAACTTATACCGATCCATTTATTCATAGTCAAATCTCTCTTCTGGTGGAATTAATTCCTTCTCTTCAAAGACCTCTGGAAAAATTCTCTTATCATCTGATTCATATGGTGGTTGAATAGATGTAACGAATGTAGCGAGGTCAGGTGGTGCTGTCCCGTTGATAACGGAAGCACCCGTAGCAACCATACCGATTGAAAGTGTTGTTACTACCATCGTGGCTTCTGCCAACTGTAATAGTTCTGCTAACACTGGTCTTTTAATTACTATATGAATTATAGCATAAACCAGAGGGTGTGTCCACTCCCTGTGCCACTTTAGTAATCGTCCTCTTCCAGACTTTGAATGAACTCCTTGTTCTGCCTACAGATTCCATGTACATCAATCTCTTGATGAAGATGTGCAGAAGTATGAAGTCCCTCTATCAATAATAAAATTGATAGTAACATGACTGGTAGCATCCATAGTGGATGACCCAATACTTCATCTGTTTTCATGCGTCAAAAAGTATCTTGTTTATGTAGTTGTCAGCCCACTCTTCATTGAAACATTTCTCAAGAATTCTACGAGTCTTATCATTCTTTTTCTGTTGATTAGAATATCTAATCTGATCTGCCATCCTTTGTGCAGTTGCTAAAGGCGATGCTGGTTGAGCATTCCTAACCTCATCACATACTATGATAAGATACTCCATCACTACCTGATAGAACCATGCCTTTTCTATTTCCTTACTCAGTCTCATGAACTTACAGTGAGGAGAGAAAACAGTAGCCCACTTAGGTAACTCACGATTCTCTGTGAAACTATTAAAGTTATTACTGACCTCAGATATTCTATCATGAATCCTATTCGTTCCAGAGATAGGAGACACATCTACAATAGCAGCAGTAGTAACTGTTGGTGTTGATACTAGATCACATCCAAATATAGGCAAATTGTACTTAGGATCTGGCCAGTATACTGAGTGAAGTATATCTAGACTGCCAAGTTTTGCTGTCTCTAAATGTATCTTACGAAGACCTGGACATTTATACATCTCATTCTTAATGTATAAATTATCTCCATCAACAGTGTTGTGTACCTCTGCAAGTTCATCATCAACTTCAAGAGGTTCTATGCCAGGTAAATCATACCATGTGGCACGAATGATAGAAGCAATATCTTCTGTAAAATTACGCATAACTAAAAAAGAACTCCTTGATTAGTTTCTCGGACTCTTCCTTTCCGAATGCATTAGATAGGTATCCTGAAATAGGATCAAGTCTTATCATATACTTATCAAAATCTTTATACAAACTGGTATCAGTACCAGTAGGTTTTGCTTCGTCTATCATCTTCTTGTAGAGTGAGAGATAGTATTTGAATGTTGGTAGATATACATCCACCTGTGACATCTCACAGTATCTAACAAATATATTCTCAGAGAAATGATTACCTGGTTCAAAGAAACGATAGGTTCCTTCTGCTTTAGGTAATGGTGGTACATTAAGTACATAATTCTCTACTGGATGCTGGAAATCAAATACTATGATAACTTTCTTCTCAAAGAAACCCATAAGATCCATCCCAAAACAAGGAAGGTTATGCCCTGTCTTAGGATAGATCACATTGTTATGAATATTTAATTTGTCATCCCAGATGTCAACATGTCTGGACTTAATAAAATACTGACCTGAATACAGGTCAGCAGTAAGATGGACATCTTTTTTATTAGTCCAATGAACATGTTGTTTTTCAAACTTCAGGTCAGGAAAAGTCTCAAAGACTGCTGACCTGTAGTTCTTCCAGATATCATTACTCCTCAGCGAGTTGTCTGAAGTAGGAGAGTGCATCATCATCTTCAACTATAGATTCTTCTTTCACTGGACTTGGTTTAGCAGCAACCTTCTCTCTAAAAGAAGAAGTTGGTGCAGCAACTGGTTCATACTCCTCATCATCAACAGTAGTAACTCTTGGTGCTGGAGTACCCAACACTAAGTTCAATCTCCTCTGAAGATCATCATATGATTTGAATTCAGATTTAGATGTAAATGATTCTAAAGAATGCTCTTTATTATAGAGTGCCTCTAGTTCATTATCATCTGAACTTATAGCAGCAACGCTATCGAACTCGGAACTATCATAGTTCCAGAAACCTGCTACCTTTTTGATTTTCAACTTGAAGTTAGCACCTTCCCAAAGATCAAACACATTTACTGGTGTCTCATCTTGGAACTCAGGTTTCATTGCTGCAAGTATCTTGTCATGGATCTTCTTACCATACTTGTACAAGAATACTTTACCTTCATTGCTAGGATTCTTAGGATCCTTAACGACTAAGATGTTACTGTAGTAAGAGAGTCTACGCTTTTGTCTACGAGCAATCTCTTTACCTTCCTCAGTACCATCGTTCCATAACTTACGATTGATCTCACCTACTGGATCACTTTCTCCTAGTGTAGTGAGACTGTTCTCAATGTACCAACCACCAGGTCCTTGGAATGCATGACTATAAACCTTTGCCCAAGGTACTGTTTCACCTTCTGGTGCTGGTAAGAAACGGATAACTGCGTACCCATTACCTGATGCATCTACCTCTGGTTTCCAGAAGCGTTCATCTACTTGTTTGCCACCACTGACAGACTTTTCTAATTCTTTTTGTAAAAATTCTAGATTGGATTTCTTTTTTAATTGTGCAAATGACATAGGATTGTTTTAGATTTAATTGGATTGGGGTGGGAGGTTGGAATAATGTATACCAACAAGTACAGGGCATTTCTACATAAGTAAATTTTTACTGTACCGCCTGAGTCCCATCTGGTAGGATGATTCTGTGTAAACACAGCGAGCACCACCTCTGACTCATCACCTTAACTAGACCATTGCCAGCAAGTTTAATTCAGTCACTCCCTTGTCAGGTAGCGAACCCGACATCTATATTTATAGCACAACCTAAGGGCGTTTGTCAACCCTTTTGTTCCTTATCGCTGATATGTTTTCTCATGGTAGCAATCTTGTCCAACAGTTCATCAAACATGGACAGGATAGATGTTCCAGGAGTAGCACCAAGCATTACAATACCCTGCATCATGTTCTCTTGAACAGATTTTGCTTCAGGATCATCACTCAACTGAAGTCGAGCATAGAATACCTTCTGCTTTTCTATTAATCTCTCTAGGGCATCAAAATATTCTTCCTTCTTCTCTGCATCTAAAAGAACGAACTGCATTGAAGATCGGAAACAAAACTGCTGGAGTTCCATCATCTCTTGGATGTCTCCACGAACTAACTCTGACTGAAAGAACTTACTCATACTAGCATCAACTTTGCTCTACTTGTTTTCTTCATGAAGTTAAGTTGTTGTGCATCAAACTTTAACTTCTCTTTTAATGGTTTTGATATCAATTTAGATACACTATCTATTTCTATCTCATTCATCTCACAAAAGTGGATAACCGAATCAATATAGTTCATGTCTGGATTGTCGAATGCAATCTTTTCCACTTCCTGCGAGAATTTCGCAGCGGTCATAAATTTATCCTCAAGTAATTGCTTTTTATCCATTTCGTTGTTGATAATCGTCTATGTATTCAATCAATGTCAAGAGATATTCTTTCTTGGGTGGATTGATTTTCACCTGTGTCTCACCGTTTTCACAAGCAACGATTGTCACCAGTTGTTCAACAGTTATACCATAAAGTTCTTGTAAGCAACAAGCATACGCTGTCTCTTGTATAAAATAATCATACAAGTATGCCTCTCTTTTAGGGGCAGCAGATGTTTTAAAATCTATGATGGATAGTTTACCATCAAAGTCAGCAATACAATCTACACGACCAGCAATCTCAAGATGATCTGAGTATAATGCTGCTTCCTGTAAGTATATATTACTGATACGATCCAGTACTTTTTGGGAACTGTGGAACATGACTACAGGTAGTGGAGACTCCTTATAGTCATCAATTTTTAATTTATTATTGAGATAATCTTCAGTGATACTATGAAACTTTGTACCACGAGCAGCAGAACTAGAAGATATACTTGCTGCTTTCTCCTTACCAACTCGTGCTCTCCATCTAGCAAGACCTGCTTGCTTCTTAGGATTGCTACTAATTACTGTGGTAACTGAAGGGTAACGCTTGCCATCTGGTGTAAGGTATAATCTCTTACCCTTTACCATCTCAGCAACCATTTCAATTGGTTTCACCTTATCATTATGTTTGAAGATCATAAACTCAAGTTGATTTTATTAATAAGATATGATTTAACTAATCCAGAGCGAACGATATCATCTATACCAAACTCAACCAGAGAAAACTCAGACATTCTACTCAAGATCCTTTGGAAGTCAAGGATACCAGTACGCTCATGTGATTTAATAAGATCAGTTTGAGCTGCGTCACCACAGAAACAAATCTTACTATCTTGTCCTACTCTTGTTATTATACTATCTAACTCATGAAAATTCAAGTTCTGGCACTCATCAACAATAACAATAGCATTATCAAATGTAGTACCACGAATGAAACTGGTTGACCAAAAAGAAATAGTTTCCTGTTGCTTTAGATTCTCATACAACATCTCATATGAATTATCATCTGGCATCATGAACATGGACTGAACCATCTTCTTGTATGGAACCTGAAAGAGATAAGACTTATCTTCATGGTCACCAGGTAAGAAACCAATCTCCCTACTAGGAACCAAAGAACGAACTAGATATATCTTTTCATATGGAGTGTTGTCAGCCAACACATCCTTGAGTGCATTATAGAGAGCAATGTATGTCTTGCCTGTACCTGCTACACCATAAGCATACATCATTTTACCATCAGCCCAAGCATCAAAGAATAACTTTTGATTATCTGTGATTGGTTCAACAGGCAACATGGTTGCGTTGTTAATTGGCTTGCGTCTTTTCTTCTGCTTTGCAGTCATACCTGCTCCTGGTGCTTTAGTTGTTCTCTTTTTTGCAGTCATCTAACCCCACTTCTCTGCGATTGATCTGTTGGTTGGTGCTTTAGGCAACACTTTGTTCTTCATGATGTCAGCCCATCCTGGATGAGTTGTCTTCATTTTAGATTGCCAGTCACCTACTTCACCTACACCAGCGACTCCTTTAGACCAGTCCTTATCCCAGTCAGGATTAGCATCCTTCCAGTCACAGTACTCTTGCATAGACATGCGAAGTTCTTTCTCTTCACCAGTCTCTTTGTTTTTTACAGGGTATGTTGGCATTAATTCCACTCCAATGCTTCGGAACAAATAGGAAATTCTTTTACAAATATATCTCTACACTTCTCAGCAATTTCCATGTGTTCTTTCTGAGTTCCATGTGCAGACCGTAAATCTATGTAGTGAATCCATGACCGTACACTACCAGTCATGTATATCTTAGTAGGTGTTGCTAAAGGGAGAACAAATCTCGCACACTCCTTCGCAATTCCCTCACGGATGAGTTCATTGTATAAATCCAACGCTGAATTAAAGTGGAGGGATATGATTTTTTGGAGGTTCTCCTTCGTTTCTTCTGGTATATCATCTATACTATTCTGTCGATTCTTGTCGTCTTGTCTGCGAAGATCTGGTAAAGGAATCCCTGCCTCCAACCAGTTCACATCAGCATACCTTTGAGAAAATTCTTGAAAGGTAAACGATCTATGTCTTAGTATCTGTGCAGCAAGACCTCTAGTTGTCATTATCTCTAAGGACATGTGAGCCTGTTCAAAGACAGACCAATGATGATGCTTGATACAATACTTAAGTAGTCCAGCAACCTTAGGATTCTCCTGATTCTTTGGGTTGCTCACTCTCGCTATGTAACCCATCTGCTTCTCCGCTTCTGGGGTTACTGTCACCAGTTTCACTGTGTTCATGATGTATTTTTCCAAATCCTTTTTTCTTGAGTGCTTTTTTAGTTTTCAATGCAAATTTTGCTTGCTTTAATGCTCTCTTCATGTAGATGAGTTCTGCATCTGAGAACATTGTAGGATGTTTATCTCCTTCTTTCAGTGCCTTCTTTGCTATCTTGATCTGGTCTTTTAACCGCATCCCATTCAAATAGTTCTTTACTTCTTCCACTGAGTCAATCATTAGGTATTTTCCTCTAATTATTTAGGTACAGCAAATAGGTTGGATGAAATGGTAATCCTTTCTGTGTCTGACTTGTTTGCCTTAACAAGATGGGGATAGAATGATGGGAATATAATAATATCTCCTTCAGAAACAGTAGGATTTACTTCAAGTGATGATGGTAAATTAAATACATCATCTAAACCACACCTCTTATAATCTGAATGATCTTTATTATAGAAAGTAAAGGATGACTTATTAGTATCATCTAACTGATAGAAATAAACCATACCAAGATTAACTTGAGGTACTGCATGATCATGGAACTCTTGGAACTGTCCTTTACTATAGCGATTGACCCAAAATTCTTGTGGTAATAAATCAATTGCTACCTTTGGTTTGAAGTGACCAAGAAACTCAGTGATATTATCACTAGTATTCTCCATGAAACTTTCAAACGGTGCATCATCATTACATTCAAGACCATAGGAACTCTTCACATCACAGTTCCATCCTTCAGGAGATCTAAAATTCTTATCATCCTTTATAAAATTACCTAAGGTAGATCGTATTGCTAACTGTCCTTCTTTAGATACAGTTCCACGATAGTACCAACGAGGCCCAAAGAAATCAATCATATATTATTTCCGTTTCAAATATTATACCATACTTAGTGGACTTTTGCCACAAAAAAATCCAGGAAAAAAATTTCCTGGATTTATAGAATCAAAAAGTGAATTTTGATTTAAGCAGTGCAAAGTTCCTTTTGAAACTTAACGCCACGGTAAGTCAGTTCTGACTTGTTGCAGCTTGACTGCTTTGACTTGCTGGTGTCGTACTTGACACCACGGTAAGTGACTTGTGCCATTGGCTTGTCCTCAGGTTAGGGTGGATAACCCGTTCCTTCAGTCGGCATGTGCGTCTTCGTGAGAAGATGAACGAATCCGTTCCGTGTCGGCTTACTTGCGGTCCCGTATGGGACTGAACGATTGTGTTAATATTAACACAGGTATATTATATAGTCAAGTAAAAAAGTATTGGTTGATACAGTTCTTAACTATTTCTTAAGTAGTCCGTGTGCTATGCCCCTAGCATGAGCGTTGTGCTCACACAATTTATTCATCCAGATTCTTTCATCCAGACTCACTGGTACACCATCAGTTGTAATCATTCTACAACAAATGTCAGTTAGTTCTAATCTATATGCTGTGCTTAACATCCTGCCAAATAAAACGAATCCTCTCTACCCTTGTTAACTCTCTTCACTAGAGCGTCATAGTTTCCATCAGGAAAAACTAATGACCTAGCAAAATCAAAGGCAGCCTTATACTTTACAAACTTAAAGACCTCATCATATGTCGATGCAGATACAAGAACACCATCACTATTCTGTCTTCTCATTACCTTCCAATTAGTTTGATCACCATTCTTGCAATAAAATATGCACCAATGACCTCTTGGATCTGAATCGATATCCATTACTTTTGTTCCTCTGATGATGGTTTCTTTCTTTTCTTTCTCTTAGGTGCTGGAGGAGCATCATTCCACATGTTAGGTTTCTGTCTACCTTCACTCTGCTTCAACCATTTAAACCCTTTCTTATAGTTATCATAGTAATGGTCAAATAATTCTACTTGACTATCACCCATAGCAATATCATGTTCTACCTTACCCTCCACCTCATATTGTATTAGGTATGCAGTGTAAGGTAGTTTCTTATCCTGTGCTAGTTTAGGATCACATTTTTCATGAATAATTTTCAACTTCTATTACCCCAAGAGATTTCAGGAAATGCTTCTTCAACACACTGTCTTGTAATCTTCCAGCGTTTGCCTATCTTCTTATCTTTAATAAGAGTTAGAACCTCTGCCTCTTTTGCGTGCAGTCCCTCAAGCAATTGAATAAAGAGAGTCTCTCTTCTTGCTTGACTTATGTTAGCACCACCTTTAAAGAACAGATAGAGTTTACGATACTCTTGAATGAGTTTCGTGTGCTCTGTTTCCTCTGGTGCATCGTTTGGTTTGTACGGAACATCACCTTCTGGGAGCATAGAAATCACACTCTCATCAAAATTAGCAATAAGAATTGACCTCAATGCTGGAGAGTTTAGTTCACGCAGAAGTTTTATCTTCTGAGCTTTTGTTTTCGCATTGCTTACCTTCTGTAAGACTTCATTCATTAATAATTGCATGTCATGTAGTATGTTTAGTTATTATTTATTCGAGTTCCGCATCCTCGTCATCTTGGTCAACAAATCTTACTCTTAATAGTTCATCGTTGATTCTATATCCCTCATCGTCATACATTTCAGGATGTAATGCATCTGTTTGTGCTGCGGTAACATATATGTGCTCACTGTATGCTTGTCTTGTTAACCAACCAACAATACCTCCAACTAATATTAAGAGTACAGATGTTGTGGCTGAGAAGTAAATTATCTCTGGTGTCATGATTCAACTCCAAACTATTGTTCCTTCTCCCATCTAAATTCAAAGTTGAAGTAGACTTTTCTTTTAAGGAGGTTAAAGGTTTTACTAATGTGTAACCCAGATGGTTCTGGTTCTGGTTCCTTCGGTTTCGGCCTCCTCATCATGAGTTCGACACCTCTATTTATTTTAAGTTCTTTCACTTTTTTTACTCTTAACTAATCCAATATCTAAGAAGTGTCTAGCAACTTCTACTAGACCTCCCTTTGGTTCACCATCAATGATGATCCAAGGAAAAGCATTTGCATCAGGATAGTCAACAAGAACTCTATCAACAGAGTCACAGTTAACTTCTTCCCAATCATTAATACCTGCTCTCTTAAACAATTTCTTTGCTTGAGTGCAGTAGTGACAACCAGGAGTTGTATAGATTTTTATTCTTAATTTCTCTGACCATACATGTTCTTCTGGTTCTAAGTTACCGTGCATCGTATATAATCTCAGGGTTTGTAATGACTATCTTATCACCTTCTATAGTGAATTGCAACTCATCGTCATGATCCCACATCAATTCCTCATAGAGTGAATTTAGGATCCTCATGTCTTCGTATAAATCGTTAGCCATTATGGTTTATCAAGTAGCTGTTGTAGTATATATTTGTAGACCTCCACTATATCTCCTTCTCCTTTCCTAAACAAATCCTTATCATAACTTTTACCTTCTCTCCATAGCCGCATTCCATCAGGTGATAGTTCATCAGCAACGAGTAAATTTTTGTCAGCATCGTATCCAAACTCCAATTTAAAATCAACAAGTACGAGACCTATCCTACGAAAGATCCCATTTAGTATAGCATTAATTTCTCTTGCATGATGTCTTAGTAATGGTATCTCAGCACCATAACCCATCAAGTTAATCCTATCTACTGTAAGTAATGGATCATTCTTCTCATCATCCTTAAGATAAAACTCAACCAATGGATAGTCCATCTTAGTACCTTGTTCTATGGTTGTCTCTCTAACGATAGAACCAGCAGCAACATTTCTAACTACAACTTCTATTGGAATGATCTCTACCTTCTTACAGCACATGATTGCTCTTGGTACTGTACTAATGTAATGTGTTTTGATTCCTACCTCTTCTAATTTTTTAAAAAGAAACTCAGAAATTTCCATGCAGACTCTTCCTTTACCTTCAGGAAAATCTACATGCCTACCGTTACCAGCAGTAACTTTGTCCTCATATTGTATAAGAATCTGATCAGGGTCAGCAGTACTGAACACTGTCTTTACTTTTCCTTGAATGATTTCTGTATCAGACATCTTTATTATATCCTTTGCGTAGTTTCCAATCGGCATACATTCTACCAAACAACATACCTTCATGAGATTTAATAGTATCTCCTTTAAGAATTTCTTTCTCTCTGTCAGTAAGTTTATTATTCATGGTAAGATATTCCTTCTCCCAATTAGGAATTTCCTTTTTCATTTGTTCATTCATGGTTGACTCCAATCCTCATAAGGTGGTTCATCTTCTCCAACATAATGTTTAAAGTTTTCAGTGTCAAAATATGATGGAGGTAATTCTTTTATGTTATCGTATGCACCTGCCATCCTCTTATTATATTCTCTCTCATCTAATACTTCATTGATAAGGATCTTCATCTCCTTAGCAAAAGTTTCTGTAAATAATCTACGAGGTCTGACGATTGCTGGTTTATGTTTCGTCTCTTTATACTCAGGAGATGCTTTCCATTTAGCAAGGTCTTCTTCAGACATAGGAGCACCCATGCCCTGTGTATCAATTTTGCTCATAAAAAAAGGGATCCGAAGATCCCTTTAGTATATCATAGTGTCTGTTAGGTGTCAACCTACAGCAGGGGCAACAAGTGCAACCTCAGATGTCTCAGCAGATGCTAAGTCAAGTGGGAAGTTGTGAGCATTACGCTCGTGCATAACTTCCATACCAAGGTTTGCTCTGTTCAATACATCTCCCCATGTAGGAACAACTTTGCCTTGAGCATCTAAGATACTCTGGTTGAAGTTGAATCCGTTAAGGTTGAATGCCATTGTACAGATACCCATTGAGGTCAACCAGATACAGACCACAGGGAATGTAGCAAGGAAGAAGTGTAGACTTCGACTGTTGTTGAATGATGCATACTGGAAGATCAAACGACCAAAGTATCCATGAGCAGCAACGATGTTATAAGTCTCTTCTTCTTGACCAAACTTATAACCGTAGTTTTGTGATTCATTCTCTGTTGTCTCTCTGATTAGAGAAGAAGTAACAAGTGAACCATGCATAGCAGAGAACAATGCTCCACCAAACATACCTGCAACACCTGCCATGTGGAAGGGATGCATTAGAATGTTGTGTTCTGCTTGGAACACGAACATAAAGTTAAATGTACCTGAGATACCTAAAGGCATACCATCAGAGAAAGATCCCTGACCGAAAGGATACACTAAGAATACAGCGAATGCTGCTGACACTGGAGCAGAGTATGCTACACAGATCCAAGGTCTCATACCCAAACGGTATGAAAGTTCCCACTGTCTACCCATGTAGGCACAGATGCCAATGAGGAAGTGGAAAACTACTAATTGATATGGACCTCCGTTATATAACCACTCGTCTAAGTTAGCGGCTTCCCAAATGGGATAGAAGTGCAGACCAATAGCGTTGCTTGAAGGAACAACAGCACCAGAAATGATGTTGTTACCATAAAGAAGTGAACCAGCAACAGGTTCACGAATCCCATCGATATCGACAGGAGGAGCAGCAATGAAAGCTACGATGAAACAAGTAGCAGCAGCTAGAAGACAAGGAACCATTAAGACTCCGAACCATCCAACATACAAGCGATTGTTAGTGGAAGTTACCCACTCGCAAAACTCGTCCCAATTCTGTAGCGGTGAGCTGCCCTGTTTTTGCAGAGTTGTCATCCGAATTAAGAGTGCGATTTTTACTTGTTATGATAAGACACAATCCCCTTGGTCTTGGTTTGGGGTATATAAGGACAGATGAACTGCCGATTTATTTATATTAACATAACTTCATAACAACTGTCAAGTGTGACAGTTAAAAAGGTGGCCTCGCAGCCACCAGTGGGTCATTTGGGTAATAAGGCTGACCTAACCCCATCCCTCAAGAGATCAGGCAGCAACAGGTGCAGCCTGGCGAGAGAAACTAACGATGTTGTTAGCGTTTGTGGGTTTGTTCCGTCAACAGATACAACCTTTGAACCTAGTCGAAACCAGTGCATCCCCACGGAAATGGAGATGAGGGGAATCGAACCCCTGTCCTAAGAACCAGCATTTGCATCCTCTTGAACAGGTTATATAGTATCACATCCTATTGAATATAGCAAGCCCATCCAGTAGCAATGTACTTTGTCTTACTGTGACTGACTATACCCTGATGACAATGAGTCCAATAGGCAGGCCAGATCGCCATCCTACCCTCAACAGCATCCATTTCTAAATCATAACTGGTAAACCTAGTACCACCATCCTCTACAGTATTCAAATATATCATCCAACCTAAGACTGTAGTATCAATAGAAGATGTGTGTTCACAGTGAACAGATTTATATCCTTGACCTGGATAATATCTCTGAAGATTAAAATCATTCTGAACAGACCAAGAAACTATGTTAGTAGAATCAGGGTACTTAAACACATACTTGGTACAACAATCATAAAATGCTTGAGCAATAGTCTTAGTGATCTCTGTTTCATTTGAAAAGAACAGAGGTACATCCATACTATCTTTATAATCTTTGATAACACGTAAAGTATTACCCTCTCCTACAACACCAGGAGATTGGTCTTCAGAAGACTCAAAGTAATTAATAATATCTTTACATTGTTTAGAACTCAGAGCATCATCATATATTTCAATGAAGTTAGGCACTAGGTCCTTTAAAATACTTGTTAACGACTTCTACTTGGTCATCATACCTAGCAATCTTATCCAACTCTACTTGAATTGCTTCAGTAATATCAGAGTGCTCTCCAATACCTGCTGGATGTTCTAGATAAACTTCTACATTCGCTTTGTGCTTTGCGATTTCACCTTGTGCATGAGCTAGGACTGCTCTTAATAATTGTTCTCTCATGTGTATATGTCCCATTAGTATAAATTCTCCTCTTCGCCAAGTTGTATTATAACATCACTTGTAGGTTTTGCAACACAAGTTAATACAAATCCAGCCTCTAGTTGATCATCATCAAGAAAGAATTGATCTTCCTGATCTACTGTTCCTTCTATAATCTTACCAGCACATGTACTACATGAACCAGCACGACATGAATATGGTGCATCAGCACCTGCCTCTTCTGCAACATCCAAAATTGGAGTGTCATCATCACACTGAGTAACAGTTTTATTACCATCAGTGTCAATTACAGTAACCGAATATGTAGCCATTGTACTCTAACAAAGTTACAATTATTTAGTTACTCCTGCATACAGGAACCAGTTTTCCATCGTGGATTAGACCTACCCATCTCAGTCATATTATCCTGATTGGGTTGAACTTTCTCAAGCAATTGTAAAATCTTATCCATGTCAAGGGCTGATAACTCTCCTGTACTATCCCACTTTAAAGTAGAATAGGTTGATATGCATGGTTGCCTATCGTTATGAGTAAAATAATCTCCTGACATTTTTCTGTGTTGGGTTCCACATAATAATTTATCATGGATTCAGCACAAAATCCCTTTCCTTTATACTATCTAAAGGTTCTCGTAACTCTTTGTCTTATGACCATGAGCAATACCTAGCTCATGCATCTTAGCATGTTCACCTATTGGATCCTTAAGCTCTTGCTTTCCTTCTCCTACAGTCAGGTAGAATCCCCAACCAACTAAGAATAATAAGAGAGCAATAATAATGTAAACTAAAATCATTTCAATCCTCTGTTGGAATATTAAAAACAATCAACCAAGCTATTGCTAGAACCATTATAAGGAATACTCTGATTGAACTAGGAGATGTGTCAATCATAATACTTGGATCACTCCTTGTAGTTCATCAAACTCTGCCATCAATCTCTTTTCAATACCTTGCTTCAAAGTTATAGAACTCATAGCACATGAAGTACAAGCACCACCAAGTCTTACCTTAACGAATGCTCCTTCTTCCATATAATCTATCTCAACAAACTCTAACCACCCACCATCTGCTTCAATATATGGTGCTAGTTCACTGAGTATGTTGATGACGTTTCCGTCTGTTAATTCCATTATATTAATCCTAATGATCCAGCAGTAATACCCACACCTACAAAGAAAGCAAACTCCAAGAGATCCTTTGCTTCTGCTGGTATATTATTTATTGTTGTTAGTACTACTAATGGAATCATTATCCTTGCCAGATCATCTCTGGCATTGCTTGTTGACCTGGTCTCATTACAAATAATAATATAGCATATCCAAAGAACCAAATAATATTAAACAACCATGCCTGTCTGTATAGGTACTTCCTTACACCCATAGAGAGCATGACATTTCTTACTGCAATAGGATCGTCTTCACTACCTCTTGCTCTAAAGATTTGTTCTATTACTACTGCAACCAATGTTCCTATCACCAATGGATAGAATACAAAGTTTGCAAATGACATAATTGCTATTAAAAAGGTCATTGTAAAACAAGTGAAAATATATTAGTATAAGCTGTTGCTGCTAAAACGCAACCGAAAACTATGAAAGGCATGTTATGCTCCTGAAGGTACTGCTATTGGTTGTGTAATCCTTACTCCTTTACCACCATTGGTATCATCATCGTCATCATTACTAATGGCACGGAGAATTAATTCTATCAACACCAAAGCAGCCATCGGGTAAAATACCCAGAGGACTGCTACTAGTGGTGATATACTGTCTTGGGCGGCTACTAAGTCGCTCATTGGTTTGTGTTCCTTTTAAAATATTATTTAGTTATGTAAAGTATTTGAAGTGGGTATATGCACCTACGATTGCCCAGAAGGCCATCATTGCAAACCTACCATTGGCTCTCTGCCAGATTGCTATGTTACTCATTAGAATATACCTGGAATAATTTGACCTGTGGTTGCGTAAGCACCGAGTGCTGCAACTACTCCTATCATGGCCATCCAGCCATTAAACTTTTCTGCTTCTGGTGTCATTGTTTTTCTCCTTTCGTTTGATTTGTATTAGGGTTAGAAAGTGACTAGCAAATGCTAGTGGTGTAAGAGACCTTTTATTTTAAAAGATACCTGGTATAACTGCTCCGAATAGGATGTAGTTATGTACTGCTGCAAAGAATCCAATCATCGCAAGACGACCATTGGTTGACTCTGCATGTTTCCAGTAGTCATGGTCAGTATCAACCTGAATCTGAGGCTCATGAGCAAACATATTCTGTCTGCCACCTTCCTCAGTGGTTGTGTACCGTCCCATGCTAGAACTTGATGATGTCATTTACTGTGTAAAGTAATGTAACATAATTATATAGCAATGATAAAGTTCTTGTCAAGGTATTTGTACCTAGTTCCTGACTTAATTCGTATACGGGTAACCGAACGAGATTAACTGGTACAAATGTTCGGATTGGAACAAGTATAAATACCAGCTGGATAGGTAATATCAACATGAAAAAAATTATTCCTATAATTATGCTTGCAAGCTTTGGTGCTATTGCAAATCCTGTGAAAGCAGATCTGACATCTAGATTTACATCCAGTGTTCAACTGCAAGTCAATGCTGCTGCAACACAGATGCAACGAGTAGGTAATTCCTATAGTATATCTGGTACTAATGTAGACACAACTGATGGAACGACAGCTAACACCGTGAGTGCTGGTGCTATAGCATCAGGTGTCTATGGACCTGGTACTATTAGTGCTACACAAGACGATCCAGGTGAGGCATTCAGCTTCTCTACTGCATTCACTCAAGGAGATGCTCTGGTAACATCTGCTCCTTCAGTAGGTGCTGTTAGTGCATTGAGTAACCAATTGTCTACTGGGGCTGGAACCGCTGGATCCCTTGCAGGGACTGTAACTTCGCAAGGTGCGTTGACGGTAACGGCTGGTGGAGCTGGCACTGTGGCTACTGGACAATTCGTATCTGAACTCCAAATCGACTAGG
>VTLG01002262.1_pt1 | contig 44326 bp, 28 predicted proteins | sample 4694571 | NCBI WGS metagenome assembly VTLG01 (sample SAMN12604809, study PRJNA352737) | marine metagenome | biome: ENVO:00000447; feature: ENVO:00000209|ENVO:00000569|ENVO:01000036; material: ENVO:00002151; isolation source: viral sequences binned using virsorter ...
CGAACCAGAAACTGGATCGACTCTACCAATGGTTAAATCAACCTCTCTTACTACAATTCCAGGAGATGCTAAATTTAGTGGCATCTTATTACTCTCCGAGTCTCAGAATATTGCTAAAATTATTTATCATAATGACCATTTACATGTATGCATCCCCGCAATACACTATTTCCACCTTGGACCAACTACCCAACCAACAATAGATTTTCTAGTACCAGATTTTACTTTAGTAACACGATGTTTAATTCTTGAATCAAATACTATTATAGTTCCTTGATCTTTAGGAGCAGTAAAAGAATCTCTTTCTCCTACACTTAAAAATTCAACATCTCCTCCCTCATAATCATCAGGACTTGATAATTGAAGACTAAAACTAAGTTTTCTTACAAATTCACCATTAACATTCAATACATCTTCTGCTTTACTTACTGATGATGAAGGTAATATTTTTGGTTGATAAAATCCACTAGGACTATCATCTGCATGCCAATCATAAAAATCTCCTTCAGAATATATGGTATATTGTAATTTTCCATTATCAATATCACTTATATCATATAAAAAATTTTCATTGTTTACTTTTCGTACATAATACCAAATCCATCCAGTCATCCAATGATTAGATGGTATCCAGACATTAGAACTATCACGAATTTTTTTATTAATCCCACCAGTAACTGGATTTTTGCTTTCAACTTTAGACTCTATTTTATCCTCTTCCCATTGTAGCAAATCCTTTTCAAGAATTTTAACAATATCATTAGGTAATTTTGTTGAAATCCAACATGCTAAATTTGCCATAATACTAAAAAATAATGTTTACTTGTAATCTATCGCCATCTTGGTCCAGCTACCCACCCAACAAGACTTTTTCTAACACCAGACTTTACTTTACGAACTCTATGCCTAACTCTAGAATCAAATACAATAATACTTCCCTGATCTTTTGGTGCAAAAAAACTTTGATTTGAATTATCTAAGAATTGAAGTTCTCCACCAGTATAATCATTAGGAGAAGAAAGTTGTAAAGTAAATGATAATTTTCTTACATATTCTGTATTTGTACTAATAATATTGTCACTAGTACTTCTTATTGAGTGAGTATCTGCTTGATAAACAGACAATTCAGTATCAGAATGCCAGTGATAGTAATCACCAGTATCATAATGGGTATATTGTATTTGATCACCATCAATATCTATTATATCATATTTAAAATTCTCTCGATTTAATTTTTGAATATAAAACCAAATCCAACCACCAATCCAATGATTGGTTGAAATCCAAAAATTTTTACTTTTACGAACGTTTCTATTAGATGATTTTTCTTCATCAACAACAGTAGATCTATTCAAGATACTTACAGTATCTCTACTATTCATATCATTATTAAATTCAAGTAAAGTATCAGAAGGTAATTGTGTCTTATACCAACAAGCTAAATCTGCCATAATAAAATAAAAAATAATTTACATATAATCCCACATATAGGATCTGTCTCCATATTCATCTGTATGCCAAGTATCACCCTCATCATCAGTGAAAGTTTTCATATCGTTAATACCATCAGAAATAAACCCAAAAGGAGCCATATCCTGTTCGATTTGATTCTTTTGTTCATCATAGATTCTTTTACGAACATCCTGATCGGACATTTCTTTAAAATAATCCTGACATACTAACCATGCAAATATAACCAAGCACATTGCTAAGTCATCATTACATCCTTCTTCTGCCTCAAATGAATTATGTTTTTGTGCAAATGTAGTTAACTCTGATATTATATCATAATCACATACAAGTAACTTATCATCTTCCATTAAAGTTTTTAAATTACTACAACCCAATTTTTTAACTGCTGCTGTTGTTCTAACACCAAGTTGAGTTTTCTTTCCAGAAAATCCTTGTCCAACTATCTGTCCATTCCTACCTCTCATTGTTGCCATTAAGAGATTATCATATTCAAGATCATATTGAAGAATACTTGCTACCTGATCACCAATATCATTAACTTCAATTAATAAGAATGCATTATTATACCCTTTTGCAACATCATGAATAATATTTGGGAATAGCATTGGTTTAATTTCATTATTCCGATATTTTGCAACTACTTTATATGGAAACTCTGTTGTATCAAAAATTATGAATGCAGAATAATCATTACCCAATCCTCTGGCAACGTCAACTGTCATCAAATAAGTATGATCTTCCTTAGGTTCTTCATAGATATCAAGTCCAGCATTTCTTTTTAATGGTTCTTCATATACAAGATTTCTTAATTTTGATGGATTAATTAGAGTATTAACAGAACCTAAGAATTCACATTCAAACTCAATTTTAAATTGCTGTTCAGATGTATTAGCAATAGTTTGCTCTTTCCAAACTACATCTCTACCAGGAACCTCACTCCAATGAACATCTGTTGGAACATATTCACTTTTACCTTTTTCTGCATCATGCCACATACGGTAAAAATGATTCATACCTCTTGGGGTAGAAACAATAATTACTTTAGTACTTTGTCCAGACGTGATAGTAGGATAAACAGAGGCAAAGAAGTCATCAGCAATGTGATTTGGGATGAACGCGAACTCGTCAAGAAAGATGACATTATAGGATCCGCCTCGGACAGCAGATGAAGAAGTAGAGTTTGCCGATATCTTAGACCCATTTTCTAACTCCAAACTACCTTTGTTCCATGAAATGATGCCCTGTTGCATCCAATTAGGTAAATTCTCATACGCAAGTTGGAGTCTGCCCAATAAATCTCTAGCCGTGGAGGCTTTGTTCGCCAAAACAGCAATGTTGACATTATCATTGAAAACTGCATAGTGTAACAAATAAGCAATACATGTAGTGGATTTACCAGTCTGCCTTGGCATTTTGCAGATGTTAAATCTGTTTTCGTGGAAACGATTAATTAATTTCTCTTGAAAATCATACATGTTAAAGGGAACTAATCCCTCATCAAGAGAAACGATCCTAATATACTCCTTTGCGAAATATACAGGATCGTCTTTACACTTTAAAAATTCAAGAATATTTTCTTCTGTAAATTCAATAGCAGTATTAGCCTTTTTTAAATTGGGATTCCCCAAATAGACTTCATTACTCATAATAAAAAGAAACGATTAATTTGCGTAGGCAACCTTAGCTACTAATATACTTCCACCATTAGATGCAGCAGTAAGTGTATCAGTAGGGTCTTTCTCCACAAATATTACTTGTCCATTTACGGCACTAAAACTACCAATAGTTGTTCCATCAGAATCTTTTCTTGTAATAACTACCGCTGCACTATGACCGTTGTAAAGTCTTACCACAGTCGCTGTATTAACATTGGAAGCACTAGCAAGATTACCTTCAGCAGCTAAGACTTTAGTTAACATGATACTTTTCTTTATCCTTTATTGAGTTATTTATCTAGTTCTATTCGCCAATCAGAATACTCTACTGCTTTTGGACTAGGTCTTAATGGTTCTGGTTTAATTATATCAATAGTTTCAACTTCCTGAAATTGTATTCCCTTAGTATAAGTTTCTACACTTACTCCACCTTCAATTTCTTCGACCAATTTACCTTCTGGTTCATGAGAAGCAGCAACTGTCTCTGACTTCTTCTTAACTAGCATTGCATCATAAGGAACTGCCTTTCCTTTCTTAATCTTTCTTTTTTCAATTGCTCTTTTATGATCTTTCCATCCCCATTCAAGAACAGTTTCTTCTTTCTTTAAATCAATACTATGATCTTTACCAGCAATTTCTGCACTTATTCCAGCATCACGCATAGCAGAAACTCTCATTTCTTTCTTACTTGCTGGACGCACACGACCTTTACCTTTTCTAGAAACATGATCTGTCAATGCACTATCTACGTCATGACTATGATCACGTCTACTACCAGATACTGAATGAGGTTGACTTAATTTCTTCCTATCCTTTGCTTGTCTTTCAATAGACTCTTTTAATGCACCTTCATTAAATTGCTTAAAGGTTTTCATTTTAGACTACTTTTCTTCCTTATTATTTAGAATACCTTGCTTCAACATCTTCTGCAATTCAGTTGTACTACCAACAAACACAGCATTATTAGTAACTGTATTTGGACTCTTTTGATTATCTTCATCAACTTCTTTAACCTTCTTTTGAAGATCTAATAACTTATCTGTTGTATCTGCAACAGATTTAATAATCTGTCCAGCAACTTCATATGCTCTTGGACTTGCACTTTCTCCTGCAAGTTCCAATATACCATTAAGTGATTCTTGTCCCTTTTCAATTAAAGAATATAAATTAGCACGAGTATATTCATAATCTTTTTGAATATCTACACTAACATCTTTAAGTTGATCTCGTCTTGTAGTACATCCGCCTTCCTTGACAGTCTGAACTTCAATACTATTCTCAACATTTAGAGCTTTATCAATAGCATCATAATTTGACATTGTTCTATTAAATATCTATTTTACGAGTTGGACTGTACTGCTTTTGATCGCCAAAATATTCCCACTGTTCATCAAATCCAAAGGCATCATCTGGACCAGCACTAAGTGGATCAACAGCAACAGTATACCTCATTTCTCTGGATGCAGTAGCAGTATCCGTAGACATATAATGATCGACCTGAACCTTCTTGATAAGACCCTCTGTGGATTCTGCAATAGGACCAAATAGATAGGTTTTCGCTGTAAAATTGAGTGTATAAATTAATGCTCTTCTAGTAGCAAAATCTCCTTCATACTGATCATCAAAAGATATATTATCAAGAACCATTGGAATATCTCTCTTCTCTCCAATAGAACTTACTAAATCAACAGTTAAATTAAATGCTGGTTGAAAAAATGGTAAGATTTGTTCAATAATTTGTAATGCATCATCATTCAACTTAACCATGATATTTAATTCAAACCCAATATTATAAGGAACAGGTAAGAATACCTTCTTCATATTGGTTCCATCAGATGCTTTAAATGTTTGTGTTACACCAGATTTTCTTGTTGAATCATATTGAATGTTATTCATCTCAAATGACATTCTTGGCAAACTAAGAGTAGTTGCCTTGTTAAGATCTGGTTGTTGTTGTATTCTAGCTAGAAATTTTTGTCTAGGACCATACGAAACTGGTACTTTAACTTCACTAATATTCTCACCAGTATTTCCAGTATGGCGAACATACACTTCATTAAAGAGGGTGCCAAAAGCTATGACAGTCTTTCTAATAATCTCGTGATAATAATAAGTACCTAACATTAATAAACACCAAAGGGATTAACTTCTGTAAAATCGAGAATCTTATCTGCTTCCAGCTCAAATTCGTCACCTTGATTGTATTTATCATCAATATCCTCTTTGAGGAAGTCAGCAGTAGTGTATTTTGCTCCAGATTCTTGTCCAAGAATCACCTCTCCAGTTTGGAATCCCTTCGCAGTTGATCCAATTCCAACATTACTTATCTTGAGAATTTTAGTATCTTGATCCCAATGTTTAACTCTTGCTTCTGTTCTAGAAGTCTCTCCAATAATAACTTCATTAAAGATAAATGTACCAACACCAGTTATTTGTGGTGAAGAAATTACTACACTTGGAGCAACAGTATATCCAATACCTGCATTATCCACGTAGATATTCTTAACAACCATATCAGAACCAGTTCTTCCAATATTAGCAATACCAATTGCAGTTGTAACACCTGCCTGGAATTTCTCTGTAGTTTCGTTTGAAATTGTTATAGTTGGATTATTAGTATAACCATAACCAGCATTAGTTATATTAATTGCAGTAACAACACCAGCAGCATTTATTGATGCTTCAGCAGTAGCATTTTCACCACGTTGAATGTAACCAGAACTACTACCATAGGAATAAAGATGAACTTTACCGTCATTATTTCCACCTACAACAGTACATACATTATATCCATAATTAAAGCTATGACCACCGTAGATAATTGCATCCTCTGATTGAATATTTCCACTTCCATCAACAGTTATTTGAACCAAAGCATCAGTTCCTATTCCACTGTCAGCATAACACTTATAAACTGCTTGTCCAACAGGATATCCACTTCCAGCAGTATGAGTAGTTCCCCAATCAATAGCATTCTGTCTATCAGGTGCAGTACTAATAGAAACAGTTGGTGTAGAAGCATATCCAACTCCACCATAGGTAACACTTATTGAACTTAAATGTCCACTATTACCAGCGCCAACTGGACCATAAACAGAAGTTGCAGCTGCACCAGCAGTAACAGGATATACATTTACTGTAGGAACAGTATCATATCCAATTCCACCATCAACAATAAGGAATCTACTTACACCAACTTCACCAGAGTTAATTGAACATGTTGCAGCAGCACCAATTCCACCACCACCAGAAATTGTAATACTAGGTGCAGTAAGTCCATATCCAGCACCAGCATTTGTCATTAATATCTTATCAATTGAAGTCACTCCACCAATAGTAGTTAAAATACCAACAGCAGTTGCTGTATCACCAGCATTTCCACTATAAGAAGGACTAAACGTAATAGTTGGTGTAGATGTAAATCCAGAACCATCATCATTTAAGAATATTTCCCTAACACCACCAATTTGAATAGAAGATGTAGCACTTGCAGTTCTTCCAATACCAATCAGTTTGAGTCTTGTAATATATCCTTCTTGTTCGATTTGTGTATCTATTTCTTCAATAGAAGTATCAAGAACTTCATCTTCAAGTTCAAAGAGTTCACACTGTAATTCATAAACATAATTTTTTCCTAATTGATAGAAAGGATTTTCATGTTCTACAAATTTAACTTCAAATAATCTTTGTCCTAATGGGAAATATATTAAATCACCTTCTCTTGGTCTTGATGCTAATGGAACTGGACTAGTATCTGTACCATCATCTAATCCTGCTAAGAATGGTGATATAAAATCTTCATACTTATCTTTTGATATGGTAAGAGTTATTTCATCCTTTAAACTCATACCAAATTTTGTTAATACATCACCTTGTCCACCATATCCATCGAAATTATTAACATATGCTTCTATTGAAAAATTGTCATCAAATTTTGAAGATTGAACTTCATTCCATATCTCATCTGGTTTTGATACAAATTTTCTTGGAATATAAGTTACCTCAACACCAAACATACCAAGATGTTCGTTGATTAAGTTCTGAACAAGCCTTTGTTCAGATGCAGTTCCTTGTAAGAAAAACGGATTGAGTGCCATAATTCTTAACCGATGAAGTCATATGGTGGCAATTCGTATTCAGAAGCCATTCTAGACTTAATATTTTCTATTTCCCTTTCAGCATCATCATATATTTCTCTACCATTCAATTCTATGCCACCAGGTAATTTAACTCCTCTAAATTTAATTAAATTCTGTCCCCACTGCCTTTTAATTAATGCAGTTAGATATAATTTTAAGAAAACATCATTATAGATTCCACTATAAGTGTTTGGATCTAATGCTCGATAACAATCCATTATAAACCATTCATCTTTTTCTTGAGCACCCCAATCCATATCAAGATATAACCTATTCTGTCTCTTATTAAATCTTATTTGCTTATCTGGTGTTAATAAGAAATCAATATCTTCCAAATAAGTCTTTGTCATTGCATATTGAAGCAATTCGACTGAATTAAAATAATATAAATCATTCAGGAATAATTGATACTTAATACTAAACATACTACCAGAAATAGTACTAGTATCAAATTTAAAGATCTTTTCTATACCAACAACAGCATCAGGAACCTGAATATAATTGGAAGTTTCGTACCAACTATTTGAAAATGTTCCGATTCCACTATTTACTGACGTTGCAGTAGTAGTTACAATACCAACACCAGTTGTATCTTTTCCTTTTCCTCTATCAATGTCTTCTTGTGTGAGTTTGTACTTTAAGTACATTCTCTCAACACCATCAAAATGACGCTCATTAAACAATTGAATAGCATCATCAACTAAATCATCTACTTGATCATCATCGACATTAATCTCCAATACAGGAGCACCCAGCTTGCGTAAGCAATAATCTACTAATTGTGTTCGTGTTGCTGGTTTTGCCATTTCTTCTAAACAGGTTTCTTAGCTTTTTTCAACTGTTGAATTTCTTCTTCTAAATCAAGAATTTGTTGGTCAGAATCTTGCTTTAGTGTTTGTAATTTTGCTTCTAAAAGAATATTTTGATTCAATGCAGTAGCAAGTTTTTGATTATATAAACTCACTAAAACATTAACATCAACTTCACTATTATTTTGTTCCATAATCTTATCAGAATGTTCCTCCGTCTAGAGTAGAAGTCCATGTAGGTCTGTTAGTATATATCACGGTAGCAGACGATGGAATTACGCTAAGGTTCTCAATTCCACCATTAGTACCTTCCTTACGAATATTGTAAGTATTGGTAAATGTACCCTCAACACCAACCAAATTTATTGAAGCAAGTGTTCCACCAGTTTCAACAACACCATATGCATTAGTCGTATCCTGCTTAATAATATCACCTGTAACTACTGTTTTACTAGAAGGCAAAGCAAGAGTAACTTTTGTAATAGCAGTTAATACCTGCTTAGATGTAATAGTTGGAGTTGCTGGATTATTTGTTGAAGTCTGTAATCCATTAGCATCAAAATATACAGCACCATGAGTGTTGTAATCAGCAGTCTGATAGTAGATTCCTTTAATATCAAGGTATCCTCTTGTACCAGTTACTGTGCTATTTGCAATTGTTGCATCTGGTACATATGTCCAAGATCTAGCAGGTGCATTACTTGCAGTATTTGAATCTGCATCAATATAACCAAAGAAACCATCTTTATTATTTGATGTGCCTGTACTAGTATTATACTTAAATTGAATACCACGATCTGTATTAGTATCAAATGCGTGAGTAATTGTTAATTGTGTAGTTGTAGTAATACCAGCAGTCGTTACCTGATCAATTGTAACAACCTTTGTACCAGTATTATAATTCGTAACCGTAGATAATCCTGGATTACCTGCTAATGAAGTACTTCCAGAAATTGTATCTCCTGTATTAATACCAACTACAGAATCTAAGGTAATTGTATTGGCACCAGCAGAAACTGTTGCCATAACAGTTCTCTTACTGGTAACATCACCAATGACAAATAATGGATCATTAACTGTTACTGCTGTCGAATTAACCGCAGTTGTTGTTCCATCTACCTGTAAGTTACCCTTAATAACACAAGTTCCTTCATTACTCAATCCATCAGGATATGGATCAATGTATATGGTATCTCCACTTGTAGTAGAAACAACATTATCTTGAAGACGAATCTGATCAAACTGACCAAATCCAGTGACATTTAACTGTCCACCAACATTTAAACTCTTTTCAATACCAACACCACCCTCAACTATAAGGGCACCAGTATCTTTGGTTGTTGAATCAGTTGTAATATTAATTCTTACATCTGCACCAGTAAATGTTAACTGATTAGTACCATCTTCATCATATTCAATCTTAGAGTCAGCGGCATCAGTGCCATTTGCTCCTCCACCAAATCCCAAGAATGTATCATCAGGAATCATTACCTCACCCGATCCATTCGGATTAAAGATAATATCACCATCAGTATCAGTAGATGATAATGTATTAGAATTTAAAGTTAAATTATCTACATTCCATTCATCAATTTTTCTATTACTATCAAGAACGGCAACGATACCACCATCAGTATTTCTAGCATTTGTAACACCAGTAAGTGCTCCTGGCGAATGTTCCATCATAGAAGCATAATAAAATCCACCTATCGGATTTACATTTTGCCCATCGTCACCAACAAAAATTCTATCTTTATATTGGTTAACTCCACCATAGCTACCAATACCTGTTACGTATCCAAGTTCACCCCAATTTAGGGTAGTGGGTTTATTAGTACCAGAGGACCTTTTAATCCTAATAATACTAGCCATTAGAAGTTGCCTCCGTTAATATCTAAGTTTTGGGTGGCTCCTGGTGTTAATTCTAATGTTGCATCCCATTTCTGAGTTGCACTGTTATAAACTAGGACCATTCCGTTTGATAAATTAGAAGCATTAACATCACTTAGCTCAGACATCGAAAGTCCTTGGGCACCCGCAAGTGACGAAACAACCTTTACGGCGTTTTGTTGTCCTACTCTGACTTTAATTTCTGAAGGCATATTTATATAAACAATTCAGGATCTTTATATATTTATATTTACCTTAACTGGGATTTTTAACTATCTCCTTTAATAAAGATTTAATGTCATCAAGTTCCTTCCGAATATCATCCAACTCTTGCTTCTCTAAGAGTTTTTGATTCTTCATCTTCATATATCTAGAATATCCAACATTATCATCATTGATGATAGCTCCTGTGTTTTCATCACGAAATAAATTCCTATGCCCTTCAACTGGTATCATTATGCTAGTGCAATTGCTCTAAAATCTTTTAAGGTTATTGGTTCAGATTCATTAGTTGAAGTCATTACAATTTTAACAACGAATCCATCAAATTGACCTAAATGATCAGCAGTAAATTGATACTCTGAGAATTGTTTCCCAACATTTGCTGGAACTTTTGCGTCTGGTCTACCATTATTCTTTCTTGGATCAATTACTCTATCACCATATCCATCGCCATCATCATCTATAAGATTATCATATCCAGGGAATGGAATAAATTTCTGTTTAACTTCACTTGAATCTGTTTTAAAGAGTTGATAGAAAACTCTAAAATCACCAGCAGCTGTTCTATTTGCTGCAACAAGTACTTGCAATGAAGTTGCAGGTTGCTTCAAATTAACCCTCTTAGTAACGAATACTGATCCATGTGGATCATCGACAATATCATTACTCCTAGAATCAGTAGCATAATCTGAAACTGGTTTATTAATCTTATTCCTTCCAAGAATAAAGATTGCATTCTTAACATCTAATACGGGAGAAAGATCTGGTTCAACTGATTTAAAATCAACTCTCATAGTCAAAGATTTATTTCTTGGTAGAGTTGTTAATCTAGTAGATTCATTAATTTTAGATGCAACCATCCTTGGTGTTGGGAAATGGAATACTTTATTTAAAGCAACAGAATCATAACCTTGATCAATAAATGAAGCTTCATTTCCACCAGCACTACTTCCACTTACGGTTCTTACTTGTGCTGAAATTTGTGTTCCTTTACCAGGAGTAATAGTATTAAATTGTGGTGTAATTGAACTAAACTGATGGTTTTGTGAAACACCTGGTCCACCATGAGTTCCAACTTGGATGACTCCACCACCAACACTCTTTTCATTAAAGAAACTTACTTGATTTACTCCACTATTTCTATCTGCTGGACGATAAGCTTCTATGTAATACTTATCTGTTGTGTACTGATCTCTTATACTAATATTAGTTGGAATGTCATGTGTTGTATTAATTCCAATTAGAGATAGTCCATTAACTTCATATGGATATACAATAGAACCCTTTGCATGGGATTTCTTAACTGTTCCATTAACACCTCTCTCATCAAGAACAAGTGCATTAACTGCTGTTGAGAAATGAACTACTTCATTATCTAATAGAGCATATCCAGTATTAGTTGTAATACCACCCATTGATGCAAATGGTGCAGTAGTTGCAACTGATACAGTATCACTGTTTACATCAAAATCAGCAGTTACTTGAACAGGTTTTGTATCGGGTAAAATACCTTCTATATCAAGTTTATTATTTGCACCATGATGTGCATGATTACGTTGAGATATTTCAAGAATATTTCCAGTATGGAATTGGTCTACAACAGAAGAAGCACCATCAATTTTTACTGATCCTGCTGTTGTTCTAGTTGCACCATTGTAGTAAATTACATCTTCATTATTAGCAAATGCTTCACCTTGAACATTAGTCAAGTAAAGTGTATCAGTAGTAGCACTAATTGTGTCTATTGAGAATACTGCACCATATCCAACTTTACCAGTAATACTAGAAGTTGTTAAACCTATCTGATCTCCAACAACATATCCAGATCCAGCAGAAGTAACACTAGCAGACATAGCTTGTCCATTTGAATTACCTGCCAAAGTAACAACAAGACCAGATCCTTGACCTGTTATGTTATATGTTGAAACACTAGTAGTATTACCATTAGGATATTTAAATCCACCAGTAGCAAGTCCTACAGTTGCAGCTGCTGCTCCTATTTTTTCAACTATACCAGTGATTGATTCATCATCATCCAGTGTAGTAGCACCTTGGCTAATCTTTGCGCCAGGTATAAGGTTTGCATTAGTTCCACCATCAATACCTACTTTAAGTTTTCTAGGTAGAGTTCTAAATGGATTATCATCCATAATAGCTGCATTTTGATTACGAGGTAGAATAGGACTATTATAGAATGTTGCCGTTCCAGAAGGAACAAATTCTGCCTTGTAAAGAGTAAATGTTAAATCCTGATATTGGCTTGGTGTCCAAATTGTACCATTCTGTGATTTAAACAAACTACCACCAATATATTGCTTAGAAACAACAACATTCTGAACATCTGGTAAATTAGAAGTCTTAACAGTCTTCTGACCCATTGTTGCACACCACATCTCATAAAGATCAGATTGTGGTGATAAGAATACTATTGCATATTCTTTATCTCCTTCAAGATATAATGGTGAAGGAAGTTTAATATTTGTTGCTACTGAAGCATCACTAGAAACTTGAATATTATTAGGATTTAATGCAACCTGTGCATAATCCTGAACAAGGAAATTAGTTGGTAATCCTAATTCTACTTCTCTTACTTCAAAGAATATTTTGGCCTGAGGATCCTTAGCAGCAAAATAAACGTCAACAGAAGTTAAGAATGCTCCCTTTGGATCAACAGTAAATGATTGTGCAAGAGGGTCTCTTCTAACAGCTGTTACATCAACATCTACATCAGTAGTTCTAGTAGTAACAACTAAATCTGGTTTATCAGCTGGTTTTGCTGGATTCCTTACAGATACTCTGCTTGTTTCTTGTTTTAAGACAACGCCAGATCCACTATAAGTTCCTTGTGCATCACTAGCATAAGCAGTACTTCCTGGTAATGGAGTAGTTCCTGGAGGAGCTGCACTTACTTTAAATGTCTTCGTACCAGATCTAACTCTAATTGCAGGTGCTGGTGTACTATTTGGAGGTCTAAAATAGAATGATCCAAGAAGATCACCCCAATTATCAGAAATCAGTTCAACTCTTGTTGCTTCTGCTTCTGCACCACTTTGCATTCCTACAAGTCTAGCACCCTTAACACAATATCCAAAATATCCATCAACTGCATGAGCTAATTTTCTAACACCTGCATTAAATAACCTAGATGTTGGTGAATAAGTATTTCCAGGAGCTGGTCTTGTTCTATCATAAGGATCAACATTATAATCTTCACCATAAACTGAAGGAGATCCTAATCCAGCAGCAATCGCAGGACTTGTTTTATCATGGAATTTCCAGTTAGGTCTTTGTGCATTTACATATCCAATCCAATTTCCATCTTTAAAGATTCTAACATGTTCTCCAACTTGGAATGTTCCAGACTTCATTTGAATTTCAATCAACCTAGGCATAATATCAATGCCAGTCTGACTATCCAAATAAGGGTAATGTGAAGTAAATGGTTTTAATCCATTTGCAGCAAAATACACATTTCTTGATCTCATAAATGGATCAGCATCACCAGATACTTTTACATTTTCAACATAATCAAATTCTCTAGTTGGACCCTCTAAAGTATGATGGAATCGAGTCCTAGTTGTAGTATCGGTAGTAGTAGTTGTAGTGGTTGTTCTAGTACCATCAGTATTACTATGCCATACAGTATCAGTTTCAGTATCAGTATTGGTTGATCTGCCTATTACACTAGTATTTGCATGCTCAATCCATTCTGCACCTGTAGATTCTGTTCTATGGTCATTAATATAAATTGTTCTAACCCAATTATCAGAAGGTGGGTCTAAAACAACAGCTCCAACAAAAACTACAACGTTAAATGGGTTAACATTTTCTACTTGTGTAGCTTGTGCCTGTTTAATCCATTCAACTTCTTTATATGCTAAGGTTAAAAGATCTCCTGTTTTTTGAATATTAGGATCTAGTAATTTTAAATCACTTTCATCAGGATTTTCTTTCGTAAGATCTATTCCAGGATCATAAGCTAAATCTGCTTGCATTGACCAAAAATCAACAGCAGAAATTAGATGATTGTTTTCAACATCAATATCACATCTACTATCAACAACATCCCCATCAATAAAATCTTTATTTGAGAAATTGTCTACAATAAATCCAGTTTTAAATCTACTTAATCCTTGTGCATCAGTAACTTCTAACGATTTAGTATCCATTTCAAGCATAGTTAAGCTTGTAACGGTTTCTAAATTGATTATCCTTCGTTCAAGTTGACCAATGTCACGCATTGTGTATCTTCTATTATCAAATAATTTAATAATAGGTTGTTCAGATGGACTATAAAGATATGGAGGCAGAGTAATCTCTGCAACATCCATAGCATCATCAACATCTACAGGAGCCTTTGGCGGATCCGCAGAAGTTCCTTTTATAAGGCTAACTTCTCCCAATCTATTGATTGTTAATCTATCAATTCTTGGAAGATAGTACTTATATCCAACCTGTGAACTTTCATTTGGAGTAAAAGCATACTTGAAAGTTGATTGGAATTCTCTTGCATCAAAAGTAAACGGAGATATATCTGAGTTTGGATGAGCACTAGTATAATTTTTTACTCTTGGTCTAAAATCAAGAACATCTGATGCTCTTCTGAATTTTTTACCACTACCAATAAGTGGTATACCATCAGTATATCTGTCCTTAGTATAAGAATTTACAGTAAATAAATCTCCACTATTTCCACTTACTGTATAATTGTTAAAAATAATTAATAAGCGTTTAGATGGAACTTGACTTCCACTCTTTCTTACAATTCTAGAATAATCACAATACTGATCTTTATGACCTTTATTTAAATTATAATTATTTGTCTTATCAAGATAATTACCTTTGGTTATTTCCTGAATATTAGCTGTAATATTTGATTCTTTAAGTGTTACAGATTCACCTGTTTGGAACTTATTACCATTCAAATAAACATACCCAACCTGAGTTGCAGAATCTCTGGTAACTAATTGAGCTATTGCTCTACTATCTTTTCCTACAATCTTTTCACCAATAACAGCATTTGTATTCAATCCAAGACCAGATACGAAAGTTAACTTATCTACGGATGGATCATTCTCATCAGTAGACTCATAAACTGCAACAACATGATCTACATCACAAACTCCCAATGAAATTTCATCATCTTCAACTCTTAAACCATATGGTGCCTTAACTGCTCCTGTTGTATTTGTAGTTAATCCAGCAGTAGTATCTACACCACTTGTTTTATTAACGATTAATTGGGTGCTTCTACTATAAGTTTTATTTTTACTCGAAACATTTACTTTTCTTAATGTTACAATTGCTGTAACGTTAGATCCATTAGTTAGTCCAGTAAATGTAACTCTCTCTGAATTATCACTAAGTTGGAATTGATCTTGAGTTAATTTTTCAGTAGTACCATTAGAATAATGAATCGAATACCTTTCAGCATCAAATGATTCAAAGAAACAGCTATTAATTCCTGATGAAGTGTCTAATGCATTATCAGATGTAATTGTTAATGTACTGGAAGAAACAGTTAATGAAGGTATCTGCCTAGTAATAGTTAAAGAAGAATCAGATAAATCAACAGATTCTGTATTTAATTTAGGAAGCTCTGTATATAATGAAGCATCTTCTAAACTACTAAATTTAGGTATACCAACTCCAAATCTTGAATTAACAGTTCCACCAACGGTAGCACTAGGAAGATCATCATTAGAAACACCAGAAATACTAGCTATATCTTTAACTAATTTAATTGTTGCACCATCAGCACGAACTTCGTCTACTATGTTATAAGTTGGATCACTACCATGATGATCTTGATAACTAATAATAGCGTCTGTTCTAATACCAGTAGATCCAGCAAACAATCTACCAGAACATGTTGCTATACCAGCAACAGAAATTGATAGTATATCAGTTGCACTAAATTTTGGTAAAATACTATTATAGAGAACAGTGTCTGCTAAGAAATTGGTTTGGAGAGCAGTACCCGCACTAGCATTCTGATAAATCGATTTAATATCATCAGTAGTATATTGAATTACTTGACTAACAGAAGCATTATATGTAGGACTTCCATTAAATGAAAGCTTTTCTCCTGTAATGAAAGTACCTGAGGTTTGAGATACATTAATCTCAAATCCCACTCTATGTTCCGCTAAGTATCCGGTAGCACCACTTAATTGACCCTTTACATAAGATCCTACAGGAGCTTCTTGTGCGGTAATTCTAGTTGTAGTTTTTAACGTTGTAAACGTTTGAACGTCCCAAAGAGATAATTCCCATTGAGTTTTAGCACCCTCATATGGAGCATCTGCAACACCATATGAATATACTCTTGCTTGACCTACCTTTATACCAAGATTTGGGAAAGTGGCATTTGTTGCAGTTCCTCTTCTTCTATTATAAAAGTAAACAATATTAGTTGCGGTATTATCACCAACAGCAATATAAGGAGTTCCATAAACATTATTAACTTTAACCGTACTTCCCATCTTAAATGGGACAAGAGCTTGTTTAACTTCTTTTGTATCTCTTGGTTTTTCTACGTCTACTGTTGTAGATCCAATTAAATCAATATCAAAACCTCTTACATATGCAGTACCAGGTGAAACCTTAACACACATTAAATCATCATCTGGATCATTACCTTCAGAAGTTTTTTCTCCTTCCAAATAAAGTCCACCATTATCAATTTCATCATTTAATGAATTTGCAATTTCAACTCTAAAAGGATCAATTGCATAGTTTCCAGATTCTTCAAATGTTCTTTTAGCAAAATATTTTCTTATCTCTGAATATACTGAACTATTTTGTATCTTTTTAACTTCACCCTTTTCTACTCTCAAAAGTTCTACAAAAGTAGTATCTTCATAATCTTGTAACGATTTTTTAGTTAATTTAACACTAATTTTAAATCTATCTGCACCAGGTGCTGCAAAATTAGTAAATCCAGCAGCATTATCATTTAGAGTCTCATCATCATTAGATGTAATAATTTCTTCTAAAATATCTAAACCAACTCTATATGATGGAGTATTTGAATATGGTTCAAGAACGATTCTTGTAGTGGGAACATCTACAAAAGTTCCCCTAATAAAGTATACACCTTCTGCTAATCCAACTGCGGATCCAATTTTACATGCTCCATTCTTTACAGCAGTAAAAACTGTATCACCAGCATTTAATGTTGTATTGCCATATGTTGTATTATCTTGTAGTATTAAAGTCTCTCCATCTGGAAATGGTGTACTTGTGCCAGTATCTCCAGATTCAAGATATTTCACAAATAAAGTAATTTCTTCAACACCTTCATTAGGTGGTAAAACATAATGATCAAGCCTTGCAATTACTTTTGATTCTTGTCCTTTAAGTCTTACTTTTCCTTTAATTAAAGCATCAAGATAAACCGTTACATCAATGCCAAGATGATCTGGATTTACTTTTACTGAATAAAAAGAATTATCATAAGTTACTCCACCAGGAATAACCATAGAACCTTCTTTAAAGATATGACTACCAAAAGATTCTATCTGATTTTGTAATATTGATTGAAGACCAGTTAATTCTCTTGCCTGAACAGGAAATCCAGGTTTAAAAAGCATCCTGTAAAAATTATCTGATTTGTCAAAATCATCATAATATGGACTAATATTTAAGTTTGTCTTTTGTGGCATTTTTCTTTAGAATTCCAGGATGATCTTAACGTCTTCTTTTTGACGAGAGTTTCTAGCAATAATAGCTCTATTATCCAAGTAGATAACTTCCCCCGATCCTTTATTTATCTCAGAATTCGCCAGTCCATTTGTAAAGTTGACACCGAGATTAATTAACTTAGTTCCAGTTGGATTTGTACTAATTCCACTGAAATTAGTATCAACAGCACCAGAAAAACTACCTCCAGTAATTTGACTTGCTGAAGATTGGAACTGATAGATTTTTCCAGATGTTGATATACCAGAATAATCTTGTTGATCATTAGTTGTACTATTGAAATAGAGATTTCTATCTCTATAATACTTTAAGACCTTAGTTTCTTTATCATATGAAGCAACATATCCTGTTGCTGTTCCATTTGTAGTTCCTACAGTTACTTGTTGACGAATCTTTTCACCAATTACAGGAGTACCAGTAATAGAAGATAATTTAATCGAAGATGTTGATGAAAAAGTATTCTGAGTATATGTTAAAGTGGATCCAATAGAAGTTGGATTTTTTACGATACCAACTTGTGCAAATTTAGTATCTGTTGGAAAATCTTTTGTAGAATCATCAAACCTTGCATAAATTAAAACTTTATCGGTTCCCAATTCACTATACAAATCATAACCATGTCCTAAAGATGGTGGAATGATTGGAATAAGTTTTGCTTGATTAGATACACCTACATTAGAATTTAATGCTCCTAAATCAACAACACCATAACTATAATCCTTTCCACCAGCTGTTACAACTGTATCAGTAATTTTTCCAGATGAATCTACATCAACTCTAACTTTTGCACCAGTACCGTCCCCAAGAATATCTACTTCCTGTCCCAATCCTTGAGCATAATTATCACCCTGTTTTTCAATATAAACAGTTTTTATTTGATTTTCATTTGTAGATGAATCACCATTTTCCCTTACAGCTCTGATTTGTGCGTCTGAGCTTGTTGCCCAATTATTTGGAACTGTAATATATTCGGTAGAATCAAATTTTATAATATCACTAGGAGCAATAGTAAAGAGATATTTCCAGATGTATCCATCACCACTATTTCCTGCCCTAGAAGGTTCTAAATCAGTAAAGGTTGGTTCGTCTTGTGAGACATTTCCCAAAGGAACTGTTCCCGTAGATCCATTTTCAATACAAATATAAACTCTATAATCTGAATTCATTACATAGTAATTTGCACCATATAATCTTGATGCTGCTGTTAATGGACTTGGATTTGAAACACTATAATCATCCCTATAAATTTCGTATCTAGTACCAGAAACCCAATTAACCTTTCTTATAATTCTTCGAATATTTGCTGATGAAATTTTCTTTCCAAACATCATGGTATCACCAGCATGTTTGTTATTAGTAAAATTATCAACAGGTGCAGGTGTATTCACATTCCAATGCTCGCTTCTACCATAACCTACAATTGTAGGATTTGATAAACCAACAAAAACATAATATGAATTAGAGGTAGACTCTACAGATTCTACAAAATTATTTGCATTCAATATTCTGAATTGATCAGTAACAATCGCGGACATCTCTTATTAATAAACTTTTTTTCTATTTATACCTAATTATCATGGGTTATAGATTTCAGATTCTTCTGTTATCGCACCCGTGCTTCGAATACCAATATTTCTCCTCTGTACAAGTGGATAAGTTGATAATCCAGCATTAGATCCTGGTGGTGTCCAAGTCAATCCAGTTATTCCAATTGAAATTGGATTACTTGATCTGGTGTAGTTATATATTCTACCCCAACTAATCCTTCCAAGAGGCATAGTTTCAGATCCTGTTGATCCAATACCTACAAGAGAACTTGGAATAGTCCAACTACTATCAATATTTGATGTAAGGTATCCGTCTCTTGTACCAGCAAAATTATTAATGGTATGTACCTTATATACATTATCCAATGCTGTTGTACCGATACCAACTATTGAAGAATTACCACCTGTATCAACAGAAGTGACTGGTGCACCAATTCTAGTTTCGTTAACAACAACAGAACATTGTTGACCAGTACCATGTAAATTAGCCAAATCACTAGCATCAGCTTGATCAGATCTATAGAAGAACTTCAAGGCAAGAGGATGATTTCCTGTACCAGTGGTAGTTCCAATTCCAGTAATAATACCAGTCCATCCTTGTACATTTTCAATACCAGTTACTAACTCAGTATCAAAGTTTGGAGATGGTGCAATAACCTGTGGAGTAAACCAACTATAACCAAGTCCTGGATTTGTTACTGTTACAGAAGATACACTACCATTTGTAATGGTTGCTGTTCCAGAAGCAGTTGTACCAATACCAACTCCAATAAACTTAGGTCTAGAAACACTAATTGGAATTGAAGAAACAGAATATCCTGAACCAACATTATCAATATGGAATTCTTTAATTGTTCCAGCAGCAGATACAGTTGCAGTAAATGCAGCAGAAATTGGATCACTACCAGGAATAATTAATGTATCCCATCCAGTCATTGTATTATTATACTTGTTCTCTTCATAATTAAGATGTTGAATATCATCAACGAAGATAGAAGTATCATTATGATCAAAATCTTGAATTACATGTGCAACAGGGAAGACCAATGATTCAATACTTTCTCTTGCTTTAGAGATAATTTCACCTCTAATGTGATAATCTCTCTTTTGCTTAGTCCATTCTAGAGGTTTATAGGTATCTTCTGTAATTCCTATACCAACATAAGTATTGGTTTCAAGAATATCAGAACCAGTTAATTCTATAATAATTCTTTCTTTTTCTTGATCTACTGTATCTGAAAGACTAGGATGCTTAAGTATTCTAACATCATCACCTGGTTTTAATGTTTCATTAACAGGAACATTTAAAGTATCAACACCTGCTTGACCAACGTAGAAGAAAACATCTACCTTATCCTGAGCTCTTGGTGGTTCTAAGAATGTAAACGTTGCTCCACCATCAAATTGATAAGAATATCCAGGAGTTTGAAGAACCCCATTAACAAAGATTACAAGAACAGAATGCAGATCAATTTCAGTAGAAAGTGGATGTGTTTTATCAATTTCAAAACTTAATAATTCATCATTATAGAATAATGGGAATCTCTTTCTTGATCCATTTTGCATGAATTTGATATTATCAATCATGTCTATTTGACCAAACTGCCATGCAGCGAAGAAATCATTAAATGTTTCTATTACTTCAAGTTCAAATTCGGATTTTGGTTTAATTAATCCTTGTGCAGTAACTAGTCCAACTGGTTGGAATTTATCACCAATATTAAATGAATGTCCAGATCTTGCAACTTCAAATTCTTTTACGTTATATAAAGATGGATTACTTAAAGTTCTAGTAGGAAGTACTGTATGACCTATACCAGTTGTAACAATTCCAACTAATGTATGAATAGCAGAAGCAACATTTGCACATCCAGTAGAAGATTGTCTAAGAACACTATTGTCATCAGCACTTACAAATGTATGTTCATACTGACCAACAGTTAATGCACCAGTACTTGCTTTAACAAACGTATGGGGTGTTACATTAGTTGATGGTTGTGATGCTAGAACTTGAACGCTAACTTCTGTTGCAGTAACTCCAGTAACAGTAACAGATGCCTTATATGCAGGATCAGTTGTTCTTGGATAACTATGATTACCAGATCCCTGTGTACAACTGAATGTTAATGAATATGGTTTAATTCTAACAACATCACCTTGCTGTATATCATGAGATCCAACCGTCATAGTTACTATGCCTACAATAGGATCATAAACAGCAGAGGTAGGTGTATATTCGGTAACAGGTGATTTACCAACATTAACATTAAATGTTGCTATTCCAGCAATTGAATCAGAAACTACATCAGAAATCTTCAAATAAGATTGACTTACTGGATCAGATATTCCTGGAATATTTCTTGGATAGGTATGTATTCCAACATTATTATCTTTATCACAAGTAAATCTAATTGAGTTATCAGATAATTTAACCATATCACCATTAGAGAAGAGATGGTTATTAACTGTAAGTCCCATTATTCCAGAATCTGGATCATAACTAGCATCAGTTACTTTATGTTTGGTTCCATCAACTGTTATAGAACCATCAAATTTCTGAGTTAAAGAATTAGTAGTAATATAAGTTGTTTGTGATGAACCAACATTTACAGTAAATGTATTTGATGTTGTAGTTCTAATTCCAAGAGTTGTATTATGATAAGGATCAGTTGTTCTTGGATAAGTCTTCTGAGCAATATTATTATCCAAATCACAAGTAAATCTTAGTGAATTGGTTGCAATACCAACCTTACCAAGTTCTCTAAGAATTCCATTAGAATGTGCAGATACAAAAGTATGTGCAGATGGATCCTGAGAGACACCAACAGTAACCTTAAAGCTATTTGAATCTACTACTGTAATCGGCAACCATTTCTTACTAACTGGATCTGTTGTTCTTGGATATGAATGTGCCGATGCATGACTATCTCTGGCACATGTAAATATCAATGAACCATCATTTATCAAAACTCTTTCACCAGTACTAAATCCATGGTTAGCAACTGTAAGAGTTGTAATTCCTGCAATAGGATCATATACAGCACCTGTTGCAGTATGTGCAGATGGAGGAGTATATCCATGTCCAGCACTAGTTACAACTAAGTCACCAGTAACAGCATCATAAGTTGCAGCAGAAACATTACGTTCTACAATTGTTGATATACCAACATTTACCGTAATTGAAGTTCCAGATGTTGATTTAACTGGAATAGTTGCAATATTATGAACAGGATCAGTAGAACGAGGATATGTATGCTCAGTAGCATTATTATCCCTATCACATGTAAATGTTAGTGAATTAGTTGCAATACCAATAGTATTACTATTTGTGACTCCATGACCAGATGGAACTGTTAGAACTAGGTCACCAGTAGTTGCATTATAAGTTGCTCCTGTTGGTGTTATTTTAGTTCCTGCCCAAGAATTAACGGCAATAGCATTAGTATTCTCTGATCCTGCTACGAACGTATGAATATACTGTCCACCAGTATATGCAGCACCTGCTGTTGCACTAACAAATGTATGATTATGTTGTGCACCCAAAGTAACAGGCTTATTCTGCATTACATCAACTGCTAGATTAGCAGCCTGTTTCATTGCATAGATTGACTCTTGCTCTTCACCTTGAACATGATCATCAGTTACATATAATCTTGCAGTATCAACTGTTCTGTCATTACCACCAAATTGTAAGTTCCAATTAACAGAATCAAGAACATCTTTAATATCATCTATACAATCTTGATTATTATATCCGGCAGCACCAGATGCAATTTGGAATGATGGATATTCATCCAACATTCTACCAACAGCAACTTCACCAATTAATTGTGCATTGTCTTTAATAAGATTTGCAGCATCACCAAATCTATCACCAACCAACGTTAATGGAGAAGCATCTATCTTAAGATTCAATGTTAAATTATTACCAGTCGTTGTTGTCTGTCCTAATCCAATTCTAGAAACACCAACCACAGGAACAGCTTCATAAACTGGTTGTGGAACGTCAATTCTTGGATTTATAAATCCTTCACCACCATCAGTAATATTAAATTTAAGTACTCCACCAGTTCCAGTAGGTGCCTTACCAACAAACACTTCAAATGAAGTATTAGCAGTTACTTGTCCAACTGGCATTACTGCTCTATGCGCAGGATCACTTGTACGTGGATACTTATGAATTGAGGCATGATTATCTTGTGCACAAGTAAATGCAAATGCATCAGTAGCAATACCAACACTACTATTTGATTTTCTAATAGCACCAGTTAATGTACCTGTACCAGTAACAAATGTATGTGGTGTTGTATGAGGTGATTTACCGACATCCACAGAGAACTTAGTTGTATTAACAACCGTAGCACTCAACCACTTACCACTAACAGGATCAGTAGGTCTTGGATAATAATGAACAGAATTATTACCGTCTAATCCACAAGTAAGAGGAATTGATTTATCTTCTATCTTAATCTTATCTCCATTAGAGAATCCATGAGAAGTAGTAGTTTTAATTGTTGCTATACCAGCAATAGGATCATAAACTACACCATCAGCAGTATTTGCTATATTCTTAGTAGTTTGAATGGTTAGTCCACTCAATCCAGATTTGTTAACAAGTAAAATACCAGTTTCTGGATTATATGAAACTGAATCAGGTGTAATATTTGCACCACCTGTTATACTAATTGCATTAGTTAATGTGCTGTCTGCTGCCACATACGTATGTGTATTATATGCTGCCTCAGCAGTAATATTTGTACCTCTACCAGAACCACCACCAGATCCAACACCAACAGTAATAGTTGTATCAGTAGTTGAAACAACAGCTAGATTTGTATTATTACCAGCAGGATCTGTTGCACGAGGATATGTGTGAACTGTTGCATGATTATCTCTGGAACATGTAAATTTCAAAGAATTATTAGGAATACGTATTAAGTTTCCAGCAACAAGATTAGTAGGAGATCCAATAACTAAAGTTAACAAACCGGTCTCAGATTCATATATCGCATCTGTTGGTATATTATTTGCAGGTTGAGGACCAGCTGTCTGTTTAATTATACCAACTTGATCGTTTTGTACAAATTTATGATCATATTTCTCATCAGTTACACCGATTGCAACTTGTCCAGAATATCCAGAACCAAATGTTAATGAATGATGCTCGATAACGACTGGATTAGTAGTTCCAGATCCAACTATACCTTGATAAGTATGTGAAACGGTACTTGTTCCAACATTTACATTAAATGTAGTTGCAGAAACAATTCCAGTAATATCTAAGGAACGTGTATGATTTGGATACGTCTTAGTTCCATAATAACACTCAAAATTAAGACCTTCTAATTTTACTCTTTCACCACCTTCAAATCCATGGAAAGATCCAGTAGTAACTTCTAAAATACCAGATGTATGGTCATAAGTTGCGCTACTAATACCTTGTGGAGCTCCTGTTGTACCTACACCAACAATTTCTGTTATAGTTCCCGCAGCATTGATCTTAGGCATCACAGCAGCGCCTTCAAGAGGTGCGTAACCAAGTCCAGGTGTAGATCCAAGGGAAACGATTAAACCACCTCTTGGGAGTTGATTCTGGTTAATATCAAAGTCGGATTTAATATAACTACCATCTACCGATGTAATACCAGTAAATATTACGCTAGAAATGCCAGCAACAGTATCCTCCTCCATTTCATAATTATTACCTGCATTATTCTGAGTAATTGGAGTTTGGAATACACCATTGATGAATAGAATTCCATTACCTACACTTACTCCTGTTGTATCTGCTCCACCGACTGATAGTGAATATGTTCTTCCAATTCCAGTAAAGTCATTTGAAATGTCATCAAAGAGCATATTAGTATCATAATTGCTCCTTAGGAATGTCCTTCCACTATATTCTGCCCTTACATAAGGAAGATTGGTTACACTTCTTCTTTCTCTCGTATTTCCTTTTGGTGGATCTAAGAACCAAACTTTACTTCCTATAATATTGAAAGATCCACGGTTAACAGTAACATTTGATCCATTTACGTGTGATGTTACACCAGTACCTAATGCACCTCTATCAACCTCAACTATTGGAATAGTAGATGCCCATCCAGTAATAATGCTAGAAGAAGTACTTGCATCAGTACCAAATCCAACTTTAATCACCTTCATATACTCATCATCAACTTTAAGTACATCCCTAGGTTGTAATGTAGAAATACCACTTAAAGCAAATGTGTTACCTACACCAATATTACCTTCAAGTGTATGATTTACCTTCGTATAAGTAACTGGTTGTTGTACAATACCATCAAGACCAATAACTGCCTTTTCGACTTTTTTAGTCATTTCAAGTATATGTGCGTTACCTTCACCAGCATTAGTAAAGGTTACAGCAGATCCTGATAGAATAGTTTCACCACTAGGAAGTACTTTTAGATATTCCTTTCTAGTAACTAACTTAAATTGTGATGCATTTAAAACATATGGATAAACAGTCTTAGGTAGTAAATCAGTATTAACACCAACAGAATTTGTTGTTGTTCCAATTCCAACACTAGTGGATCCTATACCTATAAAAGTAGAAGATGGTGTGTAAGTTAATTCTTCACCATTATTAAAGAAGTGATTGTCAATAGTAAAGATACCAGTTACTGGATCTAATTGTGTAGAATCTCCTGGATTAAAAGTCTTATTATAAATTGGAGTTCCTTCATGTGTTAGATCAAAATCAACTTTATTCGCTCTATTTCCATTTACACCATCATAACTATCCAAGAATAAATCTTGAGTTAAAGTACCATATGTTAATTCTGGTGCTTCATTTACAAAATCATTTGATCTATATAAAACTTCATTATATGCCTGAACTTGAACATTACTTACAAATTCAGCATCAGCATAGAAGTTTAAGGAAACAGTATTACCAACACCAACTGCACCAAAGGTTCCTATACCAATATTACCAAGAGTACTACCAATAGAAACAATTGGTCCTTGCATTACATGATAATTAATCTTATCCTGAACCAAAGTAACTTGATGAAGAGCAGATGTTTGACCACAGGAAACTCTGACTAATGATTTAACTGCATTATCATTTTCTATTAATCCTCTATAAACCTCTACAGTTGTAACACCAACATTGTTAATAGACTCTAATCTTGCACTTCTTTCTGCACCTGCTGGTTGTCCAGGAGTCAAGAATCTATATGTTCCTAATCCAGCAGTAATAGTTCCTAATCCAACAAGATTTGCTCTTACTGTAAGTGCAGTATCTCTCTCATTTTCACATGTTAGAGAAACTATACCAACATTAGAATCATATACTGCTGTAATAATTCCTATTTGGTCTGGTTTTGCATGACTCTTAGAATCTGAATAATAATCAGCAATAGAAATATTTCCTCTACCATCATAATCAAGTAAAACATCCAAATAATTTAAATCTCTAGTAATTTCATCTTTTATTTGAACACTTGCAAATAATGCATTAAAGTCTGATGTAGCATAAGAAGCAATAGTTGAAGTGGTAAATCCAACTGTTGTACTACCAACACCAACATTACATGATCTTAAATCAATAGATCCAATGGACTTAGTTCCATCACCAACCAAAGTTGTATTAAAAACAGATTTTAATATCTTAATATCATGATCTTTCTCATATTTTTCAGTAGGTGTAAAGATTAAAGTTTTTCTTTGGAAAGAATCAACTTCTGCTGAAAAATCTCCTAATTTTTTATTAGTGTATATACTGGATCTTTCAAATAAGATTGCATCATATGTTGTAGTAGAAACAACAAGATCAGTAACCTGAGTGTCAAGTGTATCTGGATCTATAATTTGAATTAAATATCTTGCATAATTTCCTATGATTTCTTCAACTTCTGTGAATAAATCTTGATCTCCCTTACTAGAGAACTTAGGACTAATATCATCATGTACGAGAACTCTATTCGTTAAACACTTATTATAATTTGTTAACTTTGTATTCTTAAATTGAATATATTTTGATTTATTTTCTCGTGAGTCATAATCAACAACAGTATCAAAATTATTAATAGTATCTACTCTTCTCTCACCCTGAACATCCAATATAACAACATTATGTGTAGTTGCACCATAAGATACTCCAACATCAACAACAGAATCAACTGAAGTATCTGCAAAGTTCTTTAATCCTACTGGATGAACAACCCTATTAATAGGATCTACAAATTTCTCCCATTCAATTGGACTTTGAACTGAATATGAAAGATTTTGATAATAATGGTTATCAGGAATTACCTGAATATCTTCACTTAATTTTCCTATATTATCTAACCATCCATAATCCTGACGATTAGAATAATCTACTTCAAATTTTGCAGCATTCTTTTGAATATTTGTTATAGTAGATTCAACACCACTAATTACACCTTTTATCCTATCACCAACTTTTAAGTATGTTGTATAAGATCCCTTAACTTTTATAAAGTCTTCTCTTGAAGCAGTAACATATAGATCTCTTTCAAGATATCCACTACCAATATCAACATATACCTGTTCGTTATTATTAAAGGATCCTCTCTTCTGTATAACATTAAAAGTAGGATAAACATTCTCATTAATTATATTTGCATATCCACCTTGGAATGTTTTTGCAATTCCAGGATTAGTTGTCAGACCAGCTATTGAATATTCAAGAACAGCCCTATTTGTATTTGCATAGTCAATAACATCAAAGAAAACATGATTATAGTCACTAGAATTATATCCACTTCCGCTAGTTTCATCTGCTAATTCAATACCTTCAACATAAATTCTATCACCAACTTTAAATGGTGCAGAACTAAATCCAAGAATTGGTGTATCTAATATACAAGTAACAATACCAGAAGCTTGTGTTGTCCACATAGAGTGGATACCAATCCCATTAGAATTGTTAATAGCAATACATTTATGAGTTACAGACTCTAATCCATTAATAGGAGCAAGTACCTTAATATTAGATATTGTTGTATTTGGAACTTCTGCAATTAAAGAACTATTATCAACAACTGTATTAGTATTTGGATTCCAAAGAATTAGATCAGGTGCTCTTAGATAGTTTGTACCACCATTTGGAATATCAATAGAAGATACTGTATCCAAATTATCAACTCTAATAATAGGAGCAACAAATGCTTCTGGTCTTAAAGTTTTATCAGAAGAATACTCATATCCAAAATCAATTATTCTTACATCTTTAATCTTTCCGATTGAAGTTGATATTGCAACAAGATTAGCATTTTTTCCAGCAGTACTTCCAATAGAAACAAATTTAGGAAGTTTCTTATAATTAAAACCTTTGGATAAAATCTTAACGTCTTTTACTTTACCAGTTACATTTAAAGACTTGGTAGAATATTCTATCTTATCACACTGATCTTCAGTATAAGTTAAAACATCTGGGACAGAAGAAGGAGAAATTTGGAAAGAATTTGTCGTTACTTCCGAAACTTTATATGTTCCGCTATATTCACTATCAACAAACTGAATTTCAGAATAATTTTTAACATCAATATCAGCAGTACTAATATATCCACCTTTTTCTAAAGCATAGTAAAGTTTAGTTGGTAAATTTTTAGAGTAGTTAATAGATAATGAAGATGTTTTTCCAACACCAACAGTACCAACACCAATAACATTAAATTCACTACTATCATTAGAACTTAAAAATTCATTTTTAAACTCACTATCATGGAATATCTTAAATTCAAATCCAGTTAATGTTGAAGTTGATAGACCAAATGTAAGATTAGAATTTCTAACAACTTTAATTGGTGGATTAATTAATGAGAATTTATTTACTGATGTAGGTGCAGTTGTAAAGGAAACTATATTTTCATCTAACCTAGCATCATCCCAAGTAGGTGCTAATTTAAATATCCTATCAGTAACTCTACGAACAAAATATGAACTTCTATTAGTTAATCCAGTAGGAGTATTACCACTAACAGTCTCATAATAAACTTTATCACCAGTATTCAATCTATGATTGTCTATTGTAATACTATCAGCACTAGCAATTGCAGAAAATGTAACCTCTATTGGATTGATTAGAAGTTTACTGTTTATAGAATCATAATGAACACTACAAGCTGCTGTTGTACCAATACCAACTGTAGTATTTGGTATTAATGTTAATTTAACCTGATCATTATTTTGTAATCCATGAACCTCTGTTGATCCAACAGAAACTTTTGTTGTTATTGTACTAGTAACTCTTTCAACAGTTCCCGTTACTTGATCATAATTGGTTTCTAAAAGATATTCATAATTATTAGAACCATCTCCATGGAAGTATAAACCATCACTAGTCGAACCAGCACTAATTGCTTGTCCGTTCATAATACCAGTTGTTAACCCAATATAATCTCTACCTTTATTAATAGCATAAACAGTAGTTTGATTTGTTGTTAAATTTGGTAGTTGATAGGTAGGATGAGGTGTTACAGTTGGTCCTTCTCCAACAATAAGAGCAGTAGCATTTGTATCTTTTCTAGAAAGAGTTAATTTATCACCTGTTTTAAATGGATGGTCAGGAAGGTAAATTGTTCTACATGGTATTGATACTGTTTTAGTAGTTTCACCAACAGTATAATTCTTACTAATAACTCCACCAGAAGTTGTTCCAACACCAACCGATTCCCTAGCGTTAAAATAAACTTTATAATTTAATTTTGATTCGAAACTTTCAGTCTCTACTGGTATACTAACTTGATCAACCAAAGTACCAACTGGTGATCCGTAAGTATGTGCAATGCCTGGATTATTATGTCCTGTGCTACCAGCATAATGAGGATATCTCTTAGTCCTCATTATAGAACCCAAGGGGTAGACATTTAGCACTTTTAGTATCTCATTACCAATTTTAATAGAAGATCCAATAGAAACGCTTCTAGGTATCTCTGAGACGTAGATATCTTCAATGGTAGGATATACAGTATCTGTATTCTCTGTCATGGTTTTATCCAAACCAACAACAGATGTGCTAACACCTACTTTGAAAGATCCTGGTAGATATGTAACAGAAGTACTAAGACCAGAAACTAGAACTGTATCAGTATCTTCAAATATACTATTTGGGAATTGATGTGCAGTAACTCTCTTATTACTTTCCCAAACAAAAACTGAATTATCATATCGTGTAAGAGATGTTTCAATTCTAGAAATTCCAATTCCAATTAATTCTGAGACTTGTGCTTTTAATCCAGTACCTTTTGTCCCAGTATCATCAAAATCAGTATAATCCCCAATTCTATATCCAGATCCACCATCTAAAACCTCAACAGAATCAACTTCACCTTTGGTTACTGATTCAATAACAGAACGCTGGTCTATCGTTTCATTTGATTCTAAAATAAAATCATTATCAGCATATTCATCACCAGCTTTATATGGGAAGGTATTTCTTGATAAAGTAGAGTTATTAAAATCAAAATCTTGAAGAAGAGTTAAATTTTCTTCAATTAAATCTGATCTATAAGTATTACCTATAAAATATGGATATTGAGGATCTAATTTATTTGTTGTAGTACTAGTTGTTACACCAGCAAAGTATGCATAAATTCCTGTTGGAAAATCTGGGGTCTTACAGTATCTTCCATTATGCTCATCTAATTGTCCAGAAGTAGTAAATGTATAATCTTCAATAAATTCCCCATCAGCAAATCCAGATGGTCTATCAATAATTTTTGAAGTGTCTACTTTATATCCAGATTGTAAAATTCTAACTCCAGATTGAACGTCATTTGAATCTGCATAACCATATGGACCATAAATTGGATTTCCATCATATGCCCATCCAATTATGGGTGAATGACCATCAGTATATCCACTACCTCTAAGGTTTGGTTCATATGAAGCTTTCTTTGCTAAATTCTCAGAATATCCAATAATATTATATGATAAATTGTCTGCAATTGGATCTTCAACAGGTAATTCTGATAGTGAATATTGACCAAATCTGTTTATTTCATTTACTGTTAAATCTCTAACTCTTGCTTCAAATAATGCACCTGATCCTCTTGGATCAACATGTATATCAGTATCTGTTGCACTATATCCAATTCCAGGATTAATAACTACAACATCAGTAATTTTTTCATTAACAATAACTGGTCTTAGAACAGCACCAGATCCGGCACCAGTTATTGTTAATGTAGGAAGTGATGAATATTCATATCCCTTATTTAAAACTTGTACATCTTCAATTTTTCCATTAACAATAATTGGATTTAATTGAGCTTCCTTACCATTAGTAAGGGTTATAATTGGTTTTTTATGTAGATTAAGGATAGTGGAACCATACCCAGTACCACCCTCATACATATATCCACCAGTTATCTGACCAGTAACAACAGGAGTAAAATTAAATTCTCCTCTTACAGTACTTCCATAAGATACATTAACATTTACTTCAACCTTTGGATATCCGAAAATGTGATAACCAGATCCAGTAGATCCAAAGTTTACATAGTTTTTACGATCATACCTATCAGTTGTTGTATTACCAATACCAGTATCTGCAAGTCTGAAAGAATCGTTATCTAATTTAATAACTTTATAGTGAACTGTTGTACTTGTTATTCCAGTAGATTCTGTCAATCCAGAAATAGCAGTACCAGTTGTAGAATATTGTACAACATCACCTTCGTTAAAACCATGATTCTCTTTATTGATAATATCATATATTGTTGCTATCCCAACAGTATTAACATATAATTTTCTATGTTCGTATCCAGATCCAGGTTTTAATACCTTAATACCTCTTATAGTATTTTTAGATAGTGTTCTAAACTTATGGATACCACTAGAAAGACTAGAAGTTGATAATCCAATTGTATTAATACCTAAATTATTATTTGCTGTTGCATCGACATAAGTTTTATGTAGTTTAACAGTTCTCGTATTAATAACTTTTACATGATATTGATCACCATCTCCCAAATAACCATCTATGGTATTATTGACAGATTGATATGATCCAATTCCAACAGCAGTATTGCCATTTCTATTATAAAGTATTGGTTCACCTTCTTGTAGGTTATGAACTTTTTTGAAAGTTATCGTTTCATCAGTTGGATCAATACCACCACCGAAAAATATATCTCTACTATCAAATTCAAGTTCTCTAAATCTTGCTCCAAGTATAGGTTCAAGAAGACATCCAGAACCATTACCACCAACAATATCTAAAGAAATAACTTCGTCAATATCAAAATCTTGTGGATCTATAAAAACTTCTTTAACAGTTCCAGTAATAATTGGTTCAACTAACGCAGTAGTCCCACTACTTACAAGTGGAGATGCTATTGTAATTTTTGGTGGATTAACTACATCATAATCCTTACCACCATTCATTACATCAAACTTATTAATCGGTCCATAATAAATTTTATCAACTGATTTTGGACTTACAATTTCTACACCATCAACTAAAAGACCAAGTGATCCTCTTTTAGTTTCTGATACTTTTTTAGTAACTAGATTTTGTGAAAGTGGAAACTTCCTTAAAATTCTATTTGCAGTAAGTTTTTTATTTTTATGACGCTCTAATATAAACGTATGTGATCCAGTTCCCCTATCAAACTCAACATACTGAGTACTAAAAATTTGTGATAATGAAGAATATAATACTATTGAGCTATTATTAATTACATCAACATAATAACGAGATCCAGAAATTAATCCTGGAAGTGGATCACCAGATGGTCTATAAAGAACAACGTCACCATCAACAAAATCAACATTATCTGTAAATGATATAATATGATATCTTTGTGATGTTGTGTTAAATCCTTGCAAATAAGGAACCTGTCCTTGAGGAATAGTAGATTCAACAATAAGATTAGTAGGATCTGAACTTGATTCTTGATCCTTCTTTATATCATAACTTGGTAAAGAGTTTGATGCAACATATCCAAATTCAGTTTCTTGACCATCAGTATAAACATTTAAGACATCTGAAAGAATATTATTGTTACCATAGAACAACTCAACACCAGTAGTACTATATGCTTTCTTAACTCTTCGTACAATATCAAAATTTATGTTTAAATTATGTGCCGATTTAGGATTTATCCATCCTGTAATATTATCCAAATATATTTGATTTGTATTTAAATCAACAGTAGCTACTATTGCATCTGCTTTTCCCCAAGTTGATATACCTACAGTACCAACATTTAACGTATCTCTTACTAAAATATCAACTTTATCACCTTTTCTTAGACTAGACTTATCAATTGGACTAGACAATGTAAAGGTAGAACCAGAAATTGTTTGTATTTGATATCTTGAACTTGTATTATACATCCAAGAGTTGGCAAATACTTCTTTATAAGTTTTGTCTTCTGTTGGATTTTCAATTATTTCACCAATATTCTTAACAGTTATTTCTTCTTTCTCATCAGATAAAGAAATATGCCCACCAGGAACGAACTTTGATAGAACTCCTGTTATTCTTAATTCAACTTTCTTTGCAGAATCTCCATTCTCATATCCAAAAATAACTTCATTAGATCTAATTTTATCACCAATAACAATATCTGTAGTGATGTTAGAACATCCAAGGAACTGATTAACAGATTTTCCAGTGTAATCTATTACGTTAGTTCCAGAAACAACGGTTCCAGTGTGCCCAAAACCAATAGTTGAATCAACAGAAATGATAGAAGATCCAACAGAAACACTTTCTATGGATTTTGATTGTCCAGGAACTGTAAATGTACCTTCAATAAGGTCTCTTTCACTATACCCAACAAATAAAGAAAGCTTATAATACGGAGCATTTTCCCTAGTAATAATTTCAACTTCGGAAACTGATCCACTAGTACCTAAATCGGTTGATTTATATACAGTTTGACCAACAAGATTTGATGGTTCACCACTTATAAGCTCCGCAACTATTACTTCTCTCCGAATAAAATCAGCAGCAGAAGGTTTAAGTAAATATTGTTCAAGATCTAATATGTTTGCATCCTTACCATAAAGGACAACAAATAAAATTCTAATGGATTCCGCAATACCTTTTGCTTGATAAAATGCTCTTGCACTCTTAATAAAGTTACTAACATCAAGTCCAGCAGTAAAAGTATTATTTTCTAAACCAGGAGTTAGTGAAACTTTTAATTTTTTATAAAATTCTTGTAAAAATAAAGCACTTAAGTTGGTAACAGTTACATTTGTTGCATGCCCTACTGCTGTTGTATCAGCAAAAACTAAATTTTCTTTGTTTATATGATTAAGATCTGATCCAATTCCTACATTATATCCAGTAATTCCACTAAATCCACGAACACAACCAGTAAAAGAAGTTGCAGTTATACCAGTATATGTAATGATTTCATCATCAATCTTCAATAATCCCCATTCTTTTGGAAATCCTTTAGTAGACTCTACATTAATTGTCGTATCTGAAGACTGAACAGCACTACTGGTAGTTGTAAGTCCAGTAATTACATCAGGAGTTAGATTATCTAATTGTAAATATTGATCCAAATTCTCTGCAAGATCAACATTTCCGCCTTGATGTTCTTGAGAAATATAATATTGCTTAAAAAATTCTACTGCTTTGGGGAAATCAGCAGTTATGAACTCAGGAAGCTGACTTTCAATAATTTTATTGACTTGTACTCTCTTATTAAAGTTGGACATATTTTTACTTTCTCTCTAAATCCCCATTCGAGTAACTTGATGTATAGTAATCTTTCGTAAAGACAACACCAGAAATATCTTCACCCGATGCTATTACATCTTTAACCATATTTATTCTACTATTAGAAACATTAAAACTGAGATATAAGTCCTTTAATCCAACAACGTCATTAGAATCTGGGAAAGCTTGAATCTCAACAATATCATTTTGATTAGCAGTTGATGTTATATTAGTTGTAGTTAAGAGAACTTCTCCTTTTTTATAATCAACTGTACCTATTGCCTTTACAATTACCTTTAATTCATCCTTATCAGTCTTAGTAATAGCACTTAATACACCTTTATAACTACCATCAAGGTTACCATTAATATCTTTATTGGGGACATCAGTCAAATATACAGTTTGATCTGATCCAAGAACTGTAAATCCAGTGCTCTTAATATTATATCCTTCTGGATTTATGTGGAAACGATTACCAAAACAGAGTTCATATTGAGCAAATTGGTTTTTAAGTACTTTCATATCTCTTCTAATCTTAACTCTAGTAATATTAGAAGTAATTGCATTATCAACTCTATCAATTAATTGATTAATTTTACTATATTTAAATCTACCACCAAACCTATTAATATCTACATTCTTAGAATAATCAGTAAGAGAAGATGTAATAGAAGTTTTTAGGTTATTAACATTAGAAACTTGTGCACTATTGTAATAAACAGTTGAATCAATCTCAACATAAAGGATTTTCAAGTCTACAATGTCTGGATTAATACCAGCAACTGAATAATTTTTAAGTTCATTACGTATTCTTACCTTATCAAAGTCAGAAACATAGGTTCCATTCTTTGGTTTAATACTAATTTGAACCTTACCATACTGTGGTGGAGATAATTCTTCGCCACCAACAACAGAAACAGACTCTGTTAATGGGAAAATCTTTTGAATAATCGCTTCATAGTCCCTTCCAGTAACTGCTCTATGTTGTGAAGCGTATAATCTAGGTGCAAAATACTTAATTGAATCTGCATTTTCAAGTTCTGCACCGTTAGATGCTCTATTGACAGTAGTAATATTTACTGATCCATTAGGAATTATCCTAATATTACCACCATCTTTAGTAAGATTTCCTTGGAATGCAAAATTTTCTGCTCCATTACCGCCTATACCATCGGTAACAATATATCTAACAGTTATTTTTGCTCCATTTTCTAATTTTTTACCAAAATATCCATCTCCAAAGAAAAGTTCATACTTTTCATCTTGAACTTCTTGTATTAAATAGATCTCAGAATTCTTATCTAACTTTAAAATATTATCTACCTTAGAATATTCTCTACCTAAAGTTCCTACATCATTAGAAACATAAACTGCAAGTGTTGATGTATCAACATTTGGGTTTTCAATAATAAATCTTTGATCAGTAGAAGCATCAACTGTCCATTCTTTCTCTAAAAAATTACCTTGATAGACAGTTAGAGGTTGAGTTGCTGATCCAAACTGTGCATATCCTGTTGTAGACGTTTCAGAAGTAAATGTTGTAGTAACATCTTCAGATACTGAGAACCTAGATGTAGTGTCATTTGTTGCTCCAACACAAACTAACCCTGCCCGTAGTGTTGCGGTAGAAGGTTCGCTACCTACTGTATGAGTGATTGGTATCTTAAACCAAACAGATGCCCTTGCAGCGGTTCTAGAACGTGGTACATAACCAATGTTTCTTGCAAGGGATACAATATTTTCTCTTACAGTTGCTGAATCTAGGAAAGATTCATTAACAACCATATTGGAGTTGAACGCAGTAATATAGGTATTATATGCCAGAGTATCAATTAAAATTGAAAAGTTAGATCCATCAAAGTCAAAATCCGTGAAATTTGAATTTGCACGAAGATAACTCTTAATTTGAGTCTTAATTTGATCGAAATCTAAGTTAGTAAATTGTGTATGTGGCATATTATCCCAATGCTTCTAGCAAGAAAGTAAATTGTTGTGTTGGTAGTTCTTGACCAACGATATCAAATATAACTGTACATGAAAAAGTATTATTATCTGGTTGAGGATCTACCTGGACTACCAAATTATCAACTCTTGGTTCGAAATTCGTTATTGCTGTATGAATTTGATCTTGAATAACACCAGCAGTACCATAATCAACAAAGTCAAATAGACTTTTACGAACATCAGATCCTAAAAGAGAGTTAAAAAACCGTTCTGTTGGAATTGTTTCAACTAAATTTCTTACAGATCTGATGATTGCACGTTCATTTATCAAGACAGGCAAGTCCTTCGTTACCGGATGTGGTGTAAAAGATAGACTAATATCCTTAAAAGATCTGGATATCTTTGTTGTTGCCATTGATATTGATAATATCGGTAGTATTTCTTGCCTTTATTTATACCTAATCCCAGGATTCTTCATAATTCCAATCTTTTTCGATGACTTCACGAAGATCTTCTTTCTTTTTAGGTGCTGTATCATGCATAACTTCTTGAATTATTCGTTGAGGCTTTGGTAATAGATCTGGATGAGTCCAAGTACTATAGTCTTTCACTTTTGAATTAGTCATCGTAGATACGGCGATTTATTTGGATTTATTTATCCTCTAATTCCTCAACTCTTTTCATTAATTGTGTGTTCTTTTTAGATAATTCTTGTACTGCTGATATTAAAGCAGGGATAAGACGCTTCTTATCAAGACCTTGTATACCTTCTGAACTTGTATAATGGACTTTTTCATCATGATATTCAGATTTATCAAGAGTTTCTTTAACATTTTGAGCGATTAAACCAGTTTCTCTCTTACCTGCCTTGTAAAAATTGTCTTTCCAGGTAAAATTAACTACTTTTAGTGCATCTATTATGTCTAAACCACCCGTAAAATCAACAATATCTTCTTTTAATACAATATCAGAGGAATCATCTTCATAAATGTCTCTAATTTTGTGCTCTGCATTACCAATATCATAGGTATTATGTGCAGTTGGTATTAGATGTCCTTCAAAAGTAGTAGTATTACTATTACCAGCATCCCTCCACCCTACAAATTTAACTCTTCCAACCTCTATTTGAGTATGAGTATGGATTGCGGTAGATCCAATACCAGTACCTATAGTAACAGTATTAATTCCAGATGATGATTTATATGTACTAACACCAACAGGTGCTGTTCCACCTTTGGTTACGAAAGGTTGTAATGCCATTTTTAGGTACTAATTTTTAGATATTTATTAATTATGTACTAACATTGCGATTCCAATTGCATTTGCACTGGAAACACCTTCAAGATTTGATCCGTCTCCATAATAAGTTACTGCTGCACCTGCAATTGCTGTAACAATACCAGATACTCTTATACCTGCATTTGCTGTTACAATACCGACAGAATCTATATTTGTTACGTCTTGATACGTTAAAGTTCCTGCAACGGAGACATTTCCACCAAATGTAGCAATACCAGCACTTATATTACCAGAAGAGTTGATATCACCACTAATTTTTAGGTTAGTAAAGGCACTAGTGCCTGTTGTATTGATACCAATAGGGTTAGATTCTAGGTCAACACCACCAGGAGTGCTTCCATCAGATACTCTTAAACGATTATTATCAATATCAAAGAATATTTCGCCTCTTTCACCAACATAAGTGTTAATATTAACGTCTTGACCATCAACACGGTTGACTTCTTTCAGAAATACCTTATAAATGCTTGGCATCGTACTAATTTTTTAGTTATTTATTAAAAAAGAGGGTGTTTTAAACCCCCTTTGCCTCATTGATCGCTTCAACTATGATTTGTTTAAGTTCTCGGCGTTTCTTTTTACCTAATCCTGCTCTGGTGTCTATCTGTACCTTTAACCAATAAACAAAGGCAAGTACTAAGATAAATTGAATGCCTTCACCCCATGATAGGTTCCATGCTTCATTAAGATCAAGCGATGCTGCCGCTAATAGATTCATCATTTACCTTGTCCTCTATAAGGTTTACGAGACGAGTTTCGGGCGGTTGCCGCGTATTTCGTGCATTTCCCGTTTCCCTGTCGAGTTTTTTTCGGACGAGACACGCGGGTGAGATCACTAGCACCCCAACTACCTTGTTTGGTTCTTACAGCCATTAAAATTCCTCAATCATTTCAGTTTTAAATTCGTTCATGTCAGGGGATCCAGACTTATAAAATTTATCAGCTAGATCCTGCATAACATCAAAGTACTCTTCTTCAGACAATTTCTCATATAATAATTCACCTTTATGGTAAACGTTATAGGATGTCATCAGATAATCCGTGTTTTCTCATGTCCAACACGTACTCGTGGATCACACCAGATTTCGAAACCTGCTTCCTTTGCATCTAGGCAGAAAGAAACGTCTTCTCCACACATATCCTGAACTTCGCCAGAATCAAATACTTGCATCTTAGGAGCAAACCAAGGATACTTCATCTCTTCATGTTCCCATACACCTTTCTTAATTAACAACCAACCAAATCCAGTATAATCAACAGTGAAAGGCTTCTTACGCTTACTAATACTTTCTAATGTTTCGTGATTCATTACTCCACCATTAGATCTGAAATCATCTTCGTCTAACCAGTGAGCAACCGATGTTGTTTTGCCATCTTCGGTACAATACCAACCACCTGCAATGTCCTTATCCATAAGAACTATTTGCCAAAACTTCTCAGTATTAAAAATAATATCACTATCAATCCATAATTGATAATCATAATTTAACTTACCGTCCCATGGTTTCTGATCAGGACCACGTAGAACATTAGCACCTAAACACTTACACCGTGCAAAGTTCACCATGGAACTATAATCTTGTGATATTTGAATACTAGCACCTGCCTGTACTAGATCAAAACATAATTGTACAAAGTTTTTCAAATAAGCATATGAAACACCTCTACCAGGTAAACAGAATACTACTGTTTTACCCTTTACCATTGCTTTTGCTTGATCGTAATCCCATTCAGGTCCTTTATTTACCATAGGGGATTTTGCTTTTACAGTAAATCCTTTTGCCATAACGTTATGTAATTACATCAATATTATACATCATTCTACTTATAACGTCAATAAGAATGTTCTGCTAATGCATCTGTACGGTCTTCCTCCGCCAACTCTGCATAACTTAACCCATCCCAATAAGAATGATACAATCTACCCCATACCACTTTAAATTCTTTTTCGTCCAAATTCTTAAAGAGACACTTATCGTTTAAGTATACGTGATAAGTTTTACTCGTCGTCATCAGTGGATTCGCTAAGGAAGATTTCATCTGCATCATAGTTAAATTGAAGATTGGTTCCTTCATACCAACCTTGATCATTAATGATCCATTCAGGAATAATTGTAAAGTATTCACCAGTTACGGGATCGATCTCTATGGTCGTTTTTAACTCATCGGGATTTTTTCTCATACAAGGTATTTCCATCTTTCGAATTATATAGTACTTTTGCTTATTTTGCAAGTGCGACTCTATGGGCATTTTTTAACAGCGAAAAAAAATTTCAACTCTTATGGAATATTGTTCTCGCTTCCGTAACACTTTGTAGGTTAGGGTAGTTAGGCATTTTTAAAACGGGCATCGCGACGGGAACGCAACCCCCGACGACGCGGGGGACTGCAAAATCACGAACGAACGAATGGACTGCCTACGAACGAACGTCCATCAGTGCGCTTGCTTTGGTGTTTTGGGTGACGCTGCGTGACCCTGCACCAGTGCGAACCCTTGAAGATCCGCCTTTGATTCTATCTGCCCAACGGTTGGATGCTGATCCATGAGCAGTCTTCAGGCGGGTGACCTTGAATTGCTTTCCTTTGATGCTGATGTTGGTTAGTGGCACGGTCAGGTCAAATGGGGTTGTGTTCATATACGTAGTATAACGAACAGGCACAAAAAAAGGGGGATCAGTGTCCCCCTTTACGAACTGGCACGAACTATAGGTCTGTGCCTCCGGTTTCTGTTACGCTTTGGATGTCCTCTAGCACTGCGAGGATTTCGTTTCCGTTCTCGGCGTTGTCGAGTAGGAATTCAGCGAAGTTGCGTGACATGATTGTTCAGTCAATGGGTTTACATGGTGGGCGTCTTTATGAGGCGCACCCGTTCCTAGAGTTTGATAATATGCGCTCTGATGAGGTGGAACGCGTCCCGACAAATACTGATTCATTCAGGGTCAGGATATTGGGCAATGTGGGAATCCGCCAAGGCACGAATCATGACCCAAACCTTTTCGCCACTCATCATGTGTTCATGGCACAGATGCTCTACAGAATCCTGTACCACCATCATGACCTCAGTCGCTTGTGCTTTCAGTGTTTCGGGTGTGTCCATAGAATTTGCAAATTTCATCGTAGAGGGTGGGGTCGTCGTAGATGGTCATCTTAGTAATCGATGTCCCCCTTGAGGTATTCCTCAACGTCGAACTTGTCTTCAAGGGTTGCTTCTGCCATGAGTGCTTCGATTGCTGGATCGGGTTCCAAGTTGGAAGTCCATTCGGGAGCGTCATAAATCATGGGTGCGTTGCTTGGATGAATGTATTATAAAAGAAAAAACCCCACCGTGGGGGTTTTGTGTGCCAGTTCGTTATCTGGTTATTCTGTACCCGTCAAAGAACTGATCTTTGCCGATGTACCAGGTGAAGTCCTTTTGAAAAATGCTCATGCCGTCAAGGAACACGTCCAAAATTGCATTGAGGCGGGATTTGGTTGTAACTGTGCTCCATCCACAGGATGAAAGGATCATGTCCCCGTTAGGTTCGATCTCAGCAATGCGATGACCATGTAGGCGGATTGAGGTGTAACCCTCTTCGTCAACGCTGACCGTAGTGTTGGATGATGCCCAATTTTCACGGTTGCGGATGGCATTTTGCATTTGCTTTTCGATCTTTCTCATAGGGTGCTTTGGTTGATTACTTTAGTACTATAGCAAAAAAGGCACCCTGTAGTCGGGTGCCTGTGACACTTATTTGATTGTCATGGGCATGTGCAGTAATCTGAAGTCATGCTCAATGGTGTCAAAATAAACCCAGATGGAGTCGACCCATTTGGTGGTCTTTCTTAGGTAGTGGCGGTCAGAACGTGAGAGGGCAGGTTTTGTCATCCGTGCGTTCCTGTATGCTGTACCGTCCGAAATGAAATGAATTGCCATAGAAGTTTTGTAATGGGGATGAGAGGGGATCAGTTGCTGCAGAGGCATTATCCATGACTGCAGGTGATCCCTCTCACTTTTTTAATATACATGAAAAAACCCCCTTTCGGGGGTTTGATGTGCCAGTTTAGAAAGTGATTGTTTTCAGGCGTTTTACCATCTCAGTGTGGTAGGGTGTTAGGAAGTCGATTGCTTTGGAGAAATCCTTTACTAACTCCTGAACCTCATAGAGGTGAATTTGCCAACGGGTTGAGATGTCCTTTTGGTATCTCTCCCATGTGATCAGTCTGGCAGTTGATGGGCGGGTGCGTTCTGTTTTTTTGGCAACCACCTTGCCGCCTTTGAATGTGGTGGTTGTGACCGTGGCAACTGGTGTTGCTTTTTTTGTTCTGCGGGTTGTGCGCTTTTTAGGTGCAGTGGTTGCAGATGCGGTCATGTGTTAAATGCGTTTGAACTCTCTTACTATAGCAAAAAAGGGAAGCGTTGCCGCTTCCCTGTCAATTTCTTAACAAACTGAAACAATCATGGATTCCAGCATTCAAACCTGTCACGGCAGATGGGTGTTGCCATCGCCTCAACCTCATACGCATCCAGATAGGGATATTTTTCTATCAGTTCAGCGCAGACGTCCTCAAAGAGGTTTTCAAGCATGATTTCATTTGCAAGATCACTCATTTTTTAAACCTCTGAATTTCTACACTCTTATCATACATGAAAAAACCCCCTGTAGGGGGATTAGTGTCCAGTTTACAAATTGGACCCAGTCAGCCGACCCGATTCTCAATAAGAACGGGTTGTTGAGAATCAGATTACTCCGTCCTCAACTGCTTGGCACACGTTGCCGTAATCGCAATACATGTTACCAAAATGATCACGCACCTCAGCGTAACCAAATTCTTCTGCCAAATCAAGGCAGATTTCCGTCGCTCTCCAAGCGTCGGTTAGGGTCTCCTGCTGATCAGGAGCATAAGGGCAAAAAACTGTGTAATTAATCATATACGTAGTATGGCACAGAATCGGGCACTTTAGTAAAAATGTGTGCCACTTAGTCAACTGGATTCCGGCTTGAATTTTCACGAATCCGGCTGACCCGATTCTCAATAGGGGATGCCTATTGAGAAACTATCTTATCCCAAAGGGCATCGTACTCAGGGGTCTCTGAGATTGGGAAATCAAGGTCAGCAAGGTTGCTGAAAATTTCAGAGAGGATTTCAATTTCCTCAGAATTGAGCGTGATTGTTTTTTCCATACACGTAGTATGCCATAAAAAAGCACCCCCTGGTAAAAGAGGGTGCCAGTTTACGAATTGGAAGTCAGCCGGAATTTTTGTGTTATAATTCCAGAATCATCTCATCCAATTCAGCAATGTCCAGATTTGGGTCAGTGAGGGAGACACCGTCTGGGGTATCCCACATGATGTCCTCAACCCTTTCAACGAAATTGAGAAAAGATTTACAACCCTTGGCGATCTCATAGAGATACTCTTCGTTGCCAATCCAAAGAGCAACATTCCAAGTTTCGTAATTTGCCCAACCGTTCATGATGTTCTTTTGTTGTGTACTCTCACAATATAGGGCATGGTCGGCACAAATAGGAAAACCCTGTGCCAGTTTCTCAACCAGCACAGGGTCAGCTGCGATTCTCAATAAGGATTAACTATTGAGAACCAGTTTGTCTTCCAGTTGATCAAGGTTCTGAACTCCGATCACGTCAAAATCAACCACGTCACGAACTCCCTCAATGTCGTAGAATAAATCCACTGATTGGATTTTGTCCCCGTACTGTTGCTGGAGGACGTTGCTGATGTTGGTTCTTTCCTTAGCACCAACCACGTCGTCGTAACCAACGATCTGTCTCAACTTGTTAAAGCGAGGCGCAACCCGTGGCAGGATGGACACGAATAGAACCCGATCAAGTTCAATGCTTGGTGCATAGAATAACCTTGCCGCTTCACCGATGGTGGTATTGGCATAATTTTTGATGTTCTTGTTGACGTTGCTGTTGATTGCCTTGGCAAGAACTGCGACTTTGAGTTCGCCGCTGCTGATGTCG